>Ga0307981_1000661_pt1 | contig 33633 bp, 36 predicted proteins | sample OrgLakmetagen987_FD_201849 | JGI IMG/M metagenome (GOLD analysis project Ga0307981, IMG submission 201849) | Saline water microbial communities from Organic Lake, Antarctica - #987 | ecosystem: Environmental > Aquatic > Non-marine Saline and Alkaline > Saline | place: Antarctica: Organic Lake... | reverse complement strand
ATGGTGAGGCGGGGCTCCTGAAAATCTGCTTTTTTGGCTTCGACACCATAAAATTACAGCTTTTCAGAACGTTACGCCACCCTCACCAACACCTCATGCATAATTCGGGTTAACAAGCTGTTGATATTCGTGAGACGCCAGTGAATTTCGATAAGAATACCCGCCGGACCAACGAACCCCATGTCTTTGGAGTTAAGGATCAAAGCATCAATCTGCCGCTTTGAAAGGGGGCGATCTTGGCCCAATGGGAAATAGCCTTTGCCCTCTAGGATTGCGATCGCGGTTCGCGCACCTGATTCTGAAACAAAAATATCAAGATCATGGCTGTACTTCAAAGCGACACTGCCAAAGGCGATTTGCGCCAATACCGGCCCTTTGAAATGCAGCGGTCGCAGTCCGGCGTCTTTAAAGGCGCGGTCGATCTTGATGGCTTCGTTGGTCATTTGCATGGAATGAAACGCGAGCGCCTGCGCGCGTTGCTTTGCCCATTCTCGAAACTCAGCAGGCACTTCTTCCAGGTCTTTGATGGCTTGGTGCACCAAGGGGATAACGCGGTGGCGTGTCGCGGCCTGTCGGACCTCTTGCCAGTCGGTGGTGGCGTTGGCGGCCAAAACAACGGCTGTTTCAGAGGCCAGAGTATGAGGCCAGCGACAGCAGGCGGCTATGAATTTTGTTGCCGGCAACACGGAGATTTCCTTTTTGGCATTTAGTGACATTCCGTTATCTCGCGATCCGCGAGCCATTAAAAATTTTACCCGTCTTTGTAGAAAATGCGTGATTAACTTTTTGATTGTGTCAATATGCAGGGGCTGAAGCCAGCGTTAATTGGTTGTTTGAGGGTCGCTCAAAGGAGACCGAAACAATCTAGGCAATTTATAGGCTTCAGAGATGAAACATTTTAGAGGAAAGATATTATTATGGGTATGGATCCATTTGTAGGCGAGATTGCAATTTTTGCAGGCAACTTTGCGCCGCGCGGCTGGGCGTTTTGTGACGGGCAGCTATTGCCGATTTCGTCGAATACAGCATTGTTTTCGATATTGGGAACAGTTTATGGCGGCGACGGGCGTACAACATTTGCCCTGCCAGATTTGCGCGGGCGCTTTCCGATGCACCCTGGTAACGGGCCGGGGCTAACACAGCGTCGTTTGGGGGAGCGCGCTGGGAGCGAAAGCCATACGCTTACTTCAGCCGAGATGCCTTCGCATAACCACGTGGCTGCTGTTAAGGTCGAAAGCGCCTTAGCGACCACGAACGTTCCGAATGACGCAATGTTTGCGATACCGACGACTGGCGAAGGTAAACTGTTTACGCCAGTTGACCCGGCAAATGACCGCACATTGTCAACTGACAGTGTTACAGTTCAAAATGCAGGAGGCGGACAGCAGTTTGATAAGATGAACCCGTTTGAATGCGTGAACTTTATCATCGCACTTCAGGGTGTTTTCCCAAGCCGTTCCTGAGAATTAGCCGTTTGCGACTGTTTCGCAAACGGCAACAAACTTCTTGACCGATGGTAGTTTACCAAGATCAGATATGAGATAATTTTAGTAACCTACATCTCATTATCAAGACAAACGAGATTTACCCGCATATCAAAACTGGGCAGAATTTTCGAGCTCTCACTTAATACATAACCACTTACAATTTCTAAATATACTAGCATCTGGAGCTCTAGGAGTTATTAAAGGTCGTTTCTTGAATATCAGGTTGCGGGCCACCCTTTGTAAGGTCAGCATCTAAAGCAGTCAATTCAGGTGCCTCGTAGCCAAGCTTATCAACAACGATTTGATTGTGCGTTTTTTCTTTGTGGGTCATTGGAAAGTTCCTTTATGTTGTAAATTGAGCACCTAACGTCGAAAGAAGTAACGTAAAGTACTTTTGGACGCAATATTAACCAACTTCAAGCTCGTTAACTACCAGTCTGAGGTTATATTCTTTGGCATTTTTGGAAAAGCCTGTTGCAGGTGACGCCTTCTGAAAAAATATTAGACCGCTTTCCAGCGTTCCTCAATCTGTTGGAAGATGTTCAACGTTAGCGATGGTATCAGGTATTCAGCCAGTGGGCCAAGGAAATCGTTTGCCAAAGTGCCCTATTTTGAACCACGTTATTTTCAGTCCCTTTCGGCTCTTTTTGGACGTGGGCATGCATCTTGCGAATTTTCTTAAAATCCAACAAGGGTGCCATAGCGGTTGGAGCGCTAGCCTCGTCCAACAGTTCGGGAAACGCGGGGCTAAATGCCTCCCAAATGATATTGCCCATGTCTTTACTTTGTTGCCAAACGATACTGTCGGGAATGCTGCCCGCGATAGCACGGCGTTGCAGGTAGCGACCCATGTTCTGATGCCGCTTTTCAATAGCAGGTGTCAGAAGGTAGCATTTTATAAGCTGGCGATCATAAAGCGGCCAGCGATATTCTATACGGTGGCTTTGTGCCATCACGGAGCAAGCCTCTAACCGTCCAACGCGGCACTGGTTAAAAGCTAAATCAAGTAACAATTGATCATTCAGCGTTTGAGTCTGCGCCGCAAATGTGACTTGGGCTCTTTGATCCGCCATAATGCCTAGATCTTCGATAACTTCTCGACTTACTGGTGAGAATCTAAGCTGCCGTTCCAAGATTTTGAAGTATTTCGAAAAAGATCCGGCCGTTTGCTTTATATGCCCAATTTGTTTCAAAAAACGCAATTTTCGGGTAATAACATTGCCTGGCAACTCCCGTACGAGCGTTTTGAATTGACGATTTTTGAGGAGTTCCAGATAAAGTGCATTTGCTTGGTTTGTCACAATTTCATCACCACCATACCCCGACAAGATTGTGCGGATACCGAATGCCTCTGATTGTCGATGGGCCGACATGTGCAGGTTGATTTGAGAATGCTCGACAGGTTGCCCCAACGTTTTCACAGCACGGTCAAAATTTTCAAAGTCAGCACGCCCTTTCATGTAGGTCGCCAGATGCGTGTGGTGGATTTTGGCGTGGCGAGAGGCCTCTATGATCAGGTCTTGATCCCTTTCCTGCTTGGGAATGCCAAAACAGTGAAAATCCTCAATATCATGGGGTAGGTGTTTGACCGCGTGGCCCATGATCGATACCGAATCCAACCCGCCGGAGTTTTCCGCTCCGATCAGGAAATCGCTGCGCAGACGCACTTCGACAGCGTTGTGAAACGCCTCTCGGTAGGCATCGACATAGGCGGGGTCGCGGGTGTCAGCGGCGGGGGCCATGTCTTTGAAGCGGAAATACTCAAGCGGTTCAATCGCCCCCTCGCGCGCGACCGTCAGGCTATGCGCGGGGGCAAGTCGCATCACGTCGTCATAGGCGCTTTTTGTGACCACATGGGGGATAGATGTCAGTTGCCGCGCAATCCACTCTTGGCTGGGCGTGATCGACAGCTTTTTGAGCCTCCGAAAGATCGCAGCGGCGCTCGCAGCGACAAACACCTTGGCATCCGCGTAATAGAAAAACGGCTTGGCCCCGATGCTGTCGCGCGCGCAAAAGGCCTGCGCCCGTGCGGGGTCATAGGTCACAAAGCTGAAATCCCCCTCAAGCTGGTCAGCGCAATCTGCCCCCCATTTGCGGTGGCTTTCCAGAATGATCTGCGGGTCCGTCAGGGTTTTCACATCCGCAAGCCCCAGTTGGGCACAAAGCGCCTCGCGGTTGTCCAGCCGCACCCACGAGATGATGACGCGGCCCGTGTCTCTGCAGACCTCGGGCGTGGATTCATGCCGCGATTCGGGTGTGTTCCACGTCAGCGCCTGAACCATCAGCATATGGTCGTCGGACCATTGCCCCCGAACATCATCCTGATTGTAGGGCGTCAGGGCGTCCAGCAAGGTCTGGGATGTTGCATAGCTTTGCGGCGCATCGCGGGTTGCGCGGGACATGATACAGGCAAACATCAGTTCAGTTTCCTTTTGTCGCGTTCAAACACCTGAACGACCGTAAAACGCCGATGCCCGCGGCCGCCGGTAACTGCGGCGTCACCGGTCATTATCCAGGCATGCGCATCCAGCGGGTTTGCGTCCTTTTGGTCTTGGGTCGGGGCAACACCGAAGAACACGCAATAGGGAACGTCGATCAACCGCAGCAGCAAGGCGGCCACCATCGCCTGCGCCAGACACAAAGACGCCCATGGCGTTACATTTGCAACGCTGCGCACCACCCTTCCGACGGATCTGGCCCGCTTCAGATCTGCCTCAGACGCCTGTGACGGAGCAGGCTTGAGCGCGGCCACTGCGCCAAAGTGGCGGGCGTAGACGCGAAACGGAAGAAGCAATATCGCCAGACGGGCAAGACCCAGCAGCAAAAACGCAGGCAAGACAAACGTGACCTCCAGGGCCGAGAAGGTCGTCAGTGTCCGTGCCTTGCGCAGCGCTAGAGACAGGGCTCGCATTCTAGGTTGTAACTTCGTCAATGAGATTGTTCGCCGAAAGATCGCTCAAGAACCGCTCAACATCGGCGGAAACCTGTTCCGTGTCCTCAGTCTTGAAGGCGTGAAGGACACTGGCGGTCAGATGCGTCATGGATTGCGGCGTTTCCAGCAAAGTCCAAATATGTGAACCGACCGGATTGATTGCAAAATAGGTGCCTTGGTCGACATCCATCATCACCAGTTCTCCGTCCATATCGGCCACCATCATCTCTGCCTTGCGCTTAAAAACAGTCTCTGGGGTCACACTAATACTCCTTTATATGATCGTTGCGGCTTACGAGAGCCGTGGGGTACCGTCCGAATTCAGATAGCCAAATTGCTGCATGACAGGGCCATGAGCGTCCACAATTTTTTCCACTTGCTCGGGAGAAAGGGTTTCTTGCCAGTCGCCCACCATGCCTTTGCGAAAGAACCGGTCCACCTTTTGTGGCCGCTCGCGAAACCCGGTCGCCTTCTCTTGCTCTTGCAGCCCCTCGAATGACGTATTGCGCACCGCTTGATTGATTTGGGCGGTATCGTAGGGCAACTCGAGGAAGGCTGTGATCTTGGCGAATGTCTGCTCTGGCTTGGTGCGCATGTCCTCATAGCGAACAGCGCAGGTGTTAAACAAAGGGTTCTTTGTCCAGCTTTCGACGTGCTGGGACCATGTTCCCATGGGCTGTTCGACCTGCTGTTTCTGGCCGGTTGGTTTTTGTTTTGCCAGAATACTTTTCGCGTTACCCAATGCTTTGATCGAGGCATCCAGAGTAACTCCGCTGTGATGTGCCCATGACACGACGACATCGAGGGGGTTTCGCAGAATATAGATAACTTTGTCAGTCGCCTCTGGGGTCATTGCCCAGTCACCATTGCTGAGTTGTGTGCATGCGTCATGGGTTTTGTAATAGACAGGGACTGTAAGCTGTTCGCTGATACGCGAAACACGACAGGGCGAAGGCGCGCGCATTCCTCGGGGGTCAGATCGCCGGTGTCAAATCCCAAAGCATCGTCGATCATCGGTCTGCTAAAGCTTGACCCATTTGAGATCAGGTCGTTCAGATCGATCGGCGTGCTGCTGCCATTAATCAGGTTGGCCAAAAATATACGCATCCAAGTGTTGCCAGACTTGGGATAGGACGCCAGCCAAACGATCCTTGGGGTCATGCAGGAACCTGCCGGTCAAGAACGTCGGCAATCAATACATCCAACAACTTATCCAGTTGGAACCCTGACATTGGCCGACGCAACCGTTTGACTGTCACCTGCTGGGACAGGGTTGTTACCTGTTGGAAGTGAGCCGATTTCATCCCCAGCCCATCAACAAACCTAGGCCGGTAAGTGTTGCTGCGCAGTGCCAGAAACTTGCCTTGCCCTTTCAACGTTTCACAAACTACCTCTTCGGAATTGTTCGGAGACAATACGTAAATCTTGCGGACATCTATCGGATCGGCGCAAAAAAGATCACCCAACGGAACACGGTACTTTTCCAGTTCGGGCCGAATTCTTGACAAGCCGGCGGTTTGGACCTGCAAGTTATCCGCGGCCTCTTGCCAGAGTTTGATATGCGGTATGCCGGGGATGATCTGGCCCTTGGCATTAATCGCACAGACATCATCGCTGATCACGCGATACCCGCGTTGCATGAGCGCAGCGGCGGTCGTGGATTTCCCAACGCCAGAGGGGCCAACACACAAGACACACACGCCATCGATCTCAACCGCATTGCCATGGACCACCAATAAATCGCGCTGCATCAAAAGTGCGCCCAGCCCGGAGCCAAGCAAGAAAACCTGCAAAGATGTCAGGTCGACAGTATCATGCGGACGGTAAAGCAGTGTTGTACCATCAAGGGCGGCAAAATCTAAGATCTGACTGACCTGCATGGAAAGGTAATTGGGGGCCGCCTGAACAAAGGGGCCGATTTTCTCGACACCCTTGGGGCCATCCGGAAGGGTGTCGACCCGGCTGAGCGTTATTGTGTCCAAGGCAGGATTTATGCCCGGTAAAAGCTGTTCCAATGGCATATCGCTGGTCAGATTAAAACCATAGGCGCAATAGCTGTAAGTTGGAGCGGGGACCGCCGTCATTTTCTTCCTATCTGATGTATTCAAAAGTCAATTAATCAAGCCTGACCCTGGGGCTAAACCCATTTTCCGGGCCTTCAGATGCCAACTTTAAGGGTGAGCAGTCTGATAGATTTTTTAGTCTGCTTTTAAATATTGTTTAAAATAGCATCCTTGTGAGCGTTGCCGCAATGATGCCCTATATGCGTAGTCCTTAATAAAAAATTTCGCCTATTGTATAAAAATCATACATTCACGGGTCTTATAAAAACGATTCCAAAAATGGAAAATACAAATCAATTATTTCTTATACGTACAATTAAGGCAGAGCCGTGGCAATACTTAAAGCCAAGGGGTCAGCCGTTTGCAATGGTACCGATCACGACGCAGGTTTTGGCAGATAAGGCTGGCCATTGCTCTAATCCACTTTACCCTGCCTTAGCTCGGCCTATAACTGTCGAATGATCAAAAATTTGAAATTTCGTGCGCGACTGCTGGTCGTTCTGTTTGTGGGGCTGTCATTCGCTGCCTGCACCGACGCCACCCCCAAGGGCGGCGGTGACATTCTGGTTATCGGCGATTCAGTCCTCGCTTGGAACGGCAGGAGCGACCAAGCGATTCCTGATGCCATGGAACAGCAGTTGGGCCGCCAGGTGATAAACAAGGCCCTGCCGGGCGCAAAGTTTGACAACCGCAATTCTTTGCTCGGGGCGGTTGGGTTCGACATCCAGCGTCAGTATCCCGGCGGCAGCTGGAACTGGGTTGTCCTGAATGGCGGTGCGAATGATCTGGGCTTAAGTGACTGTAAATGTGGTGCATGTCGGCCCGTTGTGGACGATCTGATTGGCCCTGACACAATGACGGGTTCCATTCCCGGCTTCTTGACCAAGCTTCGCGCCAGCGGCGCACAGGTTTTGTGGATGGGGTACTATAAGGGCAACGGAAAAGGCTCGTTTGAAGGATGCCGCGATGATCTGGTCTTGCTTGAGCGGCGCATTGCGCGGTTTGCAGCCCGGATGGAAGGGATCACCTTTCTGGACTCGGAAAGCGTGATCGATCCCACTGATCCGACGGTATTTGCAGGCGACAACACTCACCCTTCCCCAAAAGGATCTGCGTTGATCGGGGCATATCTGTCAAAAGCGATTTCTGCGCGCGACGCCCGTTCACAATAACGGCGCTGCGCAGTAAGCTGGGTGTCATGGCAAAACGCGCATCACCGAAAAAGAAGAAAGCCGTGGGCGCATCCCGCTTGGGGATCAAGCGGCGGATCACCCGCATTTTTTTGAAGTCGGCGGTGATTTTTACAAGTGTTCTTCTGGTCTTGGTGGTGTTGTTTGCCGTCCTGAACCCACCCACAACGGCCTATATGTTCAGCGAAGGTCGCAGGTTGGGCGGCATCGTCCACCAATGGGTACCACTCGAAGACATCGCCCCAGTCATGGCGCGGTCCGTTGTTGCGGCAGAGGATGCAAATTTTTGCAATCACTGGGGCTTTGATCTGGTTGCGATCAAGAAGGCGATTGCCGAAGGATCGAATCGCGGTGCCTCGACGCTGAGCCAGCAAACAGTCAAGAATGTCTATTTGTGGCATGGCCGGACATGGGTTCGCAAAGCGCTGGAAGCCTTGATTACGCCGGTGGTTGAAGCCGTGTGGACCAAGCGGCGGATCATCGAGGTGTATCTGAACGTTGCCGAATTTGATGAAGGTGTATTTGGCGTTGATGCCGCAGCCCAGCATTACTTTGGCGTGATCCCGGCAGACCTGTCGACCACACAGGCCGCGCGGCTGGCAGCAATATTGCCATCACCCAAGACGCGGTCGGCCTCGAAGCCCACAAATTACATCAGGCAACGCAGCGCCCAGATCCTGGACGGAGCGGCGACAATCAGCAACGATGGGCGTGCTGATTGTTTCGAGAGTTGAAAACACCCGATAACACAGGCATGAGGGGAATACGTTTATCATTAGTTCTGGAACCCAAATATGGCCCGCCTGTACCACGTCCCGCTGTCCCCTTTCTGTCGAAAGGTCAGGCTAAGTCTGGCCGAAAAAAAGATTGAGGTGGAGCGGGTAGAGGAGCGGTATTGGGAGCAAGACCCTGACTTCATGCGCCGCAACCCCGCAGGTAAGGTGCCGGTCCTGCAGTTGGACGGCATCATCATGTCTGAAAGTGCTGCGATCTGCGAGTATATCGAGGAAACCCGGCCGGAGCCGTCGCTGATGCCTTCTGATCCCGTCAAACGGCTGGAAGTACGCCGTTTGGTGAATTGGTTTGACGACAAGTTCCACACTGAAGTGACAGCGAAACTATTGTACGAGCGGGTCAATAAAAAGGTCATGGGACAGGGCTTTCCTGACAGCCGCAACGTCAAGGACGGGGCGAAAGCGATCAAATATCATATCGACTATATGGCTTGGTTGCTGGATCACCGGCGCTGGCTGGCAGGTGATGTGATGACGCTGGCAGATTTCGCTGCCGCTGCGCATCTGTCTTCGCTGGATTATATTTCGGACGTGGACTGGAATCGGTCCGATGTGGTCAAGGACTGGTATGCCAAGATCAAGTCGCGCCCTGCATTCCGGTCGTTGCTGGCGGATCAGGTGCCGGGGTTCCCGCCGCCAAAGCACTATAATGACCTTGATTTTTAATCTGAAAGCGATGGGGGCTGTCTGCCCCCATACCCCCGAGGATATTTCTGAGCCAGAGAAGACATGGACAGTCTGAAGGATCGTTTGGTGTCCCAAGCCCTGAAAGAAGGGTTTGTTGCATGCCGCGTGTGCCGACCCTCAGATGTGCCGGATGTGCCAGAGCGGTTGGCGGCTTTCGTTCAGGCCGGCTATCACGGGCAGATGTCATGGATGGCAGAGCGAATGGCGTGGCGGGGCGATCCGGGTGCGCTTTGGCCCGAGGCACGGTCGGTGATTATGCTGGCGGAAAGCTATACGCCTGAACATGATCCAACGGCAGTCCTTGCTGAACCTGAAAAGGCGGCGATATCGGTTTATGCCCAAGGCCGCGATTACCATGATGTCGTAAAAAAACGGCTCAAGCGGCTGGCGCGTTGGCTGATCGAACAAGAACCCTGCGAGGTGAAGGTTTTCGTTGACACAGCGCCTGTGCCCGAAAAGCCTTTGGGAGAAGCTGCCGGGTTGGGGTGGCAAGGCAAGCACACCAATCTGGTCAGCAGGGATTGGGGCAACTGGGCTTTTCTGGGAGCAATCTTTACGACCTTGGACCTGCCCGTTGACGCGGCAGAGGTGGATCATTGCGGGTCCTGCCGATCTTGTCTGACTGCGTGCCCCACAAGCGCTTTCCCGGCACCTTATCGCCTGGATGCGCGGCGCTGCATATCCTACCTTACGATTGAACATAAAGGCCCGGTTGATCTGGAGCTGCGTGCCAAAATGGGCAACCGGATTTATGGCTGTGATGATTGTCTTGCGGCCTGTCCTTGGAACAAGTTCGCCGTAGCGGCAAGTGATCTGCGGTATCACGGCGATACTGGCCCGCCGGATTTGGCAGAACTTGCCGTGTTGGATGATGCTGCGTTCAGGGCGCATTTTTCAGGATCGCCGATCAAGCGTATTGGGCGGGACCGATTTGTTCGAAACGTACTTTACGCGATTGGCAATTCGGGCACGCCCGGCCTTGGTGCCGTTGCTCAGACACTCGTAGATGATCCGGATGCGACCGTTGCCGAGGCCGCGCGTTGGGCCGTGGGGCGATTGGCTGTGAAATGACGTAATCGGGCTGGACCCGGCCAGCGTAATCTCTAAACCCTTTCCATGGCTTTGGGAGAAGACGATGGCGTTGCTGCTGGGTGTTGATACAGGCGGAACCTATACCGATGCGGTGCTGATCCGGGACGAGAAAGTCGTAGTCGCATCAGCAAAGGCGCTGACGACACGCAATGATCTTGCGATTGGTATTGGCAATGCTGTGCGTGCCGTGCTGGCCGAGGCTGGTGTCGAGGCGGGAGAGGTATCGCTTGCGTCCTTGTCAACGACCCTCGCGACAAATGCATTGGTTGAAGGGCAAGGCGGGCGCGTCGCGCTGATCTATGTGGGCTTCAAGGAACGCGATTTGCAGGCTCACGGTTTGGCGGACGCGCTGAAAGGCGATCCCTATCTGGTGTTGGCGGGTGGCCACAACCATGCAGGCGGCGAGGCTGTGCCGCTGGACGAGGGGGCGTTAACCGCATTTCTGGATGCGCACAAAGACGACGTAAGTGGCTTTGCCGTTGCCAGCCAGTTCGCAACCCGAAATCCTGCCCATGAACTGCGCGTCGCAGCGATGGTGGCACAACTGACCAGCAGGCCGGTATCATCCTCACATCAGCTGTCGGCCAAGCTGAACGGGCCAAAACGCGCGCTGACAGCGGTTTTGAATGCGCGTCTGATCGGGATGATCGACCGGCTGATTGGCCGCGCTGAGGATGTACTGGTCGAAATCGGGGTCACCGCACCGCTCATGGTCGTGCGCGGTGACGGTGCGCTGATATCGTCAGCCCAAGCACGCGAGCGCCCGATAGAGACAATCCTGAGCGGCCCAGCGGCGTCGATTGTCGGCGCATGTTGGATGACGGGCGCGGATTTCGCCCTGGTCAGCGACATTGGCGGCACGACGACTGATGTGGCACTGCTGCGCGGCGGGCGACCTGCGATTGACCCTGCAGGGGCGCAGGTCGGCCCTTACCGCACCATGGTCGAAGCGGTTGCCATGCGCACCACCGGGCTTGGTGGTGACAGCGAGGTGCATTTCCTGACCGAAGGATTGCAAGGCGGTGTCACACTGGGGCCAAAGCGTTTGCTGCCCGTGGCCCTGATTGCCATCGATGATCCGCAGATCGTTCATGCAACGCTTGACGCGCAATTGCGCACTACAACGCCGGAGGAATTCGACGGGCGGTTTGTGCGGGCGGTCGCAGGCCAGACCCTGGAGGGACTTGGGCCAAGGGAAGAGACCTTGCTGGACCGCATGGGTGACGGTTTGCATCCGCTGGGTGATATATTGCGGTCGCGGATCGAAACGGGCGCGCTGAAACGCCTGGTCGAAAGGGGGCTTGTTCAGCTTGCCGGCGTGACACCGTCGGACGCAAGCCATACACTGGGCCGCGTCGATGCTTGGGATGTTGATGCTGCACGCAAAGCCTTGCGATTGTTTGGCCGCCACCGCACGGGTGCGGGCGAAATGCTGGCCCCAGATCCTGAAGTGATGGCGCAGATGATTGTGGACCAACTGACCCGGCAAACGGCCCTCGCGTTGTTGGAAACTGTCTTTGCCGAAGAAGACCCGGCATTTGATGGCGCTCCTGACGTGCTGGCGCGCCATGTCCTGTTGCAACGCGGCCTGAAGGGGCATCGCGGCTTGTTGCGCATTGATGCCGCGCTGAATGTTCCGGTGATCGGGCTTGGGGCTTCTGCACCTGCGTATTACCCAGCCGTGGGTGTGGCCCTTGGCGCCAATATGATCCTGCCAGAGCACGCAGGTGTCGCAAATGCCATAGGCGCCGTTGTGGGCCGTGTGACAATGCGTGAAAGCGGGACGGTCACATCTCCCAGTGAGGGAAAGTTCCGGGTCCATCTGGACAGTGGCCCGCAGGATTTTGGCGATCAGCAAAGCGCCTTGTCACGACTTGAGGAGGTGTTGCGCAAGAAAGCGCTGTCTGATGCGCAGTTGGCAGGGGCCGCAGATATACAGGTCAGTGTTAATCACGACATTCGCACGGCCGGTGTGGAAGGCCGCGAAGTCTTCATCGAGGCAATCGTCACTGTCGAGGCTACAGGCCGCCCAAGGGTAGCCAGTGGATAAAGGCAATTTTGCAAAATTGACCTGTTAACCTTTCGTTAACTTTTCGCGTCAGAAACACATTTTCAACATAATGTCTTTCTATTCATACGTGTAGTAACGATCAGATCTGGTAATGAGAAATATCGTAGTGATTTGCCCTGTACTTGGTTCATTTCCAGTCTTTCCTGCAGATCTGCAAGAAAGATGAGCTGAAACCGAAGTATGGATTTAACCCAGCCTTCGCACTGCAAGGCAGATTTAAGAACTTAGAAGGCGGGGGAGCACCCCGCCTTTTGTTCATTCAGCCGCTGCGCGCTTGGGCAGAACCCAATCGGGGCGGGGGAAATGGCAGGTGTAGCCATTCGGAATGCGATCAAGATAGTCTTGATGTTCGGGTTCCGCCTCCCAGAAATCGCCAACGGGTTCGACCTCGGTCACGACCTTGCCGGGCCAGATGCCTGAAGCGTTCACATCTGCTATGGTATCCAAAGCGCCGGCTTTCTGTTCCTCGTCTTCATAATAGATTGCCGACCGATAGCTGACGCCGCGATCATTGCCCTGGCGGTTCAATGTTGACGGATCGTGGATCTGGAAGAACAGCTCAAGCAGATCACGATAGCTAAGCACGTCATCGTTGAAGATCACCTCGATCGCTTCGGCGTGCGTGCCGTGGTTGCGATAGGTGGCGTTTGGAACCTCCCCCCCCGAATAGCCCACGCGGGTGGAAATGACCCCGTCGCGTTTGCGGATCAGGTCTTGCATGCCCCAAAAGCACCCTCCGGCCAATACTGCGCGTTGTTTGCTCATGCTGCGTCCTCCACTTGGTTGATGTATTCGCCGTAGCCTTCGTCTTCCATATCGTCACGATGCACAAACCGTAACGAGGCCGAGTTGATACAATAACGCAAACCGCCCCTGTCGCGTGGTCCATCGGGAAACACGTGACCCAAATGGCTGTCGCCGTGGGTGCTGCGTACTTCGGTGCGGGTCATGCCAAGGGTGGTGTCGCTTAACTCGCTTACATAGGCGGGTTCGATCGGCTTCGTAAAGCTGGGCCAACCACAGCCGGATTCGTATTTGTCAGCCGATGCAAATAGCGGTTCGCCTGAAACGATATCGACGTAAATGCCGGGTTCCTTGTTATTCAGCAGCTTACCGGTGCCGGGGCGCTCCGTCCCGCTTTGCTGGGTGACGCGGTATTCTTCGGGCGACAAGGCCGCGATGGCGTCATGTGATTTTTCATAGGTGGGCATGGATGTCTCCTTTGCGTCTTTGATACATTAAATGGTGCTGGTAAAAGATATTCAAAGGGTTTGTCTGGATAATGCAACTTTCTGTGAGAACGGAACGTTGTATAACAAGGCCATAATCAGAAACGGGGAATAAGACATGCGCTATGTTTTGGTTATTTTACTGAGCACATTTTGGGCTGCAGGCGCGTGGGCGATGCCTCGGGATTTTCAGTTCGCGTCAATCGATGGGGGAACGCTGAATATGTCTGACTGGGCAGGCCAGCCGGTTCTGGTGGTGAACACAGCATCGCAGTGTGGTTTCACCTATCAGTATGACGGATTGCAGGCGCTTTATGATCAATATCGCGAGCGCGGTTTGGTTGTGTTGGCGGTGCCCTCGGATGACTTCAACCAAGAGCTTGCGAGTGCCGATCAGGTTAAAGAGTTCTGTGAGCTGAATTTTGCCCTTGATTTGCCGATGACCGATCTGGAGCACGTAAAAGGGGGCAAGGCCCATCCGTTCTACAAAGCGGTCGCGGCTGAAACCGGGTTTGTCCCGCGCTGGAATTTTAACAAGATTTTGGTCGGCCCGGACGGTAAGATTGTGGCTTCGTGGGGATCGTCTACCAAACCTCAGTCTGCTAAAATCGTCCACCAGATCGAAAAGCTTCTGAACTAGGCAAATAGGGCGATCCGAAAGTTCCTGATTTTCCTGACCTCGCTGGCTGCGACCGCTTCAGGCAGAGCGCTGTCGTGACAGCTGGACCGCCAGGATTCCGAACGCGATTACAACCACACCCACGATATCTTGCGTGCCCAAAGGCTCGCTTAGCAGAAGCCATGCAATCGCGACCCCAAAGAAAGGGTTGAGGAAATGGAAGGTCGCAGCCCGTGTCGCCCCGATGCGGTTGACCAACCAGAACCACACGACCGTCGCCAACAGACCCGGCACAAGGCAGGTATAAACAAAGGCACCCAAAAGCGGCCAGCTGGGCGAGATGCGCGGGGTTTCGAACAGAACTGTAGCGATGGACAGCGTGATGCACCCGACAAGCATCTGCAAGCCGACGACCATCAGGAAATTCCCGCCAGACGTGGCACCCCGCACCATAAGCGTGGCTGCGGTAAGCGCCAACGCGCCAATACCGCACAGCAACACGCCCATCAGGTCTACCCCGCCATTGATCCGTGCGCCCATAATGATGGTCACGCCGATGACACCGGCCACCAGTCCAGCGATGCCAAGCGGCTTGAGCTTTTCACCCAGAAACAGCCAGGTGGCCAGACCAACCAAAAGCGGCATGGTCGAAGCGATGATCGCTGCCAGCGACGCTTGCACCGTTTGCATCGCCATAAAGTTCAGGCCCAAATAGACTGCGTTCTGAAGGATGCCAAAGATGATTGTTGCGCGCCATTGTGCGGGTGTCAGCCGCCATGTCTGACCCATGGCCAACGCGATGCCGACACCCAGTAATCCCGAGATCAGATAGCGGGCCGACAAGGCCATCAGCGGTGACGCATCTGTCACAATGATCCGCGCCGACGTAAAGGCAGAAGACCACATCAAGGCAAAGGCCAGGCCCACAAGAATTGCGCGAATGTCCATGGGGGGCCTTTCCGTTTCTTAATCTTGCGAACCATTTCCGAGAAGCACACTAAGAGCAAGCACGTTCCGCGCCACGCTGCCCCGCCCCAAACGCAAAAGGGCCGCCCCAAGGCGACCCTTCATCAAAATCTGATGCCAGATTTATTCGTTCACGCTGTCTTTCAGCGCTTTTGCGATGGTCATCTTGACGACCTTATCCGCTTCTTTCTTGAATTGTTCGCCGGTGGCAGGGTTGCGCACCATACGCTCGGGGCGTTCACGGCAGTAGATCTTGCCGATCCCCGGAAGAGTGACAGCGCCACCGCCGGATACTTCTTTGGTGATCAAAGAACATACTGCATCCAGTGCCGCGCCTGCTGTTTTTTTGTCTTCGCCCATTTCTTCTGCCAAAGCTGCGACGAGCTGGGTTTTTGTCATTGGTTTCGTAGCCATCTTTTCTTCTCCTTCGTCCGCCCGAATTAGGGCCTCATGGGCGGAATGTAACGGTATGTTGTGTGATAACACAACGAATAGTCTATGATAATCAGTGGAAACATGCGTTTTTTACTGTTTTTATCGCTTATAGAAAGGCCGTTTCGTCAAATGAACGTAATTTCCGGCTGTGAATCCGATCAAGCGGCATGTCACGCAGCAGTTCCATTGCCCGAATGCCGATCATCAAATGACGCGCGACTTGGGTTTTATAGAAGTCTGACGCCATGCCGGGCAGCTTTAATTCGCCATGCAAAGGCTTGTCCGACACGCATAAAAGCGTGCCATAAGGAACGCGAAACCGGTATCCGTTGGCCGCGATTGTGGCGCTTTCCATGTCCAGCGCGACTGCACGCGATTGCGACAACCGCTGAACTGGGCCGGAGTGATCGCGCAATTCCCAGTTTCTGTTATCGATTGTGGCGACCGTTCCGGTCCGCATGATCCGCTTCAGCTCGTACCCCTCAAGCTGGGTGACCTGTTCCACAGCATCTTCTAGTGCAATCTGGATCTCAGCCAGTGCCGGGATCGGAACCCAGACGGGCAGATCGTCATCCAACACGTGATCCTCGCGCAGATAGGCATGGGCCAGAACGAAGTCGCCCAGCTTTTGGGTGTTGCGTAGCCCGGCACAGTGACCGACCATCACCCATGCATGAGGGCGCAGCACCGCTATATGGTCTGTCGCGGTTTTGGCGTTGGAGGGGCCCACGCCGATATTGACCAACGTGATCCCCGACCCATTGGCGCGTTTCAAGTGGTAGGTCGGCATCTGCGGCGTCTTAGCCGAGGGCGGCAAGGGTGCATCGCCATCTGTGATCTCTACATCGCCGGTTGATACAAAAGAGGTATAGCCACTGTCGGGATCACGCAGCATCGCGCGGGCATACTGCTCGAATTCAGTGACGTAGAACTGGTAGTTCGTGAACATCACGTGGCACTGGAAATGGTCTGGATCCGTTGCAGTATAATGGGCCAAGCGCGCCAGTGAATAATCCACACGCTGCGCCGTGAAAGGGGCCAAGGCACCGACACCGTCAACGGGCTGGTAGGTGCCATTCACGATATCATCATTCGTGGTGCTGAGGTCTGGCACATCAAATACGTCGCGCAGTGTGAAATCTGCTGCCCCTTCTTGCGGGATGTTCACGGCAGTATCATTGGCGACCGCGAAATGGACCGGAATTGGTGTGTCCGAAACGCCGATCACGACGGGTTGGCCGTGGTTTTCGATCAGGAGGCCGATTTGCTGGGTCAGGTAGTTCTTGAACAGTTCGGGCCGTGTGATTGTTGCGGCATATGTGCCGGGATTTGACACATGCCCGAAAGACAGACGCGAATCCATCTGCGCATAGCTTGAGGTTGTAAAGCGGATTTCCGGATAGAACGCCCTGATCCTGGTGTCGGGCACAGCGTTATCCATGGCTTTTTGAAAATGCTCGGTCAGAAATTCGGTTGCTTGGCTGTAAAGCGCAATCAACTGAGCCACGGCTTTTCCAGCATCGGTGAATTTTTCGGCGGGGGGGGTTACTGGGCTGAGTATTCGGGTCATGAAAGGGGCTCTAATAAAGGGATAAATTCAAAGCTTCGGACATCTACAAGACCAAGGTCCGATATCCGCAGCTCGGGGATCACGACAAGCGCCAACAGCGAATGTTGCATATAGGCGTTGTTCAGCGTGCAGCCGCAGTCACGCATCGCTTGCATCATGCTTTCCGTCTTGGCGGCAACCTCCGACGCTGGGCTGTCGGACATCAGGCCTGCAATAGGCAGCTCGACCAGCGCAAGTTCCACGCCATCCTTGAAGATGACGATGCCGCCGCCAACTTCTCCCAGCCGGTTTGCGGCCAGCGCCATGTGGTCGGCATCAGTGCCCACAACGATCATATGGTGGCTGTCATGTGCCACCGTCGAAGCCATGGCCATCGGCCCCTTGTAGCCGAAGCCAGAGACGAAAGCGTTGACCACCTTTCCCGTCGCGCGGTGGCGTTCAACGAGGGCGATCTGGCAGATCTCTCCGGTAGATTGGACATGGCCGTCGGTCACGGGAAGTTCAAACTTCAACGCGCGGGTGGGGGCCTGGTTTTCGACCACGCCGATCACATTCGCGGTGACAGCATTGGCCCCTTTAGGCGCTTCGATCTGAAAATCTTCGGCGGCAAGGGTCTTGCCCATGTGCACCGTCTGGCGGGCCTTCTCGGGCCAATCGTAATGCGGGCAGTCCACCACACATTCGCCTGCCTGCGCCACGATCTTACCGCGCGCGATTACAGTCTCGATCGGCAATGTTCTGAGGTCGGAGGTCAGGATCACATCCGCACGCCGCCCCGGTGTAAGCGACCCGATATCGCGCTCCAAACCGAAATGGGTGGCGGTGTTGATAGTCGCCATTTGCAGCGCAACCAGCGGGTCGCAGCCGCACGCAATCGCATGGCGCACAACGCGGTTCATGTGGCCGTCGTTGACCAAGGTGCCCGAATGGCAATCATCGGTGCACAGGACCATATTGCGCGAATCCAGCCCTTTTTCGGTGATCGCTGTGATCTGCGTTTCAACATCATACCAAGCCGAGCCCAGACGGATCATCGACCGCATCCCCTGGCGCATCCGCGCAATCGCGTCAGCCTCGCAGGTGCCTTCGTGATCATCTGCAGGTCCGCCCGCGACATAGGCCGCAAAGGCAGGCCCCAGATCGGGCGAGGCATAGTGCCCGCCAACGGTCTTGCCCGCCCGTTGGGTCGCGGCAATCTCGGCCAGCATCTTGGGATCACCTGCTGTCACACCGGGAAAGTTCATCATTTCGCCCAGCCCGACGATGCCGGGCCACGCCATCGCCTCTGCGACATCCTCAGCCGTGATCTCGAAACCTGTCGTCTCCATCCCGGGGGCAGAGGGTGCGCAAGACGGCATCTGGGTGAAGATATTGATTGGCTGCAACAGCGCCTCGTCATGCATCATCCGCACGCCTTCAAGGCCCAGAACATTCGCGATCTCATGCGGGTCGGTGAACATCGACGTGGTGCCATGAGGGATTACGGCGCGGGCAAATTCGGCAGGCGTCAACATCCCGCTTTCGATGTGCATATGCCCGTCGCACAGACCGGGGATCATGTAGCGGCCTTTCGCCTCGATCACTTGGGTATTGTCACCTTTGCAATGGCTGGCATCCGGCCCGACAAAGGCGATGCGCCCTGCGACAATGGCGATGTCGTGATCCAAGAGCACCTCGCGGGTGTGGACGTTGACCCAAATGCCACCGGTGATGATCGTATCGGCAGCGGCTCGACCCGCGGCAACTGCCACCAATTGATCAGCTACATCGGGCCATGAAGGGAAAGTTTTATCTGTCATGACTGACGTTGACACGAAGATTGCCTCGGGTTCAAGGTGATGCGACGCAAGGAAATAAGTTCCCTTGCTCAAATGAGGGAGATTCAGATGACCGTGACGCAAATCCGCCAAAATATGGATCATTGGCCCGAACGGGTCGACTTGGCCGCAGCCTTTCGCTGGACTGCGCGGCTGAACATGCATGAAGGGGTCGCAAATCACTTCAGCCTTGCGGTGAACGAGGCTGGAACCAAGTTTCTGATGAACCCAAACCAGATGCATTTTAGCCGGATCAAAGCCAGCGACCTGATCGAGGTCGACGCGAATAACCCCGATACGCTAAGCGGCCCTGATGCGCCCGACCCAACGGCGTGGGGATTGCATGGTGGCGTCCACCGCGCCTGCGCCCATGCGCGGTGTGTGATGCATGTGCACTCGATCCACGCGACGGTGCTGGCGTCCCTGCAGGACAGCCGTTTGCCGCCGATCGACCAGAATTGTTGTACCTTCTTCAACCGTGTGGTGATTGACGAAGACTACGGCGGTCTGGCGTTTGAAGATGAGGGCGCACGCTGCGCCGCTTTGCTGACGGACCCAAAGCAAAAGGTGATGGTCATGGGCAGCCACGGGGTGCTGGTGATCGGCGACACAGTGGCGGATACGTTCAACCGTCTGTTCTATTTCGAGCGCGCCGCCGAGACCTACATCCGCGCTTTGCAAACCGGCATGCCGGTGCGCCGTATTTCCGATGATATCGCTGAAAAGACGGCGCAGGACCTTGAAAGCTATCCCGAACAAAACGCGCGTCATCTGGCAGAGTTGAGGGCGATCCTGGATGAAGAAGGGTCGACTTATGCGCACTGACCCTTTCGAACGGGAGGCGCGTTGATGAACTATGGGTTGAGCGATGAAAACCAGATGATCGCCGACACGGTGCGAAGCTTTGTCGAGAAGGAAATATTCCCTCACGAGGCTTTGGTTGAACAGACCGGAGAGGTTCCCAAGGAAATTGCAGACGACATCAAACGCAAGACGATCAAGTTGGGATTCTACGCATGCAATTTTCCGGAAAGTGTCGGATGTGCCGGACTGAACCACTTGGAGTTTGCATTGGTCGAACGCGAGTTGGGCCGAGGTTCAATGGCGCTGAACCATTTCTTCGGGCGCCCCCAGAACATCCTCATGGCATGTGAGGGAGAGCAAATCGACCGCTATCTGATGCCAGCGGTGCGCGGTGACCGCATGGACGCGCTGGCAATGACCGAACCCGGTGCCGGATCTGATGTGCGCAGCATGAAATGTGTGGCAAAGCGTGATGGCGGCGATTGGGTGGTGAACGGGACCAAACACTTTATTTCAGGGGCGGATCACGCTGATTTCATTATCGTTTTCATCGCCACTGGAGAGGACGAGACACCAAAGGGACCCAAGAAGCGGATCACGGCATTTCTGGTCGATCGCGGGACGCCGGGTTTCACCATCCGAGATGGCTATAAATCGGTCAGCCACCGTGGCTACAAGAACATGATCCTTGATTTTGACGACTGCCGTTTGCCTGACGCGCAGGTGCTGGGCCAGGTGGATGGCGGCTTTGAGGTGATGAACACCTGGCTTTATGCCACCCGCATCACGGTTGCGGCCATGTCTGTGGGGCGCGCACGCCGGGTGTTTGACTATGCTTTGGATTATGCTGCGTCGCGTGAACAATTCGGCCAAAAAATTGGCAAGTTTCAGGGCGTCAGTTTCCAGCTGGCCGACATGATAACCGAAATTGATGCAGCAGATTTGTTGACACTGGCCGCAGCGGACCGTTTGGACAAGGGGCTACCCGCCAACCGCGAGATCGCGAGCGCCAAACTTTATGCGTCAGAAATGTTGGCGCGTGTAACGGATGCAACACTCCAGCTTCATGGCGGGATGGGCTTGATGGATGACTACCCGATCGAGCGGTTCTGGCGCGATGCGCGGGTCGAGCGCATTTGGGATGGCACAAGCGAAATTCAGCGCCACATCATCAGCCGCGACTTGCTGCGGGCGCTGGGCGCATGATGTTCCGCCGCCGCTTGGCGTCGGCCGAAGAGGGGGGCCAGCCCCCCGGTGCTTGCGCACCACCCCCCGGGATATTTTCAAGCCAGAGAATGCGGAAGGCTTAAGGATATGTTCAGGGTGGGGTGTGTAGCCTATTCAGGCGGAACAGGCGGGGACGCCGATGGCCGTAGCCGGAGAAGCCCCCTGTTTGCGCAAAGCAATGGGGGGCGGACCCATGTTCTCTGGCTTCCAAATATCCTCGCCGAAGGCATTAAAGTTCTTTTGGTGCGCCGTTTAGCATGACACGCGACATCACTCGGGTTTTGCGGCCAAAATCCATTGCTTTGATTGGCGGCGGAGCATGGGGGGCACAGATCATCAGGCAATCCCAAAGAATGGGATTTTCGGGTGCTATTCACGTTGTCCATCCTAAAGGGGGTACCGTTGAAGGGATCAGGGCAGTTCCAACGCTTAGCGCTTTGCCCGATGTGCCGGACGCTGTTTTCGTCGGCGTGAACAGGCATGCCAGCATCGGCGTTGTTGCAGAGCTTTCTGCCATGGGCGCAGGGGGTGCAGTTTGTTTTGCCTCCGGATTTTCGGAGGCTGGTGCCGAAGACGATTCGGCAAAAGGGCTGCAGGCGCAATTGGTCGAGGCTGCGGGCGACATGCCCATATTAGGGCCCAATTGCTATGGGTTTATCAATGCGTTGGACGGCGCACTTTTGTGGCCTGATCAGCATGGCTGCAAGCGGGTTCAAAAGGGTGTTGCGATCCTCACCCAATCCTCCAACATTGCGATCAATCTGACCATGCAGAAGCGCGGACTTCCCATCGGCTACATGGTAACTTGCGGAAATATGGCGCAGACCACGCAAGCCGAGATTGCGCTGGCTTTGCTTGATGACCCAAGGGTCACTGCAATTGGCCTGCATATCGAGGGGTTTTCGGATACGCAGTCATGGCACAGGCTCGCCTTGAAGGCTGCTGCCCAAGATGTCCCGCTGATTGCCCTCAAAGTCGGACTGTCCGATCAGGCGCAGCAGGCAACCGTGTCTCACACAGCCTCGCTTGCGGGCCGTGATGCAGGGGCCGATGCGCTTTTGCGCAGGCTGGGCATTGCAAGGCTGCGGGACCTGTCCAGTTTTCTTGAGACGCTGAAGCTGTTGCACGTGAACGGGCGGCTTGAAACGCATGCACTGTCTTCGGTCAGTTGTTCTGGCGGAGAGGCCAGTCTGGCGGCGGATACGGCGCATGGCCGGGCAGTGACCTTTCCGGCGCTGAACGACGTGCAACGCAGTGCATTGCGCGCGGCGCTTGGCCCGATGGTCTCGCTGTCCAATCCGCTTGATTACAACACCTATGTTTGGCGCGATGTCGACAAGATGACGGCGGCCTGGGTGCCGATGGCAGCACCCCATATCGGGTTGACGCTGTTGATTGTGGACTATCCTCATACCGATGCCAGTGACTGGGAATGTGCCACGCAGGCGGCGCTGAATGTGCGGGCAATATCGGGCAGACCTGTGGCCGTTGTCGCGACGCTGCCCGAGTTGATGCCTGTGGATGTCATCGAAAGACTACTTGCCGGTGGCGTCACGCCGGTTTGTGGGTTGACCGAAGCGATTGCCGCAGCCGAGGCCGCGGCATTTGACCGAACGCCTGATCCCGTGGCTCCGGTGCAGGCGGGTCACGATCGCGACGTCAGGCTGGTGTCTGAGGGAGCCGCTAAACAAGAACTTGCGGTATTTGGTCTACGTATACCAAAGGGTCGCACTGCCGTCAGCCCCGTTGAGGCGGCTGCCATCGCTGGCGAGGTTGCCGGCCTCGTGGTGCTAAAAGGGCAAGGGCTGGCGCATAAATCCGAGATGGGTGCCGTGATGCTTGGCTTGCACGCAGATGGGGTTGAAGCTGCTGCACAGGCGATGCAGGCCGATAGCTTTCTGGTCGAAGAGATGATCGCAAACCCGGTCGCTGAGCTGTTGGTCGGTGTAATCCGCGACCCTGCGCACGGGTTCTTGTTAACCTTGGGGGCTGGTGGTGTGTTGACGGAACTGTGGCAAGATACCGTGTCGCTTTTGCTGCCCGTCACAGGGCCGCAGACTGCAGAGGCTTTGCAACGCTTGCGCATCGCCCCCCTGTTGAACGGGTATCGCGGCAAACCTGGTGCCGACCTAAGTGCAATCATAGATGCCGTGATGGCGGTTCAGGCCTATGTGATTGCTCACCTCGACGCGATCAGCGAGGTTGAGATCAATCCGTTGATTTGCAGGACCGATAGCGCCATTGCTGTAGATGCCCTGATCCGCCGAACATAAAGGAAAACGTCATGAGTGTTGTGAGAACCGAAACCGATGGAAGCATTCTGCTGGTGACGTTGGACCGCCCGAAAGCCAATGCGATTGACTTGCAAACCTCGCGATTGATGGGCGAGGTGTTTCGCGATTTTCGTGACAATGATGATCTGCGCGTGGCCATCATTACCGGCGCTGGCACAAAATTTTTCTGTCCGGGATGGGATCTGAAAGCGGCGGCAGATGGCGATGCGGTCGATGGGGATTACGGCGTTGGTGGCTTTGGTGGTTTGCAGGAATTGCGCGGCATGAATAAGCCGGTGATTGCAGCTGTCAACGGGATTGCCTGCGGGGGCGGGCTGGAACTGGCGCTCAGTGCGGATATGATCCTGGCCGCGGATCACGCCACGTTTGCCTTGCCGGAAATTCGGTCCGGTACCGTTGCAGACGCGGCAAGCGTGAAACTGCCCAAGCGCATCCCCTATCACATCGCGATGGAGCTGTTGCTGACCGGGCGTTGGTTTGATGCGGCCGAGGCGAAAGGTTGGGGGTTGGTAAATGAAATCATCCCCGCGGATCAGTTGCTGGACCGCGCTTGGGAGTTGGCGCGGCTTTTGGCCTCTGGCCCGCCGCTGGTTTATGCCGCGATCAAGGAGATTGTGCGAGATGCCGAGGATTCCAAGTTTCAGGATGCCTTAAACCGTATCACTGGGCGTCAGTTGGCATCCGTCGATACGCTTTACGCCTCTGAGGATCAGATGGAAGGTGCGCGCGCCTTTGCCGAGAAACGCGATCCGGTGTGGAAGGGGAAGTAGCCGTAGCATTTGCCAACCGCGCCCTGCTTGCGCTATCTGAAGGCAAAGCAGTCAACAGCAGGCAATCCTTATGAAAATCATGTTTGTTCATCAGAATATGCCGGGCCAGTACCGCGAACTGGTGCAGTGGCTGGCAGATCAGGGCGAACACGAGATCTATTTTCTGACACAGCGTCAATCCCCCCCAAGTTTCAAAGGTGTCGAAACGCGTGTTTACAAGACGCATCACAAGCCCGCGAAAGACGCTTACGGCCTGTCAAGAAATTGGGAGGAATCCGCTGGTAATGGTCTGGGTGCCGCCCGCGCTGCCCGCACCATCGAAAAGACCGAAGGATTCAAGCCCGATCTGGTGATTGGCCATGTCGGCTGGGGCGAGTTGACGTTCTTTAAAGACGTCTGGCCAGATGTGCCGATTATCGGCTTTTTTGAATATTTCTATAGTGACAGCGGCGGCCCTGTAGGCTTCGACCCAGAGGAGCCAGTAACAGAAGACACGCCCTTTTTGTTGCGGGCGCGCAATGCCGTGCCCTTGGCCAATATCGAATCTGTCGATGTGGGCCTTAGCCCCACCTATTGGCAGCGCGACCGCTTTCCCGAAAGCTTCCATGACAAGATTTATGTCTGTCATGATGGCATCCGTACAGACCAGCTGAAACCCAACCCCAAGGTAAAGCTGAAACTTGGGCGGTTGAATTCCGATCTGACGCGTGATGACGAAATCGTCACCTACCTTGCGCGCAATCTAGAACGGACCCGTGGTTTTCATGTCTTTATGCGCGCGCTGCCCAAGATCCTCAAAGAGCGCCCGAATGCGCGGGTACTGGTGCTTGGCGGCAATGACACATCCTATGGCGGCAAAAGCAAACATCCCGGCGGCTTCCGTGCCGAGATGGAGGCCGAGGTAGGCAAAGACCTGGATTGGAGCCGGGTGCATTTTCTGGGCCGTCTACCTTATGAGGATTACCAAAAAGTTGTCCAGATCAGCCGCTGCCATCTGTATCTGACGATGCCTTTCGTCTTGTCGTGGTCCCTGCTTGAGGCAATGTCGATGGAGGCAACGATTGTCGGTTCGGACGTGGCACCTGTCCGCGAGACGATCACCCATGGCGAGACTGGATTGCTGTTTGATTTCTTCGACCCTGAAGCTTTGGCTGATCAGGTTATTGATGTTTTGGCTGACCCTGCAAAATACGCCCATCTTGGCCCTGCCGCCCGCAAACATGTGGTCGCGACATATGACTTTTTGACCAAGTGCCTGCCAGAACATGTCGCCCAGATGAATGAACTGGTGCCCGAAGATAAGTGGATCAAGCTGCCACTTGATCTAGGCTAGTCGTATGGAAAAGACGCTTTTATCAATCGGCCATGGATACAGCGCAAAGGCGCTTGCGGAACGGCTGTTGCCGCAGGGCTGGCGCATCCTTGGCACAACCCGCAGTGCTGAAAAGGCAGCGGCGATCGCGGCGACCGGGGTCGAACCCGTTGTCTGGCCGGGCGCTGATCTTGGCGCGATGCTGCAACAGGTTGCGTATGTCCTTGTGTCTGCCGGGCCGGGGCCAGACGGCGATCCTGTGCTGAACCTTCTGGCCGATGACGTTGCGCGTGCAGCGCCGCGTCTGCGCTGGCTTGGCTATTTGTCGACCACTGGCGTTTATGGGGATCATGGCGGTGACTGGGTGGATGAGGACACGGGCCTGACCCCTTCCACCAAACGTGGAGAGGCGCGCGTGCAGGCCGAGGCGCGCTGGCAAAACATCCCCGATCTGCCGCTGCATATTTTTCGACTGGCAGGCATTTATGGCCCTGGTCGCGGCCCTTTTGCCAAGGTGCGCGAAGGCACTGCGCGGCGGATCATCAAAGAGGGGCAAGTGTTCTCGCGCATCCATGTCGAAGACATCGCACAAGCGTTGGATCTGTCGCTCCACCATCCTGACCCGGGTGCCATCTATAATCTGTGCGATGATGATCCTGCCCCACCTCAAGATGTGATCGCCCATGCGGCTGAGCTGCTGGGTGTGCCAATCCCGCCCGCCATTGCGATTGAAGATGCTGACATGACGCCAATGGCACGCAGCTTTTATGCCGAAAGCAAAAAGGTTCGGAACGACCGTATCAAGCAATCGTTAGGATGGACGCCGAAATACCCGACCTACCGCGCCGGGCTGGCCGCCATGCTTGCCGAGGAAAAATGACGCACGAGGACAGGAGCGATACTTCGCCAGACGATAGCCTGTCCAAATTGTTGGATGGTCTAGAGCACGCTGCGACACGTGACATCGTATCGGTTCGCGATGTGTTGGATGAATTTGGAAATCGGTCAATTTTGCCGTTTGTCCTGATTGCCTCGTTGCTGCTGGTATCGCCGCTGTCGGGCATATTTGGGATATCATCCTTCATTGCGATGGTTGTTATCGTTTTGACGATTCAAGAATTGATCGGCAGGGAACGTCTTTGGCTGCCCGCATTTTTGCTCAACAGGCGGGTCAAATCATCAAGGTTGCTGACCTGCGTGCGCTGGCTGCGCAAACCGTGCGCCTTTTTTGACCGACACACGTCGGCGCGACTGACCTTTCTGACCAAAGGGCCGCTGCGGCTTTTCACGCTTGCGACCTGCGTGATCATGCCAATCGGCTGGCCCTTGCTGGAGTTTCTCCCTTTTGCATCGTCTTTTGGCGGTGGCACCGTGGCGCTTTTCGCCTTTGGGCTTTTCATGCGTGACGGTCTTTATGTCTTGTTGGGCTACGTTTCGATGCTGTCGGTAGCGTTAGTGTTTTACACGGTTGTTTTCTGATCACCCAAGATAGGCGCGCAATTCTGATGGCGGGTTCTCCATCAGCACCCGGGCCGGTTGCGGTGCCATGGCGGTGCCGCTTGCGACAAATATTACCTCGTCCGCGATGCGCTCTACGTCTTCGGGCGCGTGGGTGACCATGATCAGACTTGCCCCTGTCTCGGTGACCAGCGCATCCACCAGATCCAGCATTTCGTTGCGCAAAGCGGGCCCAAGCGCAGCAAAGGGTTCGTCCAGCAAAACCAAGGGCCGGGCCTGAACCAAGACACGTGCAAGTGCTGCACGGCTTTGCTGGCCGCCCGAAAGCGATCCGGGTTTGCGATCTGCCATATCCGCCAGACCAACGCGGGCTAGGGCGCTTTCAACTCGGGATTTTTCATCGCTTGAAAGCCGCAGGTCAGGGCGCACTCCAAGGCCCACATTCTGCTGGACGCTGAGGTGTGGAAACAAGTTGTTGTCTTGGAACAACATGGTCATGGGTCGGGCGCCGGGGGCAGCATGGGTAATGTCGCGGGCCTGCCAAAGCAGCTTGCCCTGCGTCAGCGGAACAAAGCCGCAAAACGCGCCAAGCAGCGTTGATTTACCTGCCCCGGAAGGACCAATCACCGCGTATTTCTTCTGCGGTTCAATTGTCAGATTTGCAGCAAGGCTAAAACTGCCCTGTCGTATCAGCCCTTGTTCAAGCGTCAGCATGCCAGCGACCCCCTTTGTCGAACAACCAGAATATACCAAGCGATAGGGCAAGAAGGATCAGTGCCGCCCCTGCCGCCGCCTCCATCTGGTAGCTGCCCATCAGACGGTACATTTGCAACGGCAACGTCGTACGATCCGGATGCGCAAAAAGCGCGATCACGCCCAGATCTCCCATCGAAAGCGCACCCGTCAACCCGGCGGCAAAGCCAATCTGGGGCCTGATGCGCGGTAAAACCACCCATCGCCAAAAAGGCCAGCCTTGCAAAGATAACGCCTGAGATAAGCGCCCGTAAACCTGTACCGTATCGCGCAGTGGTGGCACCAGAATGCGCAACGCAAACGGCAGCGCCATCAGGACATTGACCAACGCGGTAACGGGCAAGGCCAGCACAAAAGGGTCTGCAACCGGATTGATCAGGATAAACCACCCTGTCCCGATCATCAGCGGGGACGCTGCTATGCCGAACAGGCCCACCCCCTCGACGCTGCTGCGCTTTGTTGTGGCAATCCAGCCCGCCAGCGGCAGCGCCAGCATCAGCAAGACTGCGATGCTCAGCAAGGCCACGCCAATCGAATTTCCTGCGGCCTGCCAAACGCTTGCAGGGGTTTGCGGCAATCCGATCAGCCCCCGCGCCAAGACGGCTCCGAGCGGCAGCAACAAGAACAGCGCAGCCAGAATTATCACCGCCCCGTCAAGCATACGCTGCGCGCCGCCTTGCGCATCCCACCGTTTCAGGGGCCGATCCTGACCGCCCCCGATGCTGATGCTGGGAATGATCCAAAGTGCTGTCACCGCAGCACTGCCCGCCAGCCCAAGCTGCACCAGTGACAAAAGCGCTGCACGGTTCAAATCGAAATCAAAGCGGAATGCCTGATAGATCGCCAGCTCGATCGTGGTGGCACGGGGGCCGCCGCCAAGGGTCAGCGCGACGGCAAAGCTGGTCAGACAGATCACAAAAATCAACGCAGCCGTCCCCGGCAAGATTTGGCGCAGCAACGGTAGCTCAATACTGCGAAACACTGCTTGCGGCGTCAGGCCCAGTTGTGCCGCAAGCCGGAAGCGTTCGGCGGGAATGGTCTGCCAGCCTTGCAGCAGCAAGCGTGTGGCAAGGGGCAGGTTAAAGAACACATGTGCCAGCACTACACCTTGCAGCCCATAGATTGACACAGCGGGCAATCCAAATGCCGCCAGCCCCGCATTCAGCCAGCCTGCGCGGCCGAACACGGCAAGCAAGCCCAGCACCGCAACAATGACTGGCAGGATAAACGGTGCCCCTAGCAGAGTGACCAGCAGGCTTCGCCCGACAAACTGCCGCCGGGCCAGTGCCCGTGCAATAGGTATCGCAAAAACGGTGGAAATCAGGGCCGACAGCACCGCTTGTAAAACCGTGAAACGGATCGCGGCCCAGTCGGCAGGGCCTAACAGGCTGCCAAATTCGGCCCGCCAGAACACGGCACCCAATGCGGCAAGGATCAGTGCCAGCACCAAAGTGGCAGCACTGATCCCTGTCTTGGGGCTTACTTGGAGAGTGCGGTGAGCCATTCAGCCAGCGCCTCTTCGCGCAGGGCTGGAACCGCTTCACTCGGAACAAGCAACGCTTTTTCAGGTTCGATCAATTGGCCAAACCCGGTGGGAAGCCCTGCATCGGGCAGAACCGCAGGATACATCCAGTTCGTGGTCGGCAGCACTGTTTGTGCGGCGTCTGACACCATGAACGCCATGAACTTGTCTGCCAACTCAGATTGGTCTGATCCCGCCAGCTTGCCCACAACTTCAATTTGCATGTAGTGACCTTCGTCAAAGGGGGCGGCTGCCTTGGTCGCGTCGTCTTCTGCGATCAGGTGATAGGCGGGCGATGTGGTATAGCTCAGCACCATGTCGGCCTCACCCTCAAGAAAAAGGCCGTAAGCTTCGGACCAGCCTTTGGTCACGGTCACAACGTTATCGGCCAGGCCTTCCCAGATCGCTGGTGCCTCGTCGCCATATGCCTGCTTGACCCACATCAGCAAACCCAGACCGGGTGTCGACGACCTTGGGTCCTGGATCACGATTTTTATGTCGCTGTCGCCGAGTTCGCGAAAGTTATTGGGGGGCAGCATGTCTGTATTGTGCACAAAAGCGAAATAGCCCCAGTCGTAAGGCACAAAGCTATCGTCGTTCCAGACGATTGGCAGGTTGTACTCCGCGCTCACGGATGTTGTCGCGAAAAGTCCGGTTTCTTTGGCAGCCGCGATCAGGCTGGTATCAAGGCCCAACACCAGATCAGCGTCCGACCGCGCGCCTTCAAGCTTGAGCCGCGCCAGCAAGGCGGCCCCGTCGCCCATGCCGACGAATTTCAGATCACAGGCACAGGTTTCTTCGAAAGCCGCCTCGATTTGCGGGCCGGGGCCCCATTCGGTAACAAAACTGTCGTAGGTGTAAACCACCAGTTCTGGCGTGTCGGCATAGGCCGAGGTTGCAAGTAAGGTAGTGGCAGCAAGTGTAAGATACTTCATGGCATCCTCCAAAATGCGGCGTCAGAAAGTGTTGGAGTGATGTCCAGACCTTCCCTCCGCCGGTGTTAACCGGTTCAGGTTCAACGGGTCCGTGCGATGCACATCTCAGCCAATGGCCCCCCGAGGTGCTTTATCGGTAGAACGCCTGAGCGCAGCTTGCAAGGCGAAATCCCTTGAGGACGAGGGGTCGTCCCGTTAAGTGTCTGCGCCAAAGGAGCATCCGATATGTCGATCAACAGCTTTGGCCATCTTTTCCGCGTGACAACCTGGGGCGAAAGCCACGGACCTGCTTTGGGTGCAACAGTTGACGGTTGCCCCCCCGGCGTTCCGATTGACGAAGCGATGATCCAGCAGTGGATGGACAAGCGCAAACCTGGCCAGAACAAATACACCACCCAGCGGCGTGAAGCCGACGAGGTGCGCATTTTGTCCGGTGTGTTCGAAGGGATGACGACCGGCACGCCGATCCAGTTGATGATCGAAAATACCGATCAGCGCTCGAAGGACTATGGCGATATCATGGATAAATTCCGCCCCGGTCATGCGGATATTACCTATTTCCAGAAATACGGCATTCGCGATTATCGCGGGGGCGGGCGATCGTCGGCCCGTGAAACGGCCTCACGGGTGGCAGCGGGCGGTTTGGCCCGCGAGGCGATCAAAGCCATTGCGCCGAATGTTCAGATTACGGGCTACATGGTGCAAATGGGGCCGCATAAGATCGACCGCGATGCGTTTGACTGGGACCAGATTGAGCAGAACCCGTTCTGGGTGCCGGATGCGCAGGCGGCGGGCGACTGGGCCGCCTATCTGGACGGCCTGCGCAAGTCGGGATCATCCGTCGGTGCGATCATCGAGGTGACGGCGCGCGGTGTGCCCGCCGGCTTGGGTGCCCCGGTGTACGGCAAGCTTGATACCGATCTGGCTGCCGCAATGATGAGCATCAATGCTGTCAAAGGTGTTGAAATCGGCGAAGGCATGTCCGCCGCGATGCTGACCGGAGAGTTGAACGCAGACGAGATCAGCATGGGGCCGGAGGGCCCTGTCTATTCGTCAAACCACGCTGGTGGCATTTTGGGCGGGATCAGCACGGGGCAGGATATTGTCGTGCGGTTCGCGGTTAAACCGACCTCAAGCATCCTGACGACGCGCAAGACGATCACGAAATCGGGTGAGGATACCGAGATCATCACCAAGGGTCGCCATGATCCCTGTGTTGGCATCCGTGCTGTACCGGTGGGTGAGGCGATGATGGCGTGCGTTCTGTTGGATCACATGCTTCTGCACCGAGGGCAGGTTGGTGAAAATCAGGGCCACATCGGCTAAGTTGGCCGAAAAATTGGAATTTTTCGGACCGGAATTTCTGAAAATTCCGGGCAGGGCCGCTGAGGTCTTGTTCTTTCTGCGCACCTGGCGCAAGCATGGCCCATGGAGGCGACGATGACAGAAAATCGCCCCGGAAGGGCTATTGCTCTAAAGCTGGGGGCGGTATTTCTATTCACCACGATGGCTGCAATCATCAAGATAGCAACCGAGACCGTACCCTCTGGGCAGGCTGTGTTTTTCCGGTCGTTTTTTGCTTTCCCGATCATCCTTGTCTGGCTTTGGCAACGCGGAGATTTACGGCACGGGCTTAAGCCAAGCAACCTGATGGGCCACGTATGGCGGGGTGTTTTTGGCACGGTCGCGATGGGGCTGACGTTTGGCGGGCTTAGCCTTTTGCCTTTGCCCGAGGTGACTGCGATTGGTTATGCAACACCCCTTTTCACCGTCGTGTTTGCAGCGATCTTTTTGGGCGAGCGGGTTCGTCTGTTTCGGCTCTCGGCTGTGGGGGTTGGCTTGATCGGTGTCATGATCATGCTTTACCCGCGCTTTACCATCGGCGGCGATGCCGTGTCGCAGATGGCGACAATTGGGGCTTTTATGGTGCTGGGGGCGTCGATCATGCGGGCTTTGGTGCAAATCCATGTGCGCCGCTTGGTGCAGACAGACAGCACAGCGGCGATCGTGTTCTTCTTCTCGCTTACCGCGACAATCCTGTCGTTTCTGACCTGGCCCTTGGGTCTGATTTTTGGCTGGTCGGGGCTTGTGTGGGTCTCGCCGGGTTTGGAGGCTGGGGCACTTTTGATCGGTGCCGGGCTGATTGGTGGGGTGGCGCAGATCATGATCACGTCTTCGTTCCGGTTTGGTCCCGTTTCGATGCTGGCCCCGTTCGATTACGCCTCGATGATCTTTGCAACGATCATCGGTTGGGTTGTGTTCAGTGAAATACCAACCCCCGCAATCCTGATCGGTACCGGGCTGGTAATGACCGGGGGTGTGCTGATCATTTGGCGTGAACGTCAGTTGGGGTTGGACCGGTCCAAGGCCAAGGCCAGCAGCCCCCCACAAGGCACGCCCAGCTAGGCGCAGTGAGGCTGCGTTGGTTGCCGTGAAAATACCCGCTCAGCTAGAGAATTATGCTAGCGTATTCTCACGATAATGCGGAATCATCTTCTTGATGAATGACACGCATTTAATTTTCTGGGAGGGAAAACATGACCTTAAAACGAATTTTAGCAGTAACTCTGGCAGTGAGCTTTGCAGCGTCCGGCGTTTTCGCGCAGGAGTGCATGCCGTCGAAATGGGGCGCTGACGATCAGATAGGATCGGCCAATCTGGTGAGCGTGGAGCGGACGCTGAACGCCGCCAAGCTGATAAAGCAAGGTAAATCCATGCCGTTGGGGATCGTTATCGGTCCGGACACGCCGGCATTTCCACCGCGGTCTTTGAACCTTCAGATCGTGCAGCCGAACCAGCAAGGTGGCCAGAAACTGTCGACCTTCGGTTACGAGGGCAACTACAATGACGATATCATCCAGACCTGGATCGGAATCGGCTCGCAATTGGATGGCTTGGGGCATCTTGGCGAAGACGGGATGTATTATAACTGTCTTGATGAGAAAGAGATTTCAGCCATTGGCGGCCTGACCAAGCTGGGCACCCACGCGGTGCCGCCTCTTGTTGCGCGGGCTGTGATTATCGACATGGCCAAGCATTTCGGCAAAGAGATGATGGCCGCAGGCGAGAGTTTCGGCGAAGCGGAGATCAAGGCCGCGATGGACGCGCAAGGGATCACCGTGAACGAGGGTGACATTGCGCTGTTCCACACCGGCTGGACCGACGGCATGTTGGCGAGTGATCCGGTTGCCTGGGGATCGACCGAACCCGGCCTGAACAACGAAGGCGCTGTCTATATGGCCTCAATGAACCCGATGGCGGTTGGTGCTGACACGTGGGGGCTGGAAGCAATCCCGGCCAAAGAGGGCGACAAAGTCTTTTATGGGCATGTGACACTGCTGAAAGACAACGGCATCTATATTCTGGAAACCATGAACACTGGCCCTCTTGTTCGCGATGGTGTGACTGAATTCATGTTCGTGCTGGGCCAACCCCTGATCAAAGGAACCGTACAGGCGATGATCAATCCGGTTGCCTTGTACTAACCCGAATTATGCATGAGGTGTTGGTGAGGGTGGCGTAACGTTCTGAAAAGCTGTAATTTTATGGTGTCGAAGCCAAAAAAGCAGATTTTCAGGAGCCCCGCCTCACCATGGATATGTCTAC
>Ga0307981_1000660_pt1 | contig 33641 bp, 29 predicted proteins | sample OrgLakmetagen987_FD_201849 | JGI IMG/M metagenome (GOLD analysis project Ga0307981, IMG submission 201849) | Saline water microbial communities from Organic Lake, Antarctica - #987 | ecosystem: Environmental > Aquatic > Non-marine Saline and Alkaline > Saline | place: Antarctica: Organic Lake... | reverse complement strand
AGCCAGTTCATCCGCGACATCGCGCCAATGATCAGAAGGCGTCGGATATCGGCTTGGCCAGCCTTGGTCATCCGCCCCAACCGTTCTTTGCCTCCTGACGAATGTTGCTTGGGCACCAGACCTAACCAGGCTGCAAAGTCACGTCCCGTTTTGAACTGCGCCATATCAGGTCCAAACGCCTCTACAGCGATGGCCGTCAGTGGCCCCACACCGGGCATAGTCTGAAGCCGGCGCGCCCTATCTGACTCAGCGACCAGCGTTTTGAGTTTCGTCGTGCGCTCAATGATCCGCTCTGTTTTCTCTGCAATTTGCGCCAGCAGGTCCAAGCATTCCTCGCGGATCAATGGATGCAAGTCAGCAGTCTTGTCCTCTACAAGCGCTGTGATGCGATTAAGGCTGCGTATTCCTTGCGGAAACACATGCCCATGCTCATACAACAGCGCCCGCAAAGCGTTCACATCCGCCGTCCGCTGATGAACCAATCGCTCTCGACCACGGAAGACCGCTGCACGCGATTGTTGCTCGACTGTTTTGGGTTCAACAAAACGCATCTCGGGCTGGCGCGCTGCGATGACGATCGCTTCGGCATCGGCAGCGTCATTTTTCTGGCGCTTGACGAACGGACGAGCGTATTGGGGCGCGATCAGTTTTACCTCATGTCCAAGCGCTTCCATCTCTCGCGCCCAATAATGTGCGCTGCCGCAGGCCTCGAAGATAACCAAGCTGGGCTCCTGCTTAGCCATGAAAACGGGAAACTGCGTGCGCGTCAGCTTCTTGCGGAACTGAACCTCCCCAGTGCGCAGCGCCCCATGAACCTGAAAAACATTCTTTGCCAGATCGACCCCGATCATCATATCCTTCATCTCGCCGTCCTCCTGTTCGCGTGGCTTTCAACACCACGACCTTGGCACATTGTGATGCCGTCAGGGAGGGCGGCAACCACTCCATCTATCTGGATGCCGTCAGGCTGCTGCTCGCTTCAGGCCCTCGCACCAACACTGTTTGCTGACACAGCCCTTGGCAATATGCTGCTGGCGAAACTGTTTTGAGCGTCAAGATCAAAGAGCGGCGTTTGCATTCGATTGCCACAGCTGCAGCGGAAACGGGTATTGATGCAATCAGCCTCCGTCGCCGACTGGAGACTACCGGAATCGTGAATGCCGATGATTTACGATCGGATGCCATGACCGTCTTTCCTGCGAAAGAGGTGGAAAACCTGCTCAGAGAACTTGCCAGGCTCGTCTACCTCAATGAAGTCCGGGATTGTATGGGGGCAACGGAAACCCAGTTTGATGGACTGGTCCAAGAGGGTATTTTGCTCCCGAGGATCAGCATCGTCGGTTTTCGCCGGGCGTGGTCGGTCAACGATGGGCTTGCCGTTGTCGACCGATTGTCACGCCGGGGAAATCCGATCTCTGCCAAGGATGAGGGTTGGATTCAGATCCAAGACGCTGCCCGTCAGTCTCGAGCTGCACTGAAGGACATTTTTCAACGCGTCGATGCCGGAAATACAACGGTAGGGATCCGCTTTGATATCGAAGGCTACGCAGGAATCCATGTCGCTGAAGCGGACATCAAACGGCAGTTTACGGCGCCGTTGCACGTTGGGCTTGCTCCGTCTGCATTTGGGGTCAGCATTGGATTGAAAGCAAAAGGCGCCGTGCAGACGCTTATCGATCAGAAATACATATCAGCGACCGAGATTGAGGACGCACGAAAGTGGACTGTTCACCTTCGAATCCTCGAGGACGACGCGCAGAGTTTCCACAAACAGTTCTGCACATATCGCACAACGGCCGAGGTTACTGGCTTGAGTTGGCGCAGGCTCGTGGCGATCTTCCGAGCTTTTGGCGTCAAACCATTTTCCCCCTCAGGTGGGCCTATCAATGGATTGTTTGAAAAAGCCGAAGTCGAGGCCGCTGTCGAAGCTTTCCAGAAGTCACACAAAGGCTGAAGCCCTCTTTTTCCTAAGGACGCGCATCGCCACCGTGTTTACCCTCGAAAAGGGCTTGACAGGCTTTGCGCACGCTTCTGCTTTCGCTTGCGCGCACTACTACTTTTTCTGACAGCTTGTCATGGTGAAGTCTTGGTGACCCCGGCAGGATTCGAACCTGCAACCTGCCCCTTAGGAGGGGGCTGCTCTATCCAGTTGAGCCACGGGACCGCCTAGCTTCTGTTTGCCGGTGATCGACGCTTTCGTCAACGCACTTGGCGCAGGATAAGGGGCGGGGTAGAGAGGGTTGATGAGAAATAGTGCAGGATGAAACTCTTGGCTGACCCGACCAAACGCCCCCTGACCCTGCGCGATGTTTCCGAAGCCTCGGGGGTGAGCGAGATGACCGTCAGCCGCGTGTTGCGCGGGAAGGGCGATGTCAGTGCCGCGACGCGGGCGCGGGTGCAGGAGGCCGCCAAGACACTGGGCTATGTGCCCAATCGCATCGCGGGTTCGCTTGCCTCGCAGCGCGTCAATCTGGTGGCGGTCATCATTCCCTCGCTTGGCAACATGGTTTTCCCGGAGGTGCTGTCGGGGATTTCCGAAACGCTCGAAGACACGCCGCTGCAACCGGTGATCGGAGTCACCGACTATCTTCCTGAAAAGGAAGAGAAAGTCCTGTTCGAGATGCTATCTTGGCGCCCGTCAGGTGTCATCATCGCGGGGCTCGAGCACTCGGATGCGTCGCGCAGGATGCTGGAGCAGGCCGCGATTCCCGTCGTCGAGATCATGGATACCGACGGAGAGCCCATCGATGCCTGTGTCGGGATTTCGCACCGGTTGGCCGGTCGCAAGATGGCGGAAGCGATTGCCGCGGCAGGCTATCGCAAGATCGGGTTCATGGGGACGAAGATGCCGCTGGATCACCGGGCCCGCAAGCGGTTCGAGGGCTTTACCCGGCAACTGGCCAAGTCCGGTATCGAGATCATGGATCAGGAGTTCTATTCGGGTGGATCGGCGCTTGCCAAGGGTGGCGAGATGACTGCGGCGATGATGGCACGGTCGCCGGATCTTGATTTTCTTTACTATTCCAATGACATGATCGGCGCAGGCGGCCTGTTGCACTTGCTGAGCAATGGCGCTGATATCCCTGAAGGGATCGGTCTTGCGGCCTTCAACGGTGTCGATCTTCTGGACGGGCTTCCGTTGCAGTTGGCGACGATGGATGCCTGCCGCCGCGAGATCGGCCAACGGTCCGCGAAACTGCTGATCGAGCGCCTTGCCGGTGCAGCGGCGGAAGAGAAGCCGGTGGTTCAACTGGATCCGAAAATCAGCTTTGGCGACACGCTTCGGTCACCGCGCTAGGCAGCTCTCCTCGCTTTATCAGGAAGGTGCGCAGATCATAAAGCGGCATCGGTTTGGCGTGAAGGTAGCCTTGCGTGCTGTTGCACCCGATCCGCCGCAACAGCTCTTGTTCCTTGAGGGTTTCCACACCTTCGGCCAAGGCGTTTATGCCCAGGCGCGACGCCAGATTGATAAGGGCCGAAGTGATCAACTGCAACTCGGTGTCCGAATCGATGTGCTGTACCAGCGATCGATCGATCTTGATCCGTGAAACGGCGAACTGCCGCAGCGTGGCGATGGCCGCGTGACCGGTCCCGAAATCATCCAGCTCAATGGCAAAACCGGCGCGGATCAGGTTGCGCACATTCTGCAGGATCTGGCTTGTCCGGTCGTCCAGCAAGGTGGATTCGAGCAGTTCCACACGGATGTGTCGTGGGTCGAGCTTGAACCTGTCCAGATGGCGCGTCAGCCGATTGACGATGTCGGGGTCGCTGATCTGCGGCGCCGACACGTTGATACTGATGCAGGTATCCGCCTTGCCCCAGTCCAGAAGCTGTCGCGCCGCCGCGCAGGATTGACGCATCATCAATTCGTCGATCGCCTCGGTCAGTCCCGCACGCTGTGCCACGTCGAGAAAGTGTGCAGCCGCGACAAGGCCACGGTCTGGATGGTGCCAGCGCACCAGTGCCTCGAACCCGATGACGCGACCCGTCTCGATGTCGATCTGGGGTTGGAAATGCGGCAGGAGCTCACCCTTGGTGATACCGGCCTGCACCTCAAGAGCCATTTCGTTTTCACGCAACGCGCGGATATGCATATCGGGGTGGAACAGGCAGGCTTCGTCGCGCCCCAGGGCCTTGGCCGAGATCATCGCGAGGCCAGCCGCTGTCAGCACATCACTTCCAGCGCCCGTATCACCGCAGGATACGACGCCGATGTTGCTGGAAATATTGAGCGTCCTGCCCCCGACCGTGCCCTGCCGCCTAAGGAAGACGATGACGTCGCGCGCGGCCCGAAGAGCATCGAAATCCATCCCACGGCCAACCAGCGCCATGACAAATTCATCCGCCCCGATCCGTGCCAGAAGATCGTCCTGCCGGACGTAGGATTGCAATCCTGTGGCCACGCTTTTGAGGATCTGATCGCCGATGTCAGTGCCGTGGACGTCGTTGATAAGGCGGAACCCGCGCAAATTGATATGCAGAACGACCGGTCCATCGGATGATCGTGTTTCATTGCAAAGCCGTTCCAGGTCGTCGCGCAGTCCGCGCCGGTTCAGAAGCCCCGTCAGTTCGTCGGCACGCAATGTCTGACGCAACTGTTCCTTTTGCCGCTTGAGGTTGGTGATATCGACCCGCAACCCGACACGGCCACCCGTTGAGGTGCTGTGTTCGTAAATGCGCAGCCAGCGGCCATCTTCAAGCTGCTGTTCGATGGTGTGGTCGTCGCTGCAATGCGCTGCAAGGCGTTCGGCCAGCCATGCATCCTCGCGACCATGCGCGGCAGCGTATTGCCCGTGCTTCAGGCCATAGCGCAAAATCTCCTCGAAGGTGGCGCCCAGTCGGATGGCCGGGGCCGAAATCCTGTAGAAGTCACGATACCTGTCGTTGCAGACGGCCAAACGGTCCTGAGCATCGAAAAGCGCAAAGCCATCCGGCAGGGCGTCGATCGCGGAGCGCAGTGTTTCCTCGGCACTCGCCGCCTTGTCGAGAGCCGCAGCCTTCTTGCGGGTGTCCTGCACCACCAAGGCCAAGGTGGGTCGCGGGCCGTCGATCCTGTGGGCCACGACGTCGGCACCGAAGGGCAGGAAAAGCTGTCGTTGAAGCGAAAGGCGCAGGTTGCACCTGCGCCTCCGTGCAAAACTGTGGATCAGCCGCGCGATACGCGGAGCGCCGGCCATGGGAACCAGATCATCCAGCCGGTATTGCCGCGCTTCCCGCATGTTCAGCCCCAGCAAGTTCAGGGCGGCAGGATTGAGACAGACCAGACGACGGCTATCGAGGTCAGCCACGATCAGGGCGTCGTTCGACACCTCGAACAGACGCCGCGGCACGTCACGGGCGATTAGTTCGTGAAAGGCAGAAAGATGCGCTGTCTGCTCGGGGTCGGTTTTCATGTCTCACCATTTGCACTTGAGCCCTCAGTGCCGGTGAGACATGAAATTTCACTTAAATCCCGATGATTTTCCGCCGTCTTCAGACAAAGCGGTTAATGTAGTTCTCGAGGATCTCCTGACGGCCCGAGCGCGGTTCGGGGTTGATCCCTTCGGCCACGACACGATCGGCGATGGATGCGAAGTCGCTTTCCAGCATCGCCTTGGCTTCGGGTGTATCCCATCCGGCGTAGCGCTCGTTCAGCGCTTTCTCCAGTCCACCGTCTTCGATCATGGCGGCTGCGGCTTTCAGACCACGGGCGCAGACATCCATCCCGCCAACATGGGCGGCGATCAGGTCCTCGGCGTCCAGCGACTGGCGGCGCAGCTTGGCGTCGAAGTTGGTGCCGCCCGTTCCCAGACCACCGGACTTGAGAACGTGGTAATAGGCCAGCGCCACTTCGGGAACGTTGTTGGGGAACTGGTCTGTGTCCCAGCCGGACTGGTAGTCGTTGCGGTTCATGTCGATCGAGCCCAGCATGCCTTCGCTGGTCGCGACGGCGATCTCGTGTTCGAAGGTGTGACCGGCCAGAATGGCGTGCCCCTGTTCGAGGTTCAGCTTGACCTCGTTTTCCAGCCCGTACTTGCGCAGGAAGCCGATGCAGGTCGCGGCGTCATAGTCGTACTGGTGCTTGGACGGCTCCTGTGGTTTGGGCTCGACCAGGATCGTGCCCTTGAACCCGATCTTGTGCTTGTAGTCGACGACCATGTTCAGAAACCGGCCCATGTGGTCCAGTTCCTGCCCCATGTCGGTGTTGATCAGCGACTCGTAGCCTTCGCGACCACCCCAAAGCACATAGTTTTCTCCGCCCAGCTTGTGGGTCGCATCCATGCAGCTTTTGACCGTTGCCGCGGCGAACGCGAAGACATCGGGGTCGGGGTTGGTGGATGCGCCCGACATGTAGCGGCGGTGGCTGAACATGTTCGCCGTGCCCCAGAGAAGCTTGGTGCCCACCTCTTCCATCTTGGGACCAAAGTAGTCGGTGATTTCCTTGAGTCGGCTTTCGTTTTCAGGGAATGACCCGCCATCGGGGTGAATGTCCGCGTCATGGAAGCAGAAGTAGGGCACGCCCAGTATGCGGAACATCTCGAAGGCGGTGTCGGCCTTCTTCTTGGCGTTCGCCATGTTGTCTTGCGGATACCAGGGACGCTGGAAGGTCTGCCCGCCGAAGGGGTCACCGCCTTCCCACGCAAAGCTGTGCCAATAGGCCGCTGCAAAGCGCAGATGATCGCGCAGTGGCTTGCCCATGAGGGTCTCGTTTGCGTCGTAGTGATGGAACGCCATTGGGTCCGTGCTGTCCGGGCCTGCAAACTTGACGGGCGCGATATCTTTCAGAAAGTCGGTCACTGTGTTTCTCCTCTGCGCGGAACTGCGCTTTGGGCCGACAGTAATGTTACCGCAAACATGAGGTCAAACCCTCAAAGCGCTTTCGACCCGCCGGAACATCACACAGAGCTTGGAACCCCCCAGCCGCGTCGCTAACGTCAGGCCAAATCAGAAAGGCCCTCTATGACCCGGACAGCAAATCGCCTTGGCGTCGATATCGGCGGCACCTTCACCGACGTGGTGTTGGAAATCGGGGCCGAGCTGTTTTCGACCAAGGTTCTTACGACCTATACCGCCCCTGAAAACGCGATCATCGACGGGATGCATCAGGTCTGTGCCAAGGCGGGTGTGGCACCAGCCGACATCGGACAGATCATCCACGGTACGACGCTGGCCACGAACGCGCTGATCGAACGGCGGGGGGCCAAGACGGCGCTGATCACGACCGAAGGATTCCGCGACGTCATCGAGATGCGGACAGAGTCGCGCTTTGAGCAATACGACCTGAACCTCGTCCTGCCCGAGCCGCTGCTGCCACGCCAGATGCGCTATACCGTCAGCGAACGCATGGACGCGCGCGGCGAAGTCCTGATCGCGATCGACCGGGCCGAAGTCGAGGCGGTCGTGGACCGGATCGCCGAAGCGGGTTTCGAAAGCGTCGCCATCGGCCTGTTGCATTCCTACCTCAACCCCGCGCACGAACGGCTGGTGGCCGAGGTGGTGGCCGAACGGATGCCGGATGCGATGGTGTCGCTGTCGTCCGAAGTCTCGCCCCAGATGCGCGAATACGAACGTTTCAACACAACGGTCGCCAACGCCTATATCAAGCCGCTGATGAAGTCCTATCTGGGTCGGCTCGAGGGGCGCCTGCGCGACGAAGGGGCGACCTGCGATGTCTTCCTGATGCATTCGGGCGGCGGCATCATCAGCATCGAAAGTGCCGCCGAATTCCCCGTGCGGCTGGTGGAATCCGGCCCGGCGGGCGGGGCGGTCTTCGCGGCGCATGTCGCGGCCCGCTATGGGCTGGACAAGGTGCTGTCCTTCGACATGGGCGGCACGACAGCCAAGATCTGCCTCATCAAGAACCACACTCCCAAAACGTCGCGCGTGTTCGAAGTGGCGCGGACCTACAGGTTCAAGAAAGGGTCCGGCATGCCCATTTCGATCCCCGTGATCGACATGGTCGAGATCGGGGCGGGCGGCGGATCGCTCGCGCATGTGGATGCGATGCGGCAGATCCGCGTCGGGCCGGAAAGTGCCGGGTCCGAGCCCGGACCGGCCTGCTACGGGCGCGGTGGCCAGAAACCTGCCGTGACCGATGCCGATCTGGTGCTGGGCAAGCTTGATCCCGACAACTTCGCCGGCGGGTCGATCACGCTGGACAGCGCCGCGTCGTCCGCTGCACTGGCCCATGTCATCGGTGACACGCTGGACATGGACGCGGCCGAGGCGGCTTTCGGGCTGGCCGAGGTGGTCGATGAGAACATGGCCAATGCCGCCCGCGTCCATGCCGTCGAAAACGGCGAAGATCTGAGCGACTACACGATGATCGCCTTTGGCGGGGCAGCACCGCTTCATGCCGGACGCCTCTGCGAAAAGCTGGGCGTGAACCGCCTGCTGGTGCCATCGGGCGCGGGTGTGGGCTCTGCCATCGGCTTTCTGCGTGCGCCCTTCAGCTTCGAGGCGAACCGGTCGGTCTACATGCGCCTGTCGGATTTCAATCCCGCCTTGATCAAGGGCCTGCTGAAAGAGTTGCAGGACGAGGCGACGGGTTTCGTGCGCAAATGCGACGCGACAGCGACGATCCTGAGCGAATTCAAGGTCTACATGCGCTATACCGGTCAGGGCTGGGAAATCCCCGTGGCGCTGACCCAAGAGCAGGCGATGGCCCCCGATGCCGAAACCTTCCTGCGCCTGTTCGAAGAGGACTACACCAAGCTGTTCGGACGCACCGTCAGCGGGCTGGATGTGGAAATCACCGTCTGGTCGGTCAATGCCACCACCCCGCCCGAAAAGGTCGCAAGGATCGCTCCGGTCCAGCCGCTGGGTGAGGCCAGGACGACCGGCACGCGCGATATATTCGACCCCGTGCAGGGTCATTACCAGACCGCGCGCATCGTGGACCGGACCACCATGACCGAAGGCCAGACCGTTCCCGGCCCCGCTGCCATCGTCGAGGATGAGACGACGATCATCGTTCCCGCCTCGCGCAGCGCGCTGCGCCAGCCTGACGGCTGCATTGATCTGACCGTGAAAGGGTAAACGCATGGACCATTCGACCGTGGCCTACCAAGTGATGTGGAACCGCCTGATCTCGGTCGTCGAGGAACAGGCGCAGGCGCTGATCCGCACCGCATTTTCGACATCGGTGCGGGAAGCGGGCGATCTGTCAGCAGGGGTCTACGACACGCAAGGCCGGATGCTGGCGCAGGCGGTCACCGGCACGCCGGGGCACGTCAACGCGATGGCGGATGCAGTGGCGCACTTCATCAACGACATCGGACGCCAGAACATCCTGAAAGGCGATGTCTACATCACCAACGACCCGTGGAAGGGCACCGGCCACCTGCACGATATCACGATGGTCACCCCGTCATTTCACAAGGATGTGCTGATCGGCTTTCTGGCCTGCACCGCACATGTGGTGGACATCGGCGGTCGCGGTCTGGGCGTGGACGCCAACAGTGTCTACGAAGAAGGGTTGTTTCTGCCGATCATGAAGTTCGTGGCAGCGGGTGAGGTTGATCAGGCGCTGGTGCAGATCATCCGCGCAAACGTGCGCGAACCCGATCAGTTGATCGGCGACGTCTACGCGCTGGCCACCTGCAACGAGATCGGCCACCGCCGCCTGATCGCCATGATGGAGGAATTCGATCTCGACACGCTGGACGGGATTGCCACCTTCATCCTCGACAACTCTCGCCGTGCCACGCTGGAACGGATCAACGCGCTGGAACATGGGCAGGCCGAGGCATCTATGACCATCGACGGTTTCGAGACGCCGATCACGCTGAAGGTGAAACTCAGCATCGAAAAGGATCGCATCCTATCCGATTTCACCGGCACCTCGCCAGTGGACAACAAGGCGATCAACGTGCCGTTGGTTTATACCAAGGCCTACAGCTGCTACGCGCTGAAATGCGCCATTGCGCCCGAAATCCCGAACAATCAGGCATCGCTTGCACCCTTCGAGGTGACCGCCCCCGAAGGCACCATCGTCAACGCCGTCCACCCGGCACCGGTCGCTTTGCGGCATATCATCGGCCACTTCGTCCCCGACACCGTCTACGGTGCGCTGGACCAGCTGTTGCCGGGACTTGTTCCCGCAGAGGGTGCTGGCTGTCTGTGCAACTTTCAGGTCAGTGTCCGGCCCCGACGCGACGCAGCCGCACCAGCCGACGGGCGTCGGTCAGAGGTGCTTACCTTCAATTCCGGTGGTGCAGGCGCAAGGCCCGCCTTCGACGGCCTCAATGCCACGGCGTTTCCGTCGGGTGTCATGACGATGCCGGTCGAAGCGACGGAACATGCGGGTCCCGTCATCATCTGGCGCAAGGAACTGCGCCCGGACTCAGGCGGTGCCGGCAAGCAGCGTGGCGGGCTGGGGCAATACATGACCGTCGGCGCGCGCGAAGGCCACGAGTTCGACTTTCAGGCCATGCTCGACCGGGTCGATCACCCGGCCCAAGGGCGCCACGGCGGGCAATCTGGCGGTGCAACGCAGATTGGACAGGACGACGGCACCGCCATGCGGGGCAAGGGCAAGCAGTTCGTCCCGCATGGACGAAGCGTCGAAATGGCCTTCCCCGGCGGAGCAGGCTACGGCGATCCGGCCCAGCGCGACCGAGGCGCGGTCAAACGCGATCTGGTTCGCGGGTATATCTCGGAAGCCGTGGCGCGCGAGGCTTATGGCCTGACCGACGACGAGGTAGCCGAGGTGGCGGACGCGATGCGCAATGGCAGCGACCTATGACCGACAGCCTCGATCCGGACGATTGGGGGGTCTTTCGCGCCGAGGCGCACAGACTGCTCGACGCCAGTCTCGACAGGTTGGAGGACGCCCGCAACCGGCCTTGGCAGCCCGTGCCGCAGGATGTGCGCGACGGCTACCACCTGCAAAGCGATGAACCGGGGCAACCGATCGTCCAGATCGTGACGACCCTGCAAGACCAGATGATGCCCTACGCCACCGGCAACACACACCCGCGGTTCTTTGGCTGGGTTCACGGCACCGGCATGGCCGATGGTATCCTGTCTGAAATGGTCGCTGCCACGATGAACGCCAACTGCGGCGGGCGCGATCACGGCATGGTCTATGTCGAGCGCGAGGTGATCGACTGGACCCGCCGCCAGATGGGATTTCCGCAAGGCGCTTCGGGCGTGCTGGTCACTGGCACCTCACAGGCCACGGTCATTGCCCTGCAGGCGGCCCGCGTGCGGGCAATGGCGAATGTCCGGGCCACCGGGCAGACCGACGCGCGGTTGACGGCCTACGCAGGGGCTGGCGTCCACAACGCCGCGCGAAAGGCGCTGGAGCTTCTGGGCATAGGCAACGACAATCTTCGCCTCGTTCCGACCACGGAAGACGGGCTCGATCTCGCCGCGCTGGGGTCCCAGATCATTGCCGACAGGGCCGAAGGTGCCATACCCTTCGCCATCTTCGGCACCGCAGGTTCTGTCGATTTCGGGGACTATGACGACCTGAATGCGCTTGCGGACATCGCCGGGGATCAGGGGCTATGGCTGCACATCGACGCGGCTTTCGGTGCCTGGACCCGGCTTGCTGACGCCCCTTACCGCCAGCTGACCGACGGCATCGGGCGCGCCGACAGCATGGCCTGCGACTTTCACAAGTGGATGGCCGTGCCCTACGATTGCGGGATCGTGCTGATCCGCAACGAGACAGAGCACCGCGCCGCCTTTGCAGCACGCCCCGCCTACCTGACCGGAATGGACAGCGGTCTGGCCGGTGGCGACCCGTGGTTCTGCGACTATGGCGTGGACCTGTCGCGTGGGAACCGGGCGCTCAAGGTGTGGACGGCAATCAAGGCGCACGGCACCGCAAAGCTGGGACGCACGATCACCGCCAACTGCGAACGTGCGGCACAGATGGGCGCGCTGGTTACCGCGACGCCACCGATGGCGATGGCCGCGCCGGTGGTGTCCAACCTCTGCGTCTTCACGGCAGATGCCCGGCTGGAGCCGGACGCACAAAGCAAGCTGAACATGCAGATCTCACAGGACCTGCAGAATGAAGGGGTCGCGGTCTTCTCGACGACGCTTGCCGTTATCGGGGGCAAAAGTGTCACCTGCCTCCGCGCTGCCATCACCAATCACCGCACGACATCCAAGGATGTCGAGATCGCCCTCGCAGCCGTCGCCCGCGCCGCAGGTCACGCGTAAAGCCGCAGTCCCGCAACGGCCACATCGGCCTCCATCTCTGCGCCAATGGCCAGTATACCGATCCTGCGCAGACGGGCCGCATCAAACGGAACGTCCGTCTTGTTCTGCGCGAAATCCGAAAACAGAAAACGCAGGGTCCGCCAGGTGTCTGTCGTCGAGAACGCGACACGATACGATTGCCAGGGACGCGCAAGATCGGTCGTTCTCAGCCTCAGATCATAGGAATGTCCGTTCCCGATCACGTCAATCTCCACACCGCTGAACGCATCGGCATCAAGACCACCATCAACGCCGCCCAGATCAGCGGCCATCTGGACGAAACCACCATCGTTTTCCAGCGAAACGCGTCCGGTCAACCACGTGGCGTCACGGCCCGCGACCTGCATCGCCCGCACCTGCCCTGTCGACACACCGCCCATGACGGTGTCGGCAACGAATTCCCATTCCGGCGATAACTCCACGATGCTCTCCTTTCTCTTGCATAGCCCAGCTAGCGCGAACGCCTGGAATACAAAGGGAGAAGAAACAGTGGTGAGCCGTGCAGGATTCGAACCTGCGACCCACTGATTAAAAGTCAGTTGCTCTACCAACTGAGCTAACGGCCCACTGGCGTGCTAACTAGAAAGGTCGCCACTGCGGGTCAACCCCGAAATGCGCGGTGGCTGGATTCATCTTCGCTCCGGGTCTATGGGGGGCGCATGACTACATCCGGCCCCCTTTCCCTCGCGTTCATGAAGATGCACGGCCTTGGCAACGACTTCGTCGTCATCGACGATCGCGGCGGCGACAGGCACGTGGACGCGGCCCTGGCCATCGCAATGGCCGACCGGAACCGGGGCGTCGGGTTCGACCAGTTGGCTGTCATCTCGGCCAGCGACAATGGCGACGCGCATCTGACATTCTACAATGCCGACGGATCGACCTCTGCCGCATGCGGCAATGCGACCCGCTGCATCGCGCGCTACATCATGGATAGCACCGGTGCGCCAAGCCTTGCCCTCTCGACCGCCCGCGGGGTGCTTCAGGCGCGCGATGCCGGCAACGGCCTGACGGCGGTCAACATGGGGCACCCCCAGACCGGCTGGCAGGATATCCCGCTGGCCGAGGACACCGACACGCTGCACCTGCCGATCGACGGCGATCCCGTCGCCACCGGCATGGGCAATCCGCATTGCACGTTTTTCGTCGCCGATGCCGACAAAATCGACCTCGAAAACCGTGGGCCCAAGATCGAAACGCATCCACTGTATCCCCAACGCACGAACGTCCAGTTCGCGTCGCTGGTCGCACCCGACCGCCTGCGCATGCGCGTCTGGGAACGAGGGGTGGGTGTCACCCTCGCATCCGGTTCCTCGTCTTGCGCAACCGCTGTCGCGGCGGCACGGCGCGGGCTGACGGGGCGGTCGGTGAGGATCGACCTTGATGGCGGGACGCTGCAGATCGACTGGCGCGACGATGGGGTCTGGATGACAGGCTCCACGTCCCATGTCTTTGACGGTGTCTGGCATGGATAGGAAAGCACCCGTCTTCTCGAACCACGGCTGCCGCCTGAACGCCTACGAACAGCACGCGATGCAGGAACTGGCTACAGCTGCGGGGGTCGAGAATGCCGTGGTGGTCAATACCTGCGCGGTCACCGCAGAGGCCGTCCGCAAGGCGCGGCAGGATATCCGCAAGCTCAAGCGCGACAACCCGACCGCGCGGGTCATCGTCACCGGTTGTGCCGCACAGACCGACCCCGACAGCTTTCAGGCCATGGACGAGGTCGATGTCGTCATCGGCAACACTGAAAAGATGCAGCCCGAAACCTGGCGGTCTCTTGCCCCCGACATGATCGGGCAGACAGAACCTGTTCAAGTCGACGACATCATGTCGGTCCGGGAAACGGCGGGTCACCTGATTGACGGCTTCGGCACCCGCAGCCGTGCCTATGTGCAGGTCCAGAACGGCTGTGATCACCGCTGCACCTTCTGCATCATCCCCTTCGGTCGTGGCAATTCGCGGTCGGTGCCCGCCGGCGTCGTGGTAGATCAGATCAAGCGGCTGGTGCAGCGCGGCTTTCAAGAGGTCGTGCTGACCGGCGTGGACATGACAAGCTGGGGCGCGGACCTGCCGGGCGGGCCGCGGCTGGGCGATCTGGTGCTGCGAATCCTGAAACTGGTGCCGGACCTGCCGCGCCTGCGGATTTCGTCGATCGACAGCATCGAGGTGGACGACGCGCTGATGCAGGCCATCGCCGACGAGCCGCGCCTGATGCCGCATCTGCACCTGTCGCTGCAACACGGCGACGACCTGATTCTCAAGCGGATGAAGCGCCGGCACCTGCGCGACGATGCAATCCGCTTTGTCACCGAGGCCCGCCGCCTGCGCCCGGACATGACGTTTGGCGCCGATATCATCGCGGGCTTTCCGACCGAGACCGAAGGGGCCTTCGAGAACTCGCTCAAGCTCATCGAGGACTGCAGCCTGACGTGGTTGCACGTCTTCCCCTATTCCCGCCGCCCCGGCACCCCGGCCGCAAGGATGCCGCAGGTCGACGGCAAAACGGTCAAGGCCCGCGCCGCCCGATTGCGACAGGCCGGCGACGCCGCAGTTCAGCATCACCTTGCCGCACAGGTGGGCCAGACCCACGCCGTGCTCATGGAAAACCCCCGCATGGGGCGCACCCCGCAGTTCGCCGAGGTCCATTTCGACAGCGATCAAACGGAAAGCGCCATCATCGGTGCCCAGATCACGGGCCGCGACGGCACGGTCCTGCGCGGCACCCCTGCATCATCTTGCTGATCAAACTCCCGCCGGAGGCCCCCGCCCGCCTCCGCACTTCGACTCTATGACACCGACACCGATCCTCTGGACCTTCCGCCGCTGCCCCTATGCCATAAGGGCACGTCTCGCGATCCGCAGCGCGGGTGTGCCGGTGCGGCTGCACGAGGTCCTTCTGCGCGAAAAGCCCGATGCCTTTCTGGCCGCTTCACCCAGCGGGACAGTCCCTTGCCTGCAAACGGAGACGGTCATCGACGAAAGCCGCGACATCATGAACTGGGCACTGTCGCGCAACGACCCCGAGGGCTGGTTGGCCGACGCGGCAGCCCCGCTGATCGACCAATGCGACGGGCCGTTCAAGCTGGCGCTGGACCACACGAAATACCATGTGCGCTACCCTGATCTCGACCCTGCAGCGGAACGCGAAAAGGCAGCGACGATCCTGCGTGACTGGAATGCGCAGTTGACGACCTCGGGCTATCTTCTGGGTGACCGCATGTCGCTGGCAGACGCAGCACTTTTGCCCTTTGTCCGGCAATTCGCGAATACGGACCGAAACTGGTTCGACGATCAGGACTGGCCCGCCCTCGCCCGCTGGCTGCGGTCCTTCGAGCAAGGCGATGCCTTTGCCGCCGTGATGCCGAAACTGACCCCTTGGCAACCGGGCGAAGATGGGGTCCCCTTCCCCTGACCAGTCAGGAGCACCAGATGAAACTTGTCATGTCCCCGCCGTCGCCCTTCGTGCGCAAGGTGCGCGTCTTGATCCGCGAAGCCGACCTCCTCGATACCGTCACGGAAGTACAGGTGTCGACCTCGGCATTCGCCCCGGATCCGGCTGCCATTGCCGCGAACCCGCTGGGCAAGATCCCCGCCCTGATCCGGCCTGACGCGCCGACATTGATCGACAGTCGCGTGATCTGCCGGTTCCTCGATGACCACGCCGGTGCGAACCTGTATCCTGCGTCGCGGCTGTGGGAGGTTTTGACGCTCGAGGCGCTGGCCGACGGGATCATGGATTCGGCCGTGTCGATAAGCTACGAAACAAGGCTGCGGCCCAAGGCCGAACAAAGCCCCGACTGGATCGAGGCACAGTGGTCCAAGATCACCCGCACCCTTGGCGCCATCGAGACAGGGTGGATGAGCCACCTGTCAGGCCCGCTGAACATAGGCCAGATCGGCGTGGCTTCGGCGCTGTCCTATCTCGACCTGCGACACGATGCACGGGGCTGGCGGGACGGGCACGCCACGCTGGCCAAATGGCACGCCACGTTCAGCGAACGCCCCAGCATGCAGGACACCCAAGCAGCCTGAAGCTTTATCTAGAACGTGTAGCTGACGCCGATATTGAGTGCGTTGGTTGCGTTGTCCGTCCTGATCGTGCCGCCACCGTCAAGATCGCCGGTGTTTTGCGAATAGGAAAATTTGTATTCAGCAAAAACGCCCCATCTGTCGGAAAGATCATACTGCGCACCGGCGACAAGGGCCGCCGCCGGGCCCGTAAATTGATAGCCGTTCGTCTTCGAGCTTTCATATTCGACCTCGACATGCGGGATCGACACGCCCAGTCCTGCGCCGACATAGGGTGTCAAAGCCCCGTCCCAAAGGGCGCCGGGCCAGCGCCGATAGACATTGGCGGTCAGGATATTCAAACCGTCCGTGAATTCCAGAGCATCGAACCCCGCAGGCAGATCACCTTCTTTGGGATAGATCTTGGCGTGGGTGAAATCTACGCCGAAGCCCACAGTATCGCTGCCCCAGTAAGTCGCCCGCAACCCGTAATAGATTGGCGCTTCAAGTGAACGGCCTTCCCATCCGACAAGGTAATCCTCGTCCGGTATCACCCCGTCGCCCGAAAAAATGACCCTCGAGTGGGGTGCACTTTGCAGCCCGCCATAGAAGCCAAGCTCGACTTCCGCCTGCGCCACGGCTGGAAGAATGGCAATCAGAGACGCATAGAAATAAGTAGAACGCATGTTGATCTTCTTGGCATTGTTAACTGCAGAGGTTGATTTATACACTAACCCCCTTGGATCAAGTCGGGTTTCAGTCACTGTATCGCGACCCGCCGGATCTCTCCGAACTCCACGGCAGGCCGGACAATCGTTCAAGATGTCTGCCGGGCTGGAACAAAAGGCTTGGCCCCCTGCGCTGGAATGTCCGCTGGACGCTGGCGTCAAGGATGGCTAAACAGCCGTTTAAACAACCTCTGGACGGGGTTTTTGTTCTTTTACGCATGGTTCCGTCCCTCAAACCCGGAGATGTCACCCTTGTCACACGCAGATGACCACCAGGGCACACGCCGCGATTTTCTGTTCTACGCCACCGCCGGTGCCGGTGCCGTAACCGCAGGCGCCGCGATCTGGCCCCTCGTAGGACAGATGAACCCATCGGCCGACGTGCTTGCCCTCGCATCGATCCGAGTCGATCTGAGCAGTGTCGTGCCCGGCACGCAGTTGACTGTTCTGTGGCAGGGGAAACCGGTGTTCATCCGTTCGCGCACCGAGGCCGAGATCGCCGAAGCCCGGTCCATCGACATCAGTGGCCTGCCCGATCAGAGCGCCGAAAACGAGAACCTGCCCGACGGCACGCTTGCCACGGACGAGAACCGAGCGATGGACGAAGACGGCATCTGGCTCGTCCAGATGGGCATTTGCACCCACTTGGGGTGCGTTCCGCTGGGTGAAGCCGGCGACTTCGGTGGCTGGTTCTGCCCGTGTCACGGGTCGCACTACGACACGGCCGGACGGATCCGCAGAGGCCCCGCCCCCCGCAACCTGCTTATTCCTGTCGCCGAGTTCATCGACGACGTCACGCTTCAGCTCGGCTAAGGAGAGATATCATGGCTGGTATTCCCCACGACCATTACGAACCCTCCAGCGGAGGAGAAAAGTGGCTTTACAAACGGCTTCCGATCGTCGGTCTCGCCTATGACACGCTGATGCTCCCGACTCCCAAGAACCTCAACTGGATGTGGATCTGGGGAATCGTCCTGACCTTCGCACTGATCATGCAGATCGTGACAGGCATCGTTCTGGTCATGCACTATGTGCCGCACGTCGACATGGCCTTCGAATCGGTCGAGCACATCATGCGTGACGTGAATGCGGGTCACATGATCCGCTATTTCCACATGAACGGTGCATCATTGATGTTCTTCGCGATGTATCTACATATCTTCCGTTCGCTTTACTACGGGTCCTACAAGGCGCCACGTGAAGTGACGTGGATTCTGGGCTGCCTGATGATGGTCCTGATGATGGGCATCGCCTTCATGGGCTACGTTCTGCCCTGGGGTCAGATGTCGTTCCACGGCACGGCCGTCATAACCGGTCTTTTCGGCGCGATCCCCTTTGTGGGTGAAGCCGTGCAGACGTGGCTTCTGGGCGCTTCTGCCGTCGGCCAGCCTGCGCTGAACCGCTTCTTCTCGCTGCACTACCTGCTGCCCTTTGTGCTGCTGGGCCTGACCGTGGTTCACATCTGGGCCTTCCACACCACGGGCAACAACAACCCGACCGGGGTCGAGGTTCGTCGCACCTCAAAGGAAGAAGCCAAGAAGGACACGCTGCCGTTCTGGCCCTACTTCGTGATCAAGGACCTTTTCGCGCTTGGCGTGATCCTGATCGTCTTCATGGCGATCGTCGGCTTCATGCCGAACTATCTTGGTCACCCGGACAACTACATTCCGGCCAACCCGCTTGCGACGCCTGCGCACATCGTGCCCGAATGGTACTTGCTGCCCTTCTACGCGATCCTGCGCGCCTTCACCGCTGACGTCTGGGTCGTCCAGCTTGTGGACTTCCTCAGCTTCGGCATCATCGACGCCAAGTTCTTTGGCGTGCTGGCAATGTTCGGTGCCATCGTCGCAATGGCGGTGGCCCCGTGGACCGACACTTCGATGGTCCGGTCGGGACGCTACCGTCCGATGTTCAAGTGGTGGTTCGCCCTGCTGATCGTCGACTTCATCGTCCTGATGTGGGTCGGTGCCCGCCCGGCAGAGTTCCCCTACGACTGGATCGCCCTTATCGGATCGACCTACTGGTTCGCATACTTTCTGGTGATCCTGCCGCTCCTCGGCGTGATGGAAAAGCCCATCGCGGTTCCCGAAACCATCGAGGCCGACTACAACGCGCACTACGCGCCGAACACGGGTGGAACAAAAACCGCCGTGAGCCCGGCCGAGTGAGAGAGGAAAGAAAATCATGATCCGTAAACTCACACTCGCAGCAACGGCAGCCTGCGCGCTTTTCGCGACCGACGCGGTCGCGGCTGGTGCGGAAGGTCACGTCATTGACTACGACTTTCCGTTCGAAGGGCCTTTCGGGTCCTACGATACGAACCAGTTGCAACGCGGCCTGAAGGTCTACACCGAGATTTGTGCGGCGTGTCACGGTCTTGAGCTGATCGCTTATCGCACACTATCCAGCGAAACCGGTCCCGCCATGCCGGAAGAGCAGATGCGCGCCTATGCCGAACAGTACGAGGTTTTCGACCCCGAACTTTTCGACGGCGAAGGCGACTTTCGTCCGGCAACACCAGCAGACCGGTTCGGTGCCTCTAGCTTGGCCAATGCGCCGGACCTGTCCTTGATGGCAAAGTCACGGGCGGGCTTTCATGGTCCTTACGGCACCGGTCTGGCCCAGTTGTTCAAGGGGATGGGGGGCGCTGAATATATCGCGTCACTCCTGACCGGCTACGAAGAAGAGCCGGAATGCGCCTTGGAAATGGAAACGCCCATGGACGGTTACTACAACACCGTATTCACCGCTGGCGGCTATCCCGATGCCTGCAAGGGGCCAAACGGGGAATACATTTACCCCGGTTCCTGGATCAACATGGCGCCGCCTCTTTACGGCGACGATCTGGACTTTGATGACGGAAGCGCGAACGATCTGGAAAGCGCCTCGATGGATGTCGCGGCCTTCCTGATGTGGACAGCCGAGCCGAAGCTGGTCGAGCGCAAACAAGCCGGTTTGACCGGCGTGATCTTCCTGACCGTGCTGTCTGTTCTGCTTTACCTGACGAACAAGCGGATCTGGGCGGCCCACAAGAACAAGGTCAAGCGCGAAGACTGAAGCGCCTGACGTGTCCGACAAAGGGGCCCGGTCAGCGACCGGGCCTTTTTCGTGGCATCAGGACCCCAGGTAGCGGGACAACGTGGGTGGCGGGTCGGCAAACAATGCCTCGGTCGCCTGTGGGGCACTTGCCTGATTGTCAGCCACGAGGATGGTCTGTTCTGCGATGCGCTTCGCATCCTCGGGATCATGCGTGATCATCAGCACCGTCTTGCCAGAGTCCACCAGCAACGTCCTGACCAGTTCGAACATCTCGTCCTTCAACGCGGGACCAAGCGCCGCGAAAGGTTCGTCCAGAAGCACCAGAGGCCGATCCGCCAGCAAGAGCCGGGCCAGCGCGACACGGCTTTGCTGTCCCCCTGACAAAGCGCCGGGCTTTCGGTCACCCATGCCAGTCAGCCCCACCCGAGCCAACGCGTCGTCCACCTGCCTCTGCTCGGTTGTCGACATCCACAAACGCGGGCGCAGCGCCAGACCGATGTTCTGTGCGGCGGTCAGATGGGGAAACAGGTTGTTGTCCTGAAAGATCATGCTGACAGGGCGCTTCCCGGGGGGCAGCGGTGTCAGATCCTTGCCGTCCCATCGCACCTGCCCCTCATCCGGTTGCAGAAAACCCGCGATACCCGCCAGCAACGTCGATTTGCCACCCCCCGACGGCCCGATGACCACCGTCAAGCCACCTGCCTGCAAGGTCCAATCGGCATCGAGCCTGAAGTCGCCTTGCGTCAGCGTGACCCGATCAAGCGTCAGCATTCATGCGCCCTCCACGATCGCAAATCCAGAACGCCCCAAGGCTCAACGCCACCAAAAGCAACCCCGCAGCTGCTGCCGCCTCCATCCGGTAGCTGCCCATCAGGCGATACATCACCAGTGGCAGCGTTGCCTGATCCTCGGTTGCAAACAAGGCAATCACGCCCAGATCGCCCATCGAAAGCGCCGCCGCCAATCCTGCAGCAAAGCCCAGCGGGCGCCGGATGCGCGGCAGAATCACAAGGCGCAGGCGCGACCAGCAGGTCAGGTTCAACTGATCCGCAAGGCGCCCATAGTCACTTTCGACCGTTGCCACAGCGGGGGACAGGGCGCGCAAGGCAAAGGGCAGAGCCAAGGCCGCGTTGACCATGATCGTGACGGCCAGCGCGAACCGGGGTGGCGACGCGAAAGGGTAGATCATCAGGAAAAGCCCCGTTCCCACGACAAGCGGAGATGCAGCCAGCGGCAGCACACCGATGCCCTGCATGACACGACCTCCGCGCAATGCCATCGCAAGCGCCAGCAGGATCGTCAGCCCCGTCGCAAGGCCCGCCACCCAGACCGAACGCCAGGCTGCAGGCCAGACCTCTGACGGCAGTGTCAGCAGCGCAGGCAACCCGCGCAACAGGATCATGGTCAGGGGCAAAAGCAGGAACAGGGTCACAAGCACCAGCACGCAAACGTCAAGCCAGACACGCCCATCCCAGCGCGGCACAACCCGGTCGAGTCCCACGCCGAAGCCTTCGGTCAGGGTCACACGAAAGGCCAAGAATGCCGCGATGGCACAAAGGCCGAATTGCACGCACGACAAAAGAGCAGCGCGGCCAAGGTCGAAATCGAAACGCACCGCCTGGTAGATGGCAAGCTCGACAGTCGTGGCCCTTGGCCCCCCACCCAGCGTCAGCGCGACGGCAAAGCTGGTCAGACAAATCAGGAAAACAACCAGAAAGATGCCCGGCACGACCCGCCGCAACATGGGCCATTCCAACAGCGAAAAGACAGGTGCATTCAGTGTGGCGGCAAGCCGGAACCGCTCGGAGGGGATTTCGACCCAGCCTTGAAGGATCAGGCGCGTCGCCAATGGCAGGTTAAAGAAGACATGCGCCAGAACGACACCCCAAAGCCCGTAGATCGACACCGGATCAATTCCGAACTGGCCCAATGCCGTGTTCAGGATGCCGCCGCGACCGAAGACCGCCAGCAGGCCCAGTACAGCGACGATGACGGGCAACAGGAAAGGAGCACCCAGCAGCGTCACCAAGACCCCACGGCCCGGAAACTTCCGCCGCGCCAGCGCGCGAGCCGTCGGGATCGCCAAGGCGATGCTGAACACCGCCGACAACACCGCCTGCCAGACTGTGAACCGGATGGCAGACAGGTCGGCGGCGGACAATCCGCCCCTTGGGACCGCGCGCCATCCGACGGTGGCCAGCGTTCCAAGCGTCAGCACGACGACCAGCAGGGCAGCTGCCCCGCTGGTCAGTCGCAGGCTTATTGAGACAGCGCGTTGCGCCATTCGTCCAGCGCCGGGGTCCGTGCGTCGGCGGCATCTTCTGGCGATAGCAGCAAGGCGGTCTCGGGTGCGATCAGGGTCTCGAAGCCGTCGGGCAATCCGCCGTCAGGGATCGCGGCAGGATACATCCAGTTGGTCGTCGGGATGACCGACTGGAAGCCGTCCGTCACCATGAATTCCATGAATTGACGCGCCAGTTCCGGCTGATCGGTGTTGGCAAGGATGCCCGCAACCTCGACCTGTAGATAGTGACCCTCTTCGAACGGCCATGCGACCTTGCTGTCATCATCTTCCGCGATCAGATGGTAGGCGGGCGAAGTCGTATAGGACAGCACCGCGTCGGCTTCACCCTCGGTGAACAGCCCATAGGCTTCGGACCAGCCGGGCGTGACGGTAACGATATTGTCCGCAAGCCCCTCCCAGATGGCGCCTGCCTCGTCGCCGTAAGCCGCCTTGACCCACATCAGCAGCCCCAGACCGGGCGTCGACGACCGGGGGTCCTGAATGACGATCTGGATGTCACTCTCGGCCAGTTCCCGGAACGAGGTGGGCGCAGGCTCGCCCGCATTGCCGACAAAGGCGAAGTAACCCCAGTCAAAAGGCAGAAAATCGGGATCGTCCCATGCGACAGGCAGGTCGAGGTCGGCATCGACGCCGTGGGGCATGAAGAAACCGCTTTCGCGTGCGGCGGCGGTCAGGTTGGTGTCCAGACCCAACACGATATCGGCGTCGCTGCGACCCCCCTCCAGCATGACGCGAGACAGCAGGGCAGCGCCGTCACCTGCGCCGGTGATGACCAGATCACAGTCGCAGACCGCCTCGAAGGCGGCCTCGATCGCAGGGCCCGGTCCCCATTCGGGGGTGAAACTGTCGTAAGTCAACACGTTCAGCGTAGGCGTCTGGGCCGCTGCCACGGTGGCAGTGAAAGTGGCCGCAACGCAGATGGGAAGTGTGGTTCTCATATCTCTCTCCAAATGCGACGGGCGGATTGGGGGCAGATATGTCTGACCTTCCCTCCGCCGGTCTTAACCGGTTCAGGTTCAACGGGTCAGCTTGCGCAATCTCAGCCTGTAACGGCCCCCCGAGGTGGAGTGATACGTATCACGCTGTGCGGGCGGGACAAGGGGCTGCGAAAAGGTCGCTCTTTCAAGCCGCGCGCGTTTGCACTATCGCATGTGGCGACCAGAGAAAGCGCGCATCCATGTCCTACAACACATTCGGCCACCTGTTCCGCGTCACGACATGGGGCGAAAGCCACGGCCCCGCTTTGGGGGCGACGGTCGATGGCTGCCCGCCGGGCGTGCCGCTGGACGAGGCGATGATCCAGCAATGGCTGGACAAGCGTAGACCCGGCCAGAACAAGAACACCACTCAGCGAAACGAAGCCGACGCTGTCGAAATCCTGTCAGGTGTCTTCGACGGCCAGACGACCGGCACCCCGATCCAGTTGATGATCCGCAACACCGACCAACGGTCCAAGGACTATGGCGACATTGCGCAGACCTTCCGTCCGGGTCATGCCGATATCACCTACCACCAGAAATACGGGCTGCGTGATTATCGCGGCGGTGGCCGGTCATCTGCCCGCGAAACGGCGGCGCGTGTCGCGGCCTCGGGTGTTGCCCATGCGGCGCTTGGCATGGTCGCCCCTGCCGTTCAGATCACCGGCTACATGGTCCAGATGGGCGAAAAGACCATCGACCGGTCGCGTTTCGACTGGGACCAGATCGGGCAGAATGACTTCTGGTGCCCCGACGCGCAGGCCGCGGGCGAATGGGAGGACTACCTCCAATGGCTGCGCAAGGACGACCACAATTCGGTCGGTGCGGTGATCGAGGTCGTTGCGCGCGGCGTGCCTGCCGGTATTGGCGCACCGGTCTATGCCAAGCTCGACACCGATCTGGCAGCTGCGATGATGAGCATCAACGCGGTCAAGGGCGTCGAGATCGGTGAGGGGATGGCGGCAGCGGCACTGACAGGGCGCGACAACGCCGACGAAATCTTCATGGGGCCGAACGGGCCAGAGTATTCCTCGAACCACGCAGGTGGCATACTGGGAGGCATCAGCACCGGTCAGGATGTCGTGGTCCGCTTCGCGGTCAAGCCGACGTCTTCGATCCTGTCGCCACGCAAGTCGATCCGCATCGACGGTTCCGAGACCGAAGTGGTCACCAAGGGACGCCATGACCCCTGTGTCGGTATCCGCGCCGTGCCCGTGGGCGAGGCGATGATGGCCTGCATCGTGCTGGATCACATCCTTTTGGATCGCGGTCAGACAGGTGGTGTGCGGGGCCGGATCGGCTAGGCGACGGTCTTCTGACCCACGACCGGTGTCTTCTGCCTGGACAGTTGCACCGCCAGGATACCCGCAGCGATCACCAGAACGCCTACGATATCAAGCACGCCGATCCGCTCGCCCAGAAGCACCGCAGCGACAAGCACCCCAAGGAACGGATTGAGGAAATGGAAGGTCGAGGCTTTCACGGCCCCGATGCGACCGACCAGCTGGAACCAGACAAGCGTCGCCAGAACGCCGGGCACCAGCACCGTGTAGAGAAAGGCTGTGATCAACTGCCATGACCAATCCACGTTCCATGTCTCGAACAGGGCGGCAGGCACCGCACAGAACAGGCAACCGACCCACATCTGCAATCCCACGACCATCATCAGGTTGCCGCCGGCCGATGCGCCCGCAACCGACAGGGTCGCCACGGTGATCGAAATGGCCGCGACACCGCATAGCGCAATGCCGTAAAGATCGCTGCCCGCACTCAGACGCGCCGACATGATGATCGCTACGCCGACAAAGCCCGTCACCAGCCCCGCGACGCCCAGAAAAGGCAGCCGCCGCCGGAAGATCACCCAACCGGCCAGCCCGACGAGAAGCGGCATGGTCGACGCGATGATCGACGCTAACGATGCCTCGACAGTCTGCATCGCAACAAAGTTGAGACCCAGATAAAGCGCGTTCTGACAGATGCCGAACACGATGACGCCGCGCCACTGCAGGCGCGTCAGGTTCATCCGCTGTCCCATGGCCAGCGCGATTCCGACCGCCACCGCCCCCGACATCGCAAAGCGCAGGGTCAGCGCCGTTAAAGGCGGTGCGTATTCGACGATGACCCGCGCCGAGGTGAAGGCCGAGGACCACATCGCCGCAAAGGCAAGGCCCATCAAGATCGCTTTTATATCCATCGGGCGGACAATGCCAAAGAGCGCGACAGGCGCAAGGTCAGTCTTTGGATTGCCGATGCAGCGCCATCGTCGTGCGCGCCGGAAAGAAGACGACCGAGGCGATCAGCGCCACGACGAAGGCGCAGCTTGCAAAGCTGAAATTCGCGAGGGTCGGAATGGTATAGCGTTCTCTGAGTGGCGCAAAAAGCGCATCCATCAAGGTGACGTCCGCGACATCCGACATGAAGTTCCAGAAAAACAGGGCTTCGAAAGCCATCGCGACGACCCAGATGCCGAGGGCCGAAATCAGCGCAAAGGTGCCAATCTCTCGTCCCGTCAGGGACTTTGTCTGCCGTGTCGCAAAGTGCCATGCGGCAAATCGGGTGCAGAAAACCAGCGCGAAAAGGGCCAGAAGCAACAGGAACTGCGCCGAACCGGTCAGGCCAGATCCCGGCAGAACGACCGCCAACGCCAGTATGATCAGCCAGACAACGGCCATGAAACCGACGTAGAAGATCGCTGTGGGCAGGACTCGGGTCATGTGGGGCTCCCATGCAAAAGGCCGCCCGGTTAAGGGCGGCCCTGAAATCAACGCGAACGACCTTTAGTCGTTCACGGAATCTTTCAGCGCCTTGGCGATCGTCATCTTGACGACCTTGTCGGCGTCTTTCTTGATCTGCTCGCCGGTGGCCGGGTTGCGGACCATGCGCTCGGGGCGTTCGCGGCAGTAGATCTTGCCGACGCCGGGCAGGGTCACGGCGCCACCGTTCGACACTTCGCGCGTGATGATGTTGATGATTGAATCAAGCGCGGTCGATGCACTTTTCTTGTCGGTGTCCATTTCCTCGGACAGAGCGGCCACAAGCTGTGCTTTGGTCATTGGTTTCGTCGCCATTGTCTGGTCTCCCTTTTTCTTGCCCGATCTGGGCCTCTTGGCAGCGTAAATCGCTAAGCGTTGTGGCACACCACAAGGTTTTGTATCCACTGGCAAGCTATAATTTCACAAAACCCCTTATTTCATTGGTTTTTGGCAGATATGCGTGCCTAAAGGAACGCAGTTTCTTCAAAAGACCGCAATTTCCGGCTGTGAATCCGCTCCAACGGCATCTCGCGCAGGCGCTCCATCGCGCGAATTCCGATCAACAGATGGTTCTGCACCTGTGTCTTGTAGAAATCCGTCGCCATGCCGGGAAGCTTCAGTTCCCCGTGCAGCGGCTTGTCCGAAACGCACAAAAGCGTCCCATAGGGCACCCGGAACCGGAATCCGTTGGCCGCGATCGTCGCACTTTCCATATCAAGCGCGATGGCCCGTGACTGGCTGAGCCGCTGCACGGGGCCGGACTGGTCACGCAGTTCCCAGTTGCGATTATCGATGGTGGCGACGGTGCCGGTCCGCATGATCCGCTTGAGCTCGTAGCCTTCCAGCTTGGTGACGTCCGCTACGGCCTCTTCCAGCGCGATCTGGATTTCCGCAAGCGCCGGGATCGGCACCCAGATTGGCAGGTCGTCGTCCAGCACGTGATCTTCGCGCAGGTAGGCGTGCGCCAGCGCGAAATCCCCCAACCGTTGCGAGTTGCGCAGCCCCGCACAGTGGCCGACCATCAACCAGGCATGGGGCCGCAACACCGCGATATGATCGGTCGCCGTCTTCGCATTGGACGGGCCTACACCGATGTTGACCAGCGTGATGCCCGCACCGTTCTTGCGTTTGAGATGATAGGTCGGCATCTGCGGCAGCTTCACCGGAGGGGCCAGAGGCCCATCGCCAGTCGTGATCGTCTCGTTCCCGGTACTGACGAAAGCCGTATAGCCGCTGTCGGGGTCGTCCAGCACCATTCGGGCGTATTTCTCGAATTCCTCGACATAGAACTGGTAGTTGGTGAACAGCACGTGGTTCTGGAAATGCGTGGGGTGAGTAGCGGTGTAGTGGGCCAGCCGCGCCAGCGAATAATCGACACGTTGCGCGGTAAATGGCGCCAGAGGATGCGATCCGTCAGGGTGGGATTGCCCCATGCCATTCACGATGTTGTCGTGGGTCGTCGAAAGATCCGGCACATCGAAAACGTCGCGCAGCGAAAACTCCAGCGTACCGTCTTGCGGCACGGTCACACCGGGATCGTTGGCCACCGCAAAGTGGACCGGCATGGCGGTGTCCGACACACCGATCCGCACCGGCACCCCGTGGTTCTGGATCAGCAAGCCGATCTGCTGTTCGAGATAGCTTTCAAAAAGGTCGGGGCGCGTCACGGTGGTGGCGTAGGTTCCCGGGTTGGCGACATGGCCAAAGGAAAGACGGCTGTCGGCCATTGTATAGCTGGTCGTGGTCAGTCGGACCTCCGGATAGAAGGCACGATAGCGCCCTTCGGCCTTTCCAGATGTCACCACCTCGGAAAAGTGGTCGGACAGAAACCGGATCGCGGTGCCGTAAAGCTCTTGCAGCCGCGCCACCGCTGCCTTCGGATCGTGAAACAACTCGGACTGCGGCACGTCCGGGCTGTGCAGGGGAAGCGATTTGTCGTGCGTCATATATCGTCTTTCGGGGCAAAGACCGCGCTCAGGCGCCGGTCTCGAATAAATCGGTCAGTTCGAACGCGGTCACATCCACAAGCCCCAGATCGCTGATCCTGAGTTCAGGGATGACCACGAGGGCCAGCAGCGAGTGCTGCATGTAAGCATTGTTCAGCGTGCAGCCGCAATCGCGCATCGCCTGCATCATCGCGCCAGCCTTCGCCGCGACCTCGGCGGCGGGGCTGTCCGACATCAGACCGGCGATGGGCAGCTCTACCAAGGACAGTTCGGTGCCGTCCTTCCAGACGGTCACGCCGCCTCCGACCTCGCCCAGCCGGTTCGCCGCCAGCGCCATCGTTTCGCGGTCCGTGCCGACGACGATCATGTGGTGGCTGTCGTGCGCGACGGTCGAGGCCATCGCAATGCGCCCTTTGTAGCCAAAGCCGCTGACGAAACCGTTGGTCACGCCACCCGTGCCCCTGTGGCGTTCGACAAGTGCGATCTGACAGGTCTCTCCCGTCGCTTCGACCAGGCCGTCATTGACGGGCAGTTCCGCCGTCAGCGCCTTGGTCGGTGCCTGGTTCTCCACGACCCCGATCACCTTGGCGGTCACGCTGTTCGCACCATCAGGCGCAGGAATGCCGAAATCGTCACCGGTCAGCGACTTGCCCAGCTTCACCGTCTGCCGCACCTGATCCGGCCAATCGAAGTGCGGGCAGTCCACCGTGATGACACCGTCCTTTGCTACCGTCACGCCGCGCGCAATGACCTGTTCGATGGGAAGTCCACGCAGATCGGAGGTCAGGATCATGTCCGCCCGCCGCCCCGGCGCGATGCTGCCCAGTTCACGCTCTAGCCCGAAGTGCGTGGCGGTGTTGATCGTGGCCATCTGGATAGCGACAAGCGGGTCACAACCGCAGGCGATGGCATGACGCACCACGCGGTCCATGTGTCCGTCCTCGACCAGCGTCTCGGCCATGCAATCATCTGTGCAAAGGATGAAGTTGCGCGGATCGAGCCCCTTTTCCGTCACCGCCGTGATCTGGCTTTCAACGTCATACCACGCCGACCCCAGACGCATCATCGACCGCATCCCGTTGCGCACGCGGGCCAGCGCATCGGCCTCTGCGGTGCCCTCGTGATCGTCTGCCGCACCGCCTGCCACATAGGCACTGAAAGCGGCGCCCTTGTCGGGGCTGGCGTAGTGGCCGCCCACGGTCTTGCCGGCCTGCATGGTCGCGGCCATTTCGGCCAGCATCTGGGGGTCGCCGCCGATCACGCCGGGAAAGTTCATCATCTCGCCCAGACCGACAATTCCGGGCCACGCCATCGCCTCGGCCACATCCTCGGCGGAAATCTCGTAACCCGTCGTTTCCAGCCCGGGGGCAGAGGGGGCGCAGGACGGCATTTGCGTATAGATGCTGACAGGCTGCATCAAAGCTTCGTCGTGCATCATGCGAACGCCAGCCAGCCCAAGGACATTCGCGATCTCGTGCGGGTCGGTAAACATCGTCGTCGTGCCATGCGGAATAACCGCCGCCGCGAATTCGGCGGGAGTCAGCATCCCGCTTTCGATATGCATATGACCGTCGCAAAGGCCGGGGATCAGATAGCGTCCGCCGCCGTCGACGATCTCTGTTGCGTCACCGATGCAATGGCCCGCATCCGGACCGACATAGGCAAAGCGTCCTCCCACCACAGCAACCTGCCAACCGTCCAGCACCTCGCGGCTTTGAACGTTTACCAATTTTACATTGCGGACCACAAGATCCGCCGCCTCGCGGCCTGCCGCCACGGAAACCAGACGCGGGGCAAGTTCCGCCCATGTTGCAATACGATAATCCATGCCCAACCTTTTCACGCAGCCTGAAAAGGGGCAAGGGCCGCGCCTGGCTATTGAGTCAGAGACTCGAGATAGGCGTGGAGATCGACAGCGGTCTGCGGCTCGCGCACCTGATAGACCATGCGGCCGCGCGCGCGCCGGTCGTTCAACTCGGCGCGCAGCCAACCGTTGGGATCTTGCGCATAGGCGACGAAAGCCTCTCGGGTCCAGGTCCGTCCTGCCTCGCCAGCGGCGGACAGGCTGTCACTGTAGCGAAAGTCGCCCCTTCCGCCGACGGCCGCGTCCACGACGCCATAAAGGTTCGGACCCGTGCGCGCATTGCGACCGGCCAGCACGTCGCCGCCCGGTGTCTGAACCACGTGGCAGGCCGCGCATTGACGTTCGAACTCGCGCGCACCTGCAGTAACATCTTGTGCTGCGGCAGACGTGCCCAGCAGCAGCGAAAGGCCTATCGTAACAAGCGACTTCATCGGAATGCCCAATCGGAAAGCAACAGCGATCACCGCTGTGCATCCTTTGATCTAGCCACTCCGGTGCAGCGCTTCCAGTCCAGAAAAGGGTTTCAGCCGATTGCCTGCAATCTTTTGAGCAGGCTCGAGGTATCCCAACGCCCGCCTCCCAGTTTCTGCACATCCTTGTAAAACTGGTCCACCAATGCAGTCACGGGAAGGCTGGCGCCGTTCTCGTCGGCGGTGGCCAGGCAAATCCCCAGATCCTTGCGCATCCAGTCAACGGCAAACCCGTGATCCCATGTGTCGTCCAGCATCGTCTCGTGGCGGTTCTGCATCTGCCAGCTTCCGGCGGCCCCCTGGCTGATGACCTCGACCACGGCCTTCCCGTCAAGCCCGGCCTTCTGCGCGAAATGAAGCGCCTCGGACAGCCCCTGCACCAGTCCTGCGATGGCGATCTGATTGCACATCTTGGTCATCTGCCCCGCGCCACTGTCACCGATCCGGCGGCACATCTTGGCATAGGTCTGCATGATCGGCTCAGCCGCATCAAAGGCCGCCCGGTCACCACCGCACATGATCGACAGCTGCCCGTTTTCGGCCCCCGCCTGCCCACCCGAAATCGGCGCGTCGACAAATGACAACCTGCCCTCTTTCGCAGAGTCGTAAAGCTCCCGCGTGACGGCGGCGGAGACGGTCGTGTGATCCACGAAGACAGACCCCGGCACCATGCCGGCAAAGGCCCCGTCCTCGCCCAGACAAACCGACCGCAGGTCGTCGTCATTGCCGACGCAGGCCATCACGAACTCCGCACCCTCGGCAGCCTCTGCCGGTGACTCGCCAAACGCTCCGCCATGCCGCTTGGTCCAGTCCCGGGCCTTGGCCGTGGTCCGGTTATAGACGGTAACCTCATGCCCAGAGGCCTGCAGGTGTCCGGCCATAGGGTAGCCCATGACACCCAGACCAATGAATGCGACCTTCGCCATGTCCTGCCTCCTAAAGTGTAACCCAAGCCGAATCGCGCTTGGACGATCTGACCGCCGCATCGATGAACTTCATGCCCTCCATCCCGTCCTGCACCGTGGGATAAAGGGCGTCCTTGCCGGCGATGGCATCGGCAGCCTCGGAATAGATCGTGGCGAACCCTTCCAGATACCCTTCGGGATGCCCCGCCGGCACACGAAGATGGTCATCTCCGCCATCTGGCCCCCCGCGCGTCAGACGCCGCGTTGGCTCACCGAAAGGGGTGTACCACAGGTAGTTGGGCTGTTCCTGCTCCCACTCCAGTCCGCCCTTTTCGCCGTAGATGCGCAGCCGTAGCCCGTTCTCGCTGCCGGGGGCGACCTGCGAACACCACAGCGTTCCGCGCGCGCCACCGTCGTAGCGCAGCATCATGTGTGCGTTGTCATCCAACACGCGGCCATCCACGAAGGCGTGCAGATCGGCAGCCAGGCTCTCGACCCGCTGGCCCGTCACGAAGCAGGTCAGATTATGGGCATGGGTGCCGATATCGCCGATCGACCCGCCCGCGCCCGACCGTTCGGGGTCGGTGCGCCACGCCGCCTGCTTGGAGCCTTCGTTCTCCATCGGCTCGGTCAGCCAGTCCTGCACATATTCGACGTTGGCGATCCTGATCTTGCCCAACACGCCCTCGGCGATCATCTGGCGCGCCCGCCGGATCATAGGATAACCGGTATAGTTATGGGTCAGGATGAACTTCGCGTCCGACTTCTCGGCAGCCGTGACCATCTTTTTGGCTTCCGCCATCGTCGCGGTCAGCGGCTTGTCGCAGATCACGTGGATGCCGCGCTTGAGAAATTCCCGCGCCGCCGGATAGTGCATGTGGTTGGGCGTCACGATGGCCACGGCCTCGATCCCATTCTTCAACCGCGCCTCGCGCTTGGCCATCTCGGTGAAATCGCCATAGGTCCGGTCCGGGTCCAGACCGAGCGCCTCACCGCTTGCGCGGGCCTTTTCCGGCGTCGACGACAGCGCGCCCGCCACCAGTTCGAAACGGTCGTCGATCCGCGACGCGATGCGATGCACCGCCCCGATGAATGCGTCGTTGCCGCCGCCTACCATGCCCAATCTAATCCGGCTCATGTCATCGTCCTCATCATCTTGCCTAAAATATCCCGGGGGTCCGGGGGCTGGCCCCCGGTCCGGTGCTAACGGTCCAGGCCCAGCATCCGCCGGTTTGCCGCCTCGTCCGTTCCCGATCCTGCGAAATCGTCGAAGGCATGCGGCGTGACGCGGATGATGTGATCCTTCACGAACTGCGCGCCTTCGCTTGCCCCGTCCTCGGGATGCTTGAGCGCGCATTCCCATTCGACCACGGCCCAGCCGTCAAAGTCATTCGTCGTCAGCTTCGAGAAGACGGCCCCGAAATCGACCTGTCCGTCACCCAGACTGCGGAACCGCCCCGCACGATCGGCCCAGCCCTGATAGCCGCCATAGACGCCCTGTCGTCCCGTCGGATTGAATTCGGCATCCTTGACGTGGAACATCCGTATACGGTCGCGGTAGATGTCGATGTTGTCGAGGTAGTCCATGCACTGCAGGACGTAATGCGACGGATCATAGAGCATGCAGGCCCGTGCGTGGTTGCCGGTCCGCTCAAGGAACATTTCATAGCTCACACCGTCGTGCAGGTCTTCGCCCGGGTGGATTTCATAGCAGATGTCCACCCCGCAATCCTCGGCATGGTCAAGGATCGGTGTCCAGCGCGCCGCCAGTTCGTCGAAGGCCTGTTCGATCAGTCCCGCGGGCCGCTGCGGCCAAGGATAGACATAGGGCCAAGCCAGCGCACCCGAGAAGGTAGCATGGGCACCGATGCCAAGGTTCTTCGACGCGGACAGCGATTTCTTGACCTGATCGACGGCCCATGCCTGTCGCTTCTTGGGATCCCCCCGCACGTGCTCGGCTGCAAACCCTTCGAAAGCCTCGTCGTAGGCCGGATGCACGGCGACAAGCTGGCCTTGCAGGTGGGTGGACAGCTCCGTCACCTCGACGCCGTTCGCCTTTGCCTGCCCGGCCCAGTCCTCGCAGTAGCCCTTGCTTTCGGCTGCGGTGTCGAGATCGATGAACCGCGGGTCCCAGGTAGGAACCTGAACGCCCGCAAAACCGCATTCGGCTGCCCATTTGGTGATACCGTCCCACGTGTCGAAGGGGGCTGCATCGCCCAGAAATTGACCCAGAAAAAGGCCCGGTCCTTTGATCGTCTTCATTGCTTCCTCCCAGAACGCTGAATTTCTAAAACGATTACATGATCCGGCGGGAGCAGCAACCCTAGTGTTCTGAGTCTGACGCATGTTACCGATTTCCCCTAATTTCATCGAGTGCGTCAAGCGCGCGCCGCTCACGGGCGATGATGTCTTCGGCGGTCTTGCTCCAGACGAAGGGCTTCGGCCTGG
>Ga0307981_1000659_pt1 | contig 33642 bp, 22 predicted proteins | sample OrgLakmetagen987_FD_201849 | JGI IMG/M metagenome (GOLD analysis project Ga0307981, IMG submission 201849) | Saline water microbial communities from Organic Lake, Antarctica - #987 | ecosystem: Environmental > Aquatic > Non-marine Saline and Alkaline > Saline | place: Antarctica: Organic Lake... | reverse complement strand
AAAGGGCAGGATCGTTGTATCGTTCTTCATAGGCGTATTGCTCCTCGTGAGGTTCTGGTTGGCTTTGACACCACCACAATACGCCGCCTTTCAAATCATGACATCACCCAAATTCCCGCATAGCTCCCCCACAGATCGCATCAAGCAGCTGCGGCCTGACCACTCAGACGCGCCTCAAACATAGCTAAATCCTGTGGTGGATTTGGTACCTTTATGCAGATGGACCCACTGATCAAAAACAGCATCATCTGCTGGAATTACCTCTACCTCGCCAGACAACTCGAGAAGGCGCCAGACGTCGAGACCAGAGAAAACCTGCTTCAGCTGATCGCAGCCCACTCGCCCATGTCATGGGCCCACATCAACATGCTCGGCGAATACGACTTCTCGGAAGAGAAGCTCCGCGATACCCTCGGAATTCTACCCCCGAAAAAGGCAGCATAGCAGAGGCGTAAAAACGGCAGGGTAAAATACGAAGAAAACCACTGTAGATCAGATTGTTACCAAAATCCCCGTGGTGGGTTTGGTACCTTTATGCTGACGAACCCAGCCTTGGCGCTACCCGCAGGGAAAACAGATCGATAATAGAAACGGAACCATTGGATGTCCTGCGCCGTGCTTTCCACGAAGACGATCTTCATGCGTTGTCGCGAGTGATGTCAGCCTTTGGTGCGGGGATCTCGCTTTCGCTGTCCCACGAGTCGATCCAGGTATTCATCGCGTCAGCGGAGATAAATTTCCCTTGGTCTGCTTCTTCAAGGGCAGAGTCGATGGCCGCGCGCTTGGCTGCCTTGGATTCCAGCATTGATCGGATGGCACGCACCGCGAGCTGTGCAGGCGAACGGTCCTCGATCTCCGCTTCCTTCTCCAGTGACTTCCTCAAGTCATCGTCGAGGCGAATTGAATAGGGTGTGGTGCCCATGGCGTATTCCTTTTGGCGCTGATGAAATACAATGTAATACGCAACGGAATCAACGGCAAGCGATACTCCCGATGAGCCTCTCGCCAAACGAGGCTTTCTAAACTGCCAGCGATGTCTTCAACATTTGCCGTCAGGGTTTGCTTCCAGACAGCCTTTTTTCGACTGTTTTTGGCAAAACCACCCTTGGACAAAAGCGTCCTTATTCTTCGGTCATACTCTTGCGCACTGCATCCATCAGAGGCGATACCAGATAATTCACCATCGTACGCTCACCGGTGGTGATCACCACGTCCACGGGCATGCCCGCAGTGATACGGTCGCGAATGTTCTCCGAAATATCTTCAGGATCCACATCAATGCGGGCCAGATAATAGGGTGCCTCATTGGGATTGTCGGGGGTGATGATGTCATTGGAAACAGCCGAAACTACCCCGAGTACAATTGGCGTCAGACGCGATTTAAAGGCTGAAAATCTTACTTCTGTGGCCAAACCTATCGCAACATTATCGATATCAATCGGTGAAACCCGTGCGGTAAAGATCAGATCTTCATCGTCTGGCACAATTTCCATCAACACATCGCCTGGGCGGATCACAGAGCTGACTGTATGGACCTGCAAGTTCTGAACGCTGCCCGGAGCCGGGGCCACGATCACAGTGCGTGACAGTACCTCCGAGGCGACCTTGACGCGCTGTTCCAACTCGGACAACTCACTGCGCACCGCATCCAGCTCGGTGTTGGCCCGCTCGCGGAATTCCTGAGTGACCTGTAGAATCTGCAGCTTGGTTTCTGAAATGGTGTTCTTCGCTTGCGCGACCTGCGAAATGATCTGGCCAAGGTCGGCCTCAATCTGAATGTAATCATCTTGCCGCTGTGACAGAATATTGTTCTGGATCAGACCCTTTTCAACACCAGACTCCATCCGCTCGATCAGTTCCTTGTAATTTTCATAGCGCCGTTCCAATGCAGATCTCTGCTGCTGAAGCCCTCGGATCTGCTCGTTGGTCTGTTCAATACGGCTGTTCAGGATTTCAGTCTGAGATTGCAGGATCATCCGGCGATCTTCAAAAAGACTGCGCTGATCGTTTGTCGTTTCCTGCAGGCCCTCCGCTGCCAAATCCAGATCTTTCAGCTCTTCGGGCAGCTTGAAATCAGCTTCAAGATCGCGTTCGGCCAAAAGCCGTGCCTCACCAATCCGTGCCACATCCCGGCGGTGTTCAAACACCTGCAAGTTGGATTGGTTCTCGATGCTGTTCAGGCGAAAAAGAGCCTGGCCTTCCGTTACCACATCCGCTTCTTTTACAAAGATTTCGTCGACGATCCCGCCCTCAAAATGCTGTACCACCTTGCGGTTCCCCTCAACCGAGATGGCACCAGGAGCCACCACCGCGGCATCCAGTTTAGCCACGGAGGCCCACCCTCCAAAAACACCAAAGGTCACGAAAATGATCGCGAAGCCCATGATCACGATGGGACGGATACTGCGGCTTTTTGCCATGTCAGACGGCCTTTATATTAGCTGAGCCTGCCCGTCAGGCAGTGCATGGTTTTAACGTTCGGATCGAAGCTAGGTGTTCAGCTTAATCAGGGATGGTCCCGCAGTTGCGCCTGCCTCTTTGACGTCGGCGGGTGGCGTTGCCTTGGGCTGGAAGATATCCTTGGTAAGGCCATATTTTTCGACAGTGCCGTTGACCAGCATCAGGGTCTTGTCCGATTGAGCCAGCAAGCCGGTCTTATGGGTCACCAGAATGACTGTCTTGCCCTTGGCCTTGAGTTCCTGAATGCACTTCGCGAGTGCCTGTTCGCCGTGATTATCAAGATTTGAGTTTGGCTCATCCAGTACGATCAAACAGGGTTCACGGTAAACGGCACGGGCCAGCCCGACGCGTTGTTTCTGTCCGCCTGACAGGAAGTTGCCATTGTCGCCCACATCTGTGGCATACCCATCTGGCAGTTGCTGGATAAGCTCGTGTGCGCCAGCCAACGAAGCCGCAGCGACGGTCTCCTCATCCGTATTATCTTCTTGGAAACGCGATATGTTTTCACTCACAGAACCGCGAAAAAGTTTCACGTCCTGCGGCAGATATCCCAAGTGTTTGCCGAGCTGTTCGACATTCCAATGCTGGATTTCGGTGCCGTCCAGACGCACCGCACCACTGGCGGGCCGCGATGCACCAACCAGATGGCGCACCAAAGTTGATTTTCCCGAGCCGCTAGGCCCGATCAGCGCCAGAACCTCACCTGGTTCAAGGGAGAAGCTGATATTCCGCAAGATTGGTTCTTTGCCGCCCGGCACCATGCCAAAGAGGCCCTCAACCCGCAACGCACCTTTTGGCTCGGGCATTTCGACTTTTTCTTCATCAGGCTTGATGCTGGCAAAAAGTTTTTTGAGACGCGCGTGGGACTGGCGTGCACCAACAAATTGCTTCCATTGCTGGACCGCCTGCTCAACCGGTGCCAAAGCGCGGCCCATCACGATGGAGGCTGCAATCATGATACCAGCAGAAATCTCCTGCATCATCGCCAGATAAGCACCCACGGCCAGAATGGCGACCTGAAGGCTCATCCGAACGAACTTGGAAGAGGCGACAACCATGCCACCTCTGCCGCTGGCTTTCGCCTGATGGTCGAGCATTTCGTCATGCCGGTCCGACCACCGTTTGGTCAGCGGCTTTTCCATGCCCAAGGCGCGGATCACTTCGACGTTCAGCATCGTGGAGGAAACAAACTGGCTTGCGCCACTGCCCGCACGTCCTGCCTCGGCCAGCGTACCGCGGGTGGAAAATTCATTGGCCAGCGCCAGACCAAAAATGATTATTGCCCCGCCGGTGGCCACGAGACCGAGCCAAGGATGAAAGGCAAAACATAGCGCAAGAAACAAGGGCACCCAAGGCGCATCGAAAAAGGACAATATTCCCTGCCCCGTCAGGAATTCACGCACCTTGTCAACGTCGCTCAGCGCAACGTGTGCGCCACTTCCGGGAGCTGCGGTCTGCTGTTTGATCACCAGATGAAAAGTCGGATTTGCCAGGACCTCGTCGAATTGCTGACCTGCGCGCACCAACAGTTTGGTCCTCGTGAACTCCAGCAAACCATAGGCCATCAGCAGCGCCACTGCGATCAGCGTAAGCGCAATCAAAGTGGTACTGTTGCGACTGGACAGGACCCGGTCGTAAATTTGCAACATGTAGAGAGGGCCGATAAACATCAACAGGTTGGTAAACATGCTGAAAATCAGCGTCGCCGCAAAAGCGCTGCGATATTTGCTATACGCTTTCTGGAGAGAGTTGCGTTCCTGCATATTCAAAATACCTTCAGACGTTTGAATGCCGTTTCAGTTCAAAAGCCAACATTGGCACTGCTATCCACCTCTTTGGTGTACAGTGACGACTATACCCCTTAAGTGGCCCAAAAAGCAATTGAAGTTCAATTTTTAGCCTCTGTAGCTTGCTTTACACGTAACCTTTGAACCGTGGGGCGGTAAAGTTTCGGGAAAGAAATTGCCCCGATAGATGCCATTTTTTCGGGCGGCGCAGACCCACTTCAACAGATGACGCACCTTAATGTTGCCTTGCAAAACTTTAGCACGCGTGACTAAAGCATTCAGGATGCACCCTGAAGCAAAATATTGCGTTCGCCTAGCATGAAAACATGTGCAATGCCAATGTTGTTTGAGGCAAACGCGACCTTCTGCTGCTCAATCGCCACTCAGTCGCGATCAATGGTTCCTGTCAGACTTGGCTTCACCGTGATCCCGGATGATCAAGAATAACGCAATGCCCCGCAAACACAGGTTTTTTTAACATGGGCGTTTGATGCGCAGCGCACTGGTCGGGCTTGATATCCTCCCTTAAAAGACCCCAGTAGCCTGACAAGGAAAGACCGTACAATGCCCCGCTATTTTTTTGATGTCAGTGATATCAAACAGTACCTCAAGACCCATACCACAATTTCGGGGATCCAGCGGGTGTCTCTTGAGGTCATCAAGCAAAGTGTACAGCGCGAAGGCTCTGATCAGGTTTACCTCTGTGTCTGGGATGGGCGACAAGGCAGCTATACGGCCCTGAGATCAGACTTTCTGATCGGGATGGCAGGATTTGACGTTGATTTGCTCTCTGCGGTTTTGTTTGACCGCCCTGCCCGCGCGGCCAAGTCCACACCCACAGTGCTGCGTCGCTACCGCAACCGCCCGTTCAAATATCAGCTCTACCGGTTGCTGGCCCATCTTCAGGCCTGGCGCGGCAAGGACAGCTATTTTGCCAAACGCGGCAGTTCCATCGCAGAGTGGCGCGAAGCCCCCCCACAGGTTGACACCGTGACAGCCCCGCCCCTAAAAACCTACCCCGTCGAAGAGATCCTCACGGCCGGAGACCAGTTGATTGTGCTCGGGGCGACATGGGGGATGAGTGATTTTGACAATCGTCTTCAACACCTCAAGGACAGCCATGGCGCACAGATTTATCTTCAGGTGCACGATCTGATCCCACTGGTCATGCCGCAGCATCTGGTCAACGAATTTTCATTGGAGTTTTACCGCTGGCTGGAAAAATCCACCCACTATTGTGCGGGCTATTTCGTGGCGGCTCAGAACACCCGCAAAGATCTCGAACGTTTCATGGAGGAGGTTGGCCATCGACGTCCGACCACGGTCATCCCCTTTGCGCGCAAGTTGGAAACTGCGACTTCCCTGCCGGCCGATGCGTCGCTGAAGGACCAGAGCAAACATCTGCAAGACATCCCGCAGGCAATCCGCAACACCACGAAAGTGCCTTACGTACTGGTTGTGGGCACGCTGGAAAGCCGCAAAAACCTCTGGCGACTGGTACAAGCCTGGGATCGTCTGACCCAAGACCCCACCCTTGAGATGCCCAAACTGGTGTTCGCCGGACGCATGGGCTGGTTCAATGACGACATGATGGAATGGATGGCCGCCTCGGGCAACCTGCGCGGCTGGGTGCAATTTGTAGACCGCCCCAATGACGAGGAACTGGCCTTCTTGTACCGCAACTGCCTCTTTACAGCGATGGTCAGTCTCTACGAAGGCTGGGGTCTGCCCATAGGCGAAAGTCTTGGCTTTGGAAAAACCGCTGTGGTGGCAGATAATTCCTCAATGCCCGAGGTCGGTGGCGATCTGGTAGAATATTGTGATGCTGGTTCCATCAACAGCATCGCCGATGCCTGCCGACGCTTGATCGCCGATCCCGCACATAGAGTATCCCTGGAGGCCAGGATCGCTGACACCGATTTACGCGATTGGGATGATGTGGCTGCCGATTACATCGCGGCGGTCACTGGAAATTAGTTCAGCAAATTAATTCAGCCGCAGCGCATCCGGTCCCTGATCCCAGCCTTTGGCGGTGATCCACTTGGGCCAGATGTCTTCGACCCATTCTGCCTTTCGGAAATTCAGATGCAGCACGCCAAGCCATTGCCGCAGCTCCGCTTCGGAAAACGGCAGGGTCTGCACGATCTCTTTGTCGACCTTGCAATCGATAAGCACCGCTTTTTTTGTCATGCGCACACCAAGGGCAGTGATCAGGTGGCTTTCAAGCCCGTCAGGCAATGTGCCCCCCAGAACCGGTGCCTGTTGTTCAATCTTGCCCAAGGCCTCCAGTTGGTTGCGACGCTGCACATTGTCGGAGGGCTGCGAGACTTGCCCTCCACCACCAGCACCCCCATCACCACGCAGTCGTGGCAGGGTGTCTATCACCTTGACGATATGCACCACCAGACGGCGCACCAGACGGCGTGTCAGCCAGAGCGTGGCAATGCTGCCATCGCCACGCTCAAGGGCCAGACGTAGACGATCTTCGGTCCCCACATATTCCGTGGTGAACCGGCGTACCGCCTCATCTGGAATAACGGGGGCACTCACGCAGTTATGTCAGCAGCCTCGCCGGCGCTATCGCCTTCCAGCTCTTTCTTGAGAGCTGTCACATAGGCCTGACGTGCTGTCTGAAGAGCGTTCAATCCCAACTGGTTACGTGTAATTTCTTGGTCCGAAAACTGAATATTACGAACAATGTTCTTCGCCTGATCCGACAAAGTGTTTGTGTCATACTCTTTGCCATCCACAGTGAGTGTATTCTTCTGCTCTTCTGCCATGTTATCCTCTTATTTACAGTAATTGGAGCATTTGCTCTCACACATCAGTATCAAATACAAGGTCTTAGCGCTCGATATATGCCTTACGATGAGCTTGCCTCTTGGCTCTCAAGTGCATCTAGCAAAACTGACAAGAGCCTATCCGTATTTTTTTCTATGCTCAGAGTCTTCTGCGCATGCGCAGTGATTTCGGCCACAAGCTGGTTGTAAAAGTCCTCATCGTCAAAAATCCGTTCAATACCCTTTATAATACTATCGATACCCGATTTTGGCAGAAGTTTTCGAAACGGGCGCTCGAACATCTCTTCTGGTAAATTAAGTTTTATACCGCCACGGCCAATAGCTTCCACAGGACCACCCCGGTTGGTCACAATAGACGGAATACCGTTGATAGCAGCTTCAGAGACAACTCGCCCCCCACTTTCCCACCACAGGCTCGGCATCAGAACAACGCGTGACCGGCCATAGATGGGCCGCATATCTTGCGTTGTTGGTGTCACTAAAACGTTGTCCAATTCGCTACGCTCCTCACCCAGAGCCTTGCTAACGGCCCTCAGAGCATCTGTCCATTTTCCCCGGCTCTCCACAACTTCGAATAGGATGTCCGGTCTCCGTTTATCCATTTCAAGTGCAATTTGAGCAACAACAAGACCCCCTTTTGCAGGGCTTGGGTTCACAAACGTCACATATTTTGGGTCTCTTCTATCAGCTAGGTACTCATTTTTTTGAATGAATCTGCCAATCGGTTTCACATCTATATTTAGCCTTTTTTTGTAGAGATCAGATGTTGCGTTACTATCGGTCGTTACCAGATCAATATCTTGATACCATGCGTGCCCGGTGTAATTCCCATTTACCAGATAGAATGCGGTTAACGCACCATGCGCTTTGGCTCGATTAGCGATCATTCTGTCAAAGAATTTACCGCCATATAACCAAACAACATCTGGCTTAAATTCCTTTAGCGTTTTTTCGAACTTTCCAAAAAGCGCTCCAAGCTCATCAAACCGCATAGCTTCTTTTTGATAATTTGCTGTGAAGATGATCTCATGTGTGATCGCTCCATCCCGCACCTCTAGATAGCGCGGCGGGTGATCCAAGTTTTTCATATATTCGTTAAACTTTTCTCGCCCACTTTCTGCATCAAAGATTGTCGCGGAAAGACACCGGACTTCACAGCCTCGACTTGCGAGCTGCTTCAGTATTTGCCTGGCTGAAATAGCAGCACCACTAGATTGGTCCAAAAGACAATTACGGGTGATCCAGAGGATACGGGGTTTGGAATTCTGATCAGGCATTGGTCTGTATTACCATGGTTAATCCATCACTACTTTATGCGTTTAGCTGTAGGACACAAAAGAAAACCCCCGCAACCTGAAGGCTGCGGGGGTCAGACCGGGCCCGAAGGCCCAAGGTCAATGCTTTAGATTAGACGATATCGCTGAATGTGAAGCTCGACGCGTCAACACCGGTGAGGTTAAGCACACCATCTGCTTCGCCATCGTTGTTCGCATCATAGAAGAGCAAACCACCATCAGCCGCCGTCGAGGTCAGGTAGTAGGTGTCACCCGACCCAAGATTTGACAGGCTGTTCGCCGCGGTTTGTGCCGCTAAGAAGCTCGCGGCTTCCGGTCCTTCGTTGTAGTTCAGCGCTGTTCCAGCCCCCAGCAGATCGAAGTCGATCGAGTCCTCACCGGTAGTGAAATCGGCGATCACGTCTGCATCTGCTTCAGCGAGGCTTGTTTCAGTCCCATCCAGAATGGACGAGGAGCTAAGAGCAGTAACCGCACTTGTGGCACTTGCTACGGTGATGTTCGACCCACCATCTTGTGCCAACTGATCCACGATGCGGATTTGACCCGCTGGAACAGCCGTGGAGGGTATTACCGTACCGCCAGGTATAACTGTATCGGTGTAAGCGTCAAACTCCGCACCAATAGCGTTGAACTGGATCGCAAGCGAGTTGAGCACATCCTGCGGATCATTCGTAGAAGCCGTCACGCTGCGGGTATAGCTGTCGCCATCCCCGACCAGGATCGTCATCGAGTAGGTTTCCCCAATCGTCACGGAACCCGTAAGATCCATCGAGACTTCACCGATATCGTCGTCAAGAGTATCGGTGCTGTCATCACCATGACCACCAAAATCGTCACGATCATCGACGACAAAGTCCCCAACAACAATCGCATCCATTGTCCCAGATACTGCAAAGGAGTTGAACTGCAAAAGCTGGCCACCCTCTCCATAAGCAGCAACAATTGTACCGCCCGCGTCTGCAACTAAATCAAGCTGCGCAGTGATACCTGGCGTATCGTTCAGACGCGTAACGATTGCGCTGGCAATACTCGAAGAACTGGTAAAGTCCACACCAGGTGTCAGGCTCTCGTTGATGAGAATGTCGATGTTGGTTCCATCCAGATCGAGATTGATCGTGAGCTGGTCAGTCGCATCATTGTCCGTTGTATCGACGTAGTTGACATCAATGGCTTCGTAGTCACGTGCCTCCCGGATGGTATTTTCAACCGAGAAGTCCGCAGGATCCGATGTTGCGATGTTGAACACGAAGGTATCTGCCCCACCGTTGCCGGTGAAAGTGTCTCCCTCGCCAGAATTGTCAGCATCCTCAGCAGTACCGTCGATGATGGTATCGGCAAGACTGCTTCCGGAAATGTCATTGGCAGCGTCAGTAGAACCATTGCCCTCTGCATCACCAACACCAATCAATGTCCAACCAACAGTTCCTACAGCTGCAGACACATCAAACGTTGCTGCTGCGATGCTGTCCTCAATAACGGCGATACCGTCATTGCTGCTCTCCGCAGTGGCAGTCCAATCAAGTGGTCCAACATCAACGTGTTGCGCATAGAACTCCGCACCTGCTGAAACTTTGACAACGTCAAAGTGACTGATTTCTGTGGTTCGGTCATAACCCGCATCCACCTCATATTGGACACTCAAGGTAGGACTGCTGTTCACGATGATCACGTCACCGTCAACTTCAGTACCGTCAGCGGGCGTGTTCGTCGTGCGAGTGCTACTCGGAATACCGATGGTCCCGCTATCAGCACCCAGACGCGTGATAATATCGACGGTGGTATCATCACTGTCGTCTGCCGAGCTAGAGATAGTCAGCTCATCATTATTGTCAGAACCAATAATGGTTTGCGTGATCTGCGTCGAGCCGTCCAGAGCACCGCTTGCCGTGATGTTGAGTTGCTGATCGCTATCTGTCGCTGCAAGAGTGACAAGCGAGAGATCGACTGTCGCCGTTTGCAGGTTGCTGAAGGTCGCATCCGTGACAAAGATATCAGTGTCATCGCTTTCACCCACGACACAGACTGTCCCTTCACCAGAGATGATGAAGCCTGCGTCTTCCAGAATTGTGGCCAACTCGACGCTCAGCGTCAGTTTGCCACCAGCAGCCACTGTAATCGTGGTGTTAGAGAGCGAGATATCTGCCGGATCAAGTGGCGAGAGATCAACATCCCCTGTGATGGTAACGTCCACACCATCCAACTCGAGCTGACCGCCCGTGTTGAAAGTCACGTCCTTTACTTCGAGGTTCATGACACCTGTGGAACCCGTACCGTTGTCAAACTCCCAACGACCCGTCGCACTCAGCGCAGGTGATACAAGAACACCATTGGCATCCAGAGCTTCACCCAGGCAGAGGTCGACTGTACCAACACCAGCGCCATCAGCACCTTCGCCATTACCGTTGGCGTTATCGTTGCTGATGCGGAAGTCTTCGCTGTCGATATCAGCAACAACACCAAGGTTGATATAACCACCATGATCAAAGGTCTCGATCACACTCAACGTGCTGGCATCAATACCGGCATAGGGGTCCACGCCATCAGTGTTGATGACATAACCACCTTCGATACCCGGTGTCAGCGGATCAGCGTCAAAGTTCTCGTCGAAAACATGACCGAACCAAATCTCACCATCAGAATCACCGCTGTTATCGAAAGATAGGACTTCGGTGTTTCCGTCACCGTTATCGTCACCGCCAATAAACGCAGGGCTACCGCCTGTGAGAAGGAAAGTACCAGTGTAACCGATTGTGGTCACTGAGACGTTTACGATTGGGAAACCACTGGCATCGATAGCCTTACCGGTAACGTCGTTCTCTCCAGTGATGGTCAACGTGGCAGTTGACGATGGATCTACTCCCGAGAACGTCAGCGTACCAAACTCAAAGTCCGCACCAAAATCACGCACATTTTGCGGGAAGCCAGGATCACCGATCCCAAAGGCATTATCGTAGAGACCAAGTGTATTGATGGTCACGTTCAGCAGTTCAATGCCGGGATCGGATGCCGCACCTACCAGAATGTCGCCAAACTGGTTGAAGTTCTCCGGCTCATCAGTCTCACCTACTTCATCCGTACCGTCGTTGTCATTCACATAGTCTTCAGTGGCCAGGAAGTGGTCTGTGTACAGAGCCGCCATGGAGTTGAAGACCAAGCTTGTGAACTCAGGTGTGGACGGGTCGATGTCCGGGTCGGAAACAACATCCCCGATCACAACGTCGCCAGCCGTCACTTCACCACCCGCAAAGATAGTAAGTGTCTCGATGTGCTCTTCCGGCGGGAAGCCATCATCGATTTCGGTGATGCCATTGATGTTCGTGAACGATGTCAGTTCGATAATCCGATCCACCTCGGCCGACGAGAACTGGATGTCGAGTTCTTGCACGGTGTTAAAGTCAATCCGCAGGATGCTGTTGGCAAGAGAGTCGAAGAGGTTTTCCACATCGCCATTCAAGCTGTTTAGCAGGTCGGCAGAGAACCAGACCCGACCGATGGACGGATCGTAGAACCCAAAAGTATCCAGCGGTGCTGTAACAGAGTCGAACAGGAACACAACGTTGGTCGAGTTGATTGCGTTGTTATCGTCGACATTTGTTCCCGGGTTGGTGGAGTCATCCCATTCAACAACGGTAACGTTTCCGTTTACGGCAAAGTTGACTTCCCTGATGACATCAATCGGCTGACCAGAAGCCTGCTCCTCGGTGGAGAAGCGAATTGTTTGACCTTCCAAGGAGAGATCAAACCTATCACGCGCTTCGAGACCAATAGTTTGAGGACCAAGATCCGTCGCTGGATCCAGTGTAACATCGTCGTCTTCAAGGAATACATAGCCCGCGACATCCGCGGAAATCCCGCTGAGATCAATCGGATCGTCACCAAGGCCGGTGATGTGAATCACTCCCGTGGAGGCCGCTCCATTTTCGCCAACGAAGGTCAAACCATTCGCCTGAGCCGCTGTCATCGTGACGGTTGCACCGTCCTTGATTACGATTGGCTGAGCCGATGTAATGTCCAGATTAACTTCAGAGAAGTTTACATCCTGATTGATGCAAAGCACCCCGTCCGGGCCCATGTCGATAGACAGATCAGAGTCATCCGCAAATGTCAGCCTGCTTGGCGCAGCATTGGCCGTATCGAGACCCAGCGTAAGTTCCGATCCAGCCGCTGCATTGCTGAAGTCAAAGCTCCAGCCGGTATCATCAACCGTCGCACCATCAGCCAGATCGTCATAAGCCATCGTCATGGTGGTGACGCCGGTACCCGATGTGAACGAGAAGTCGTCGTTATCGACATCTTCGACCACACCAAGGGTCAGATTACCTGTGAGACCCGACGCATCCATGTTGGACAGACCCGGACCACTAACACCGCTATCGCCTTGTGCCGTCGACATCGTCGTATCGAGTACGATGTCACCGGTTCCCGCGAAGAACAGGTTCTCCACACTTCCCGACAACTCAATGGAGTTCGAGGAACCCGTGATCGTGAGTGTGCTCGTGCCATTGTTGTTGATTGAGAAGGTGGTGATTTCACCATTAGTGCCTTCACTCGATTCAACGTCCAACTGGTCGATAGTGATCGGCGCGGTGCCGCTGACGTTCAGGTTGGCCTCGTCATCATCCTCGTTTTCAACACCGTTGAAGAAGATCGTGCCATTGATATCGAGTGCTTGCGTTGCCTCAAGATTGACCAAAAGAAGGTTGTTTTCGACGAAGACAGGGCCCAATCCGTTCGGTGAAATATCGCCGTTAATAACGTTGGCCGTACCACCCGAAAGTGCATTTTCTGTTACCCCATCACCTTCAGAAATAAAGGTAAAGGACTGCAGGAACAGTTTATCCAGATCCGTTGAAGCCAAGGCCGGGAAAAGAATATCGCCGTCTGTATTGGTGCCGCCTCTAGCGACGATCGTGATCGAAAGCACTTCATCGTCACTATCCGGATCAGCAAACCCGAAAGCAGCATCTGGACCAACGGTCGACTGAGTATCCATAACCGTAACGCCGGGCTCAAGGATCACAACACGGTTGGTTGGGTTCAGGAAGCCAAGATCCTCAGGATCGTAGTAAATCACCAATTCTACTGCGCTGTCCAATTCGTCAAGGAGAGCCTCGATATTGAAACCGCCCACAAAGGTGTTCAGAGCATGGAGTTGAGACACACTGTAGCCAGAAACATCCAGTCTGCTCAAAGCAGATATGGCGTTGCCTTGAACCGGCGCTATACCGTTTTCATCATCGAAGCGCAAGAAGACATCCGTTGTGCCTGTGCCGGTGATTTCCAAACCATCAGCCTGATCCCAGTTCTCGATCCCAAGATCCTGCCCATCCGCGAGGATGAACTCGACATTGGACAAGGTACCAGTTCCCGGAACATCCGAAGTCTGAACAATGTCATCATCGCTCAGTTCAACGCTCTCGGCCAGAGTGACCGTAACGTTGCCGATTGGGTCTGTTGGAGCATCATTGGCCGCGTCTGTCAGGATCATCGAGAGATCGAATGAACCATCGTCAATGATCGCCTGCGTCAAACCCGTGATGTTTACAGTGATAGGCGCATCGATGTCACCGTTTGCATCAGAGCCGTCCACGACACAGATCTTTAGACCAGTGCTTCCGCCAAGCTGTTGGTACTGAGCCGCCGTGAGGGTCAATTCGCCGCCTTCAGGCACCTCGATCTTGTCAACACCTGTCAGGTTGGTCGTTGGATCGAGCGTTTGCACACCCGGTGCCATGGTGATCGTGCCGACATCGATGTCAGCATCCAGGCCCGTGGCATCGAACGGTACGGAACCGTCAAAGTCCACGATGTCCAGTGTTGCGCTGTTGTTCATCGCAGTATCGTCACCGTTGGCGAGGAAGCCCGCTGGTGTGATATCGATGAACTGCTGTTGGGTTACCGTGATCAAAACTCCAGGACCGCTAGGCTCACCGTTATTGAACTGGATGAAGTCCCAGTCTGCTTCGATGGTGTCCCCAGAGAAGTCACGGCCACCTGTGACCACAACTGTATCGATACCCGTCGCGCTACCGTTCAGGGTAATGACATCGTCAGCATCAACAGTGGACAAGCTGGAAATACCGACAGTCAGATTGCCTGTACCTTCGTTGTTGACGACCAGGAAGTCGACGTCTTCATCGCCAGTGTCCAGATCACCGATGGTGACATCGGCTGTGCTGTTTACGTTCAGCGTCGCCGTTGCTTCTTCATCGTCGTTGGCGGTTATGCCATCATCCAGAACACCGGGCTGATCATCTGCCGTTACCGATTCAAAGACAATCCCGCCTTCGAGCACGAAGTCTTGGTCGCCAGTGATGTTCACATTCAACAGATCGTTCAGAACTGCAACGTAGTCATCACCATCCGGTGTGTTGGTGAAAAAAGTGAAGCCCCTGAACACCTGAGATGTAATGTCACCAGTAATGACGTTCGCCGTTTCACCGTTGACAAAGTTGGCCGCTGTTCCGGTAGAGACGATGTTCACTTCCTGAAGATCGGCTTGAACGCGACCAATCTCATTCGAAGAACCAGAAAGGATCAAGTCACCATCAATTTCGGTGCCACCTTCTAGGGTGAGGTTGAGGATGCGCAATTCCACATCTGCTTCTGGCTTCACAAATGCGAGGAAACCAGGAACGGTTGTGCCTTCTTCGATGATGACGTTCTGAGTCACACCGTCAACAAAGTCGATACCGGTGTAGATCACCTTGGTGACGGCTTCCGGCAGACCGAAGAAAAGCTGGTCCACGTTACGGTCAGCAACGAGGCTGTTGGAGATCACCAATTCATCGACATTGAAGCCGGACGCATCGATGCTTGAACCGGCACCGTTGAATGGAACGAAGGTATCCAGGAACTTCAGCGTTGTGTTGGTACCGCCACCGATCACCAGACCATTCGCCTGCTCAACGTCATCCAGCGTCAGCGTCATGCCGTCGCCGATGACAACTTCAAACGTACCGAAGCTGTCATCATCGCCCGACAATGGAGCGGTATAGGTCGTCATCTCGACGTCGCCGATCATCGTGATCGTGCCTGTTTCGGCTGTAACGCCGTCCAGGTTAAGGCCGGGTGTCGAGTCTGTCGGATCGACATAATCAACTGCAGCCTGATCAAGGTCGGTAATGTTAACCGTGCCATCGCCTGTGATTGTACCGTTCCCGTCCAACTGCTGGAACTGGAGTGCAGTCATGTTCAGGATCGTGCCTTCAGGCACTTCCAGGCTGCCGATACCAGTCAGATCAGTTGCCGCGTTCAACGTGACGACAGGGTCGTTCACGATGCTGACCACAGACACTGTGATATCTTCGTCATAGTTTGCCAGCGCGAAAGGCTCTTCACCCAAACCAACCAGCTCGAGGTTCGCTGTGACGCCATCGTCGGCACTGAAGTTACCAGCACCGATCGCATCCGCGTCAGTCATCTGGATGCGCAGAGTACCACCATCCTCAATAAGAACAGATGTCACATTGGTCAGGGTGGATTCATCCAGATCAACGTCGCCGGAAATCGTGAGTGCAACACCTGCGGCACCACCGTCGATAACTACGCCTTCTGCGGCATCGTCATCCACGTCGATCAAGGTGAGGTCGGAACCGCCCTGCGCACCGGTAAAGATGAAATCACCGTCATCGTCGCCATCAAGCGTTGCGGTGAACACACCTACAACTCCGGACGCGTCGATGGTCATCGGCTCATCGCTATCTACGTTGATGACCGAACCCGCGCTGCCATCCGTGTCCGTATCGACGAGAGAAAGATCTCCGTCTGCATTGAACGTCAGGGTCTCTGCGCCGTTACCATCGAAGTTCTCGATGGTCGTCGCTGGGCCATCAGCATTGATCGTGATGGAAGCCGCGTTTTCGATGTCGATACCTTCGACATAGATCGGACGCGTGTCGCCAGCAACGGAGTGAATGATGTTCACGACCGCAGGTGCACCGTCCCACTCAAAATCAGCATCGAGCGTACCAACGTTGGAGAACCCTGTTGGGCCTTCGGCTTTACGTGTGCCGCCGCCCTGCAATTCAAATGTCAGACCCCAAGCGGCATCTTCGATGATCAGAGTGTCGTTGTAGTTGCCACGGAGTGCCAGCACTTCGAGATCTTCTGTCTTATCGCAAAGACGGATCGTTGCGTCACTGCCCGTGGAGCCTGGGGCTGTTGGGCCGTCAATGACCGTCACAGTGTACTTGGATACGCCTTGGGAAACCAGCGCACGGTCGTCGGCGTCGTCATCGCTGGAGGAGTTGTCGTTATCGAAACCGATGCCGACACTGCCACCATCCTGGCCATCGCCAGAGATCTCGACAAACACTTCTGTCGCGTAGCCTGCATTGCCGTTGCCGTAAACGGCTTCAACAGTCTCGAAGTTGCCAATGGTCAGGCCGGACGCAACACCTTCCAACTCGGAGAAGTCGATAGTGAAGAGGTTTGTGGATTCACCTTGTACCAGACCCAACTGGATCGGGCCGTTGAAGGTGATGTCGTCGCTGCCGACGATTTCCACGTTGGAGTGGAAGCTGTCAAAGCCGTCGACTGTAGGTGTGACGTCGCCATCGATGGTCAGAACGGTCACGGTCTGGGCATCTGCAGGACGGTTGTAGCCGCGTAATACAGACTGAACCGTTACGTTGCTGCCGCCCGCACCGCCGAAGTCTGCGGTGGAGATGGAGCCGCCGTAATAGACCTGGCCGTTGATGTCAGTCTGGATGGTGTCGTTGCTGTTGAATGGATCAAAGTTGATGCCACCACCGGTGATGACAACGTGGCCATTGGCAAGGTCTGTGTTGCCGTCTTCAGACAAGGTGACACCGTCACGCGCTACACGGGTGTGAAGCTGCTCAGCCGTCATGGTCAGCGTCGCGCCATCTGCAACTTCAAGATAGAGGTCGATGTTGCGTGGCAGATCGTCAACACCCAGAGCGGTCAGCGATGTGCTTTCGGTTACGATGATTTTGACAAAGGCATGTGTGTTGAAGATCGCACCGTCAACGGACATGTTGTCCGCGCCGATTGCAAGAAACTGGTCCATGGTAACGGTCAGCTGCGCACGCTCGCCGTCATAGAGATCGTTCGCTTGATCGGAATCCGCCCGGTTGCCCGCATCATCGTCCATGACGACAGATGTGACGCCGGACAGATCTGCTGCAATCAGGTTTGTATAAGTGTTTACAACCAAGGTGATGTCTTCACCCGTGATGACAGAACCTTCCTTGGCGATCACGTTGTTGGAAGCAATGTTACCGCTCTCACCCTCGGTGCCGAATGTGATCTTGGCAGCACCAGCACCAGTGTCGATGTTCAGCAGAACGCCACCAAAGAAATTTACGGAATTTACGTCGTTGCCGTTAGGGTCGAGAGTGGAGCCGGTTTCAATGTCCACCTCATCGACAGCAAAATCGTTGTCTGTGCCAACGATGGTGATGTCATCATTGCCACCACCAGACATGATGGTGATCGCGCTGCCTTCGGCAAGGATCTTGTCTGCGCCGCTGCCGGTCGTGATGGTAACGTCGTTCTCGGCAGTGCTGCCGGTCATGACTTCAATGTCGTTGCCGCCATCACCAGCGGTGATGTTAACGGTTGGAGCATAGTCAAAATCGTTCGACACATCGACAGAGATCTTGTTCTCGCCATTGCCTGCGACAATGACGACATTCTCGTCAAATTCTTCTCTGTTGATGTAGCTGAAGTCTTCCGCATTAGTATCGATGTCGATGAAGTTATCGCCATCACCGACTGTCAGGTTCAGCTCATAGACTTCCATCGCAATGGTGTTGTCACCATCACCGAACGAAGCTGTCGCGCCGCCACCTTCAAATTTCAGCGTGTTGTTGCCGTCGCCGTCTGTCAGCGTCAGCTCCTTGCTGTCCACGTCGTACCAGTTGTTACCAACAGTGTTGGTGATCACAACTGCCTCATCGTCACCGAAGTCAGGACCTTGGATCGTTCCAGATTCGTCATTTGCATCGACGGAGAAACGGTCATTACCTTGAGAACCGATAAAGGTGATAAACTCACCGCCATCGATGTTCAAATCAACGCCACCAAGGTTGGCAGATGCGTCGATGGTAAGAGGCGTTTCGCTTTCCATCAGGCTGTCGAGGCCGTCTTCGATGAATAGCGATGCGCTACCGGAAATAACAAGGTCGGTAACGCGGTTATCGTTGTAACCATAGATACCGTTGAGATTGCTACCGCCGCCTTCGGAGATCAGGTTCAGCTTGGACGCGTTGTCCGCGATGTACAGGTCTGCCCCACCATCATGTGCCAGAACATTGTTCAGAACGACAGTAAAACCATCGGCAGGATAGCCGCCAGTTGTTGTGATGTAGACGTCATTGTTGAAGCCGCCAGACAGTGTAACGGTTGCATCGTTCCGCACACCTACCAAGAGAAGATCACCTGCCGAGCCGGGTGTATCAAGGTAATCGTATGAACCTTCGGTCACGACGAGATTTTCAAGCGCTGTCGCACGGCTCAGGTCCAGAATAGAATCGCTACTGCCTTCGCCGGTGATATCAGGATACGTGCTGCTATTGGCATCGTCAGTATAGATGTTTGGCAGGTTTTGAACATTGATCGTCTGGATGTTCAACAGTGCCTTTGGCTGTGCGAAATAACCTTTTGCGTCCACTTCCAGCGTGTTCTGGCCCAAACCACCGTCGATATATGCACCGTGCAGCAGGTCAAGTGTGCCAGCAACAATCACGTCATTGTCTGCAGAGGTGAAGCCGGGGAATGTTGTGGAGCCGTTGTTGGCTGTGGTTGTGAGGATCAACGGAACGTCGACCATCATTGTATCGTTTTCACCTACGATGGATGCATCGACGTAGCCAATTGGCGCGCCCACGCCTTCGCTCGCAACAACCGTCGCATTGCCGTCTGCATCGACATAGACCGGGATCTGAGCTGGAGCGCTTTGCGTGAAGAAGCGGGTGTCGCCTGAGTCGTCATAGACGAACATCAACTCCGACAGAAGACCGTAATAGGCTTCACCAAGGGCGATATCGTCAGACGAACCATCTGTGTAGTTGAACGACAGAACACCGCCTGATGTTGTCGAGCTGGAACCGTCAACAGCAGTTGGGTTTATCGTGATGCTTTCGACAGCACTGAAATCGATGATGCTGAACATGTCTTCATCAACTTCGATCTCGGCGACGCCGGCAAACTGCTGGCTGGCGATCATGCTGAAATATCCACCGACACCGAAGAATTCGGAGATCGGGATGCCTTCTCCAGACGCAGGATTACCCCACATCAGTGTGTCAACCATAACATCTGTCGAAGTAGCTGAATCAGGAATCTCAACTTCCATCTGCGCTTGCTGGAGAGCAAAGTTGGATACTGTCGCAAACTCGTTGATGTACTGCTGTGTCAGAAGCTTGGCTGCGTCGACGCTTGCGTCTGTTGCGTTCACGCCATCAATTGCCTGACGGGCAGCGGCATATGCCTCGGCATCAAATTTGAAGCCTTCGATGTTAACAACATTGTTTGTGAACTCGAGAGCGCAATCGATTTTGTTTTCAATGGTTGTCTTGTCTTCGATCAACTGGCCGTTGACCAAGGTGTCTTGCGCGCCAAGCATGATCGCCTCGACCATGTCACCAGGAGCGACGGAACCGCTGGCCAGCACACCAGCCCAGAAGTTCAGGCCTGCCTCGTCGGGTGCACGACCAAAAAGGTTTGCGTAGATGCTTACTATAAATGCAGTTGGGGAGTTGCTCACCAGATCAGGTGTCGCCAGGAAAGGGTAGATCTCTTTAGCTTCCGTGGACTCCGCAAAGTCCTGAGAAATCGTTGAGAAGTCACGGCCGTTATCAAGTTGGTCGATCCAGAACTGCAAGCCTGCTGGATCAGGCGCACGATCAAAGTATGCTACATATAGACCGGTAATGTCTTTGATTTGTTGTTGCGTCGCCATGATATGCACCCTTTGCATCTAATTTATATTTTGCTGTGGCCTGCCGACTGTTCGCCAAAAGAACGTAATTGTTCCCTTATTGGCCACACGACACCCAGTATTACCCAGATGTTTAGTAGGTTTTACCTGTTGGCTCAAGCATTGATGTATAGCGAATTGAATACTGTACCTACATATGAAGCTAAACCACTGAAAGTAATTAATATATTATTTAAGGTATGAGGTATTTTTAGCGGATTTTGGGCGGTTTTTTTATCGATTGAGAGGTGGTGGCGGCCCTCTATGTGCTGTTTATGTGACAGGGTGATCGCAGGTTTGTGATGGCTTTTGAAATATCTGGTATTTTAGGTTACCGGATAATTAAAAATATTGGATATTTATTATTATCCGGTTATAGTTTTAATCTGGTAATTATGGAGAGCATTATGCCTACCGTTGTCGTTGCTTCCCCCAAGGGTGGGGCTGGAAAATCCACCACAGCAGTTCTGCTTGGCACTGAGCTGGCCCATGCGGGTATTGAAGTGAGCATGCTCGATTGTGACCCCAACAGATCACTGACCCTCTGGAGCAGCCGGGGACCGCTGCCTGCGCGCATGGAGGTGCTGAGCGACATCGGGGAAAGCAATATCGTCAAATCCATCAAGGCCAAGGAAGGCGATGGACGGGTGGTGATTGTCGATCTTGAAGGCATCGCTTCGCGGCTGGTCTCACGGGCAATTTCTCAGGCTGATCTGGTCATTACCCCGATGCGTGCCACGACGCTGGATGCGACCATCGGGGCACGCGCACTTGATCTGGTGGCGGAGGAGGAAGAGGCGTTGGACAGGATGATCCGGCATGCGGTTGTCTTCACCATGACCAAGGCCATCCTGTCCAAACAGCACAAGGGCATCGCGGCATCATTGCGCGACCAACAGGTTGATCTGATTGACCCCCCCTTGATGGAACGTGCGGCTTTCTCGGCATTGTTTGCCTATGGCGGGGATCTGTACAGCATGCCGCCACAAGGCAATATGGAACGCGCCCGCGAAAATGCGGCGGCATTTGCCCAACAGGTTTTCAAGCGTTTGACGGAGGAAGCGTAAGATGAACAGTGATGATATTTTTCAGGTAAAACTGAACCCACAGAAGCTGCGCAGCAAGTTCAAGGATACCAGCACGCAAGCTGTTGCACGGAGCGATGCTGCCGGTGAAAAGCACGGCTTTGAAGAGCGGACAACGCAGAAAAAGCGCGGTCGGAAAGCCAGTCCTCGTACCGGTCAGGTTCATGCCAAAGTGCTGCCGAATATTTCAAAAGAGATCTCTGCAGAAGCCCGCAGACGTGGGGTTCAGCAAGGGGTTTTGATCGAAGAGGCCTGGGCACTCTATCAGGCCGAGAAAGACATCTAGGGGATTTTCCTGCCGAGTCGGTCTTTTGGTTTTCTTGGCAAAATTGCCTGAATTTCAGGATATCTGCGCTGAAATTCCGGGTGCAGGTCGAGTTATCCACAGGTTTTTTACGTCGGCCTCTAGTGTTAAATAAGTGTTAATAGAGTGTTACGTTAAAAAAACGCCCCGTAAGTCTTTGAAAGATTTTGATTTTTTTGACCCCCCTGTGTGTAGAGTCACGAAAGAATGTGTGCAGAGTCACGAAAGAATGTGTGCAGAGTCACGAAAGAATGTGTGCAGAGTCACGAAAGGATTTCTGTGCAGTCCGGGTAGAATGTGTGCGTAATCACGAAAGATATTGACGGTGCGTGTGAAATCACGAATAAGGCGGTATGGTGTGTGAAATCACGAAAGAAAGGCGATCACCGCTTTTGCCGGATCGGCAAGGGCAGGGTGATTTTTTTGTCTGCGATATCTTCGATGCGGCCCCCAAAGGCGATATGGCATCGATGGCACATCCGATTTTTTCGCTGTCCACAAAACCGGATCATCGCATTCGGCGTTACGAAAACGAAAGTGGTACGTCCTATCTTGAGGTTAAGCCATCTGCCGATGGTCTGGCCACGATCCATGATCGCGATGTGCTGATCTATTGTATTTCTCAGATCATGGCGGCGATCAACGACGGGCAGCAGGTCTCGCGCACTGTTCGGCTCAAGGCATACGATCTGCTCAAGGCCACCAACCGCGTGACCGACGGACGTGGGTATGACGGATTGCGCGCGGCGATGATACGGCTGCAGGGCACACAGATTGAAACCAACATCGCCACGGGTGGCGAGGAACAACTGGATATTTTTTCGATCATTGACCGGGCACGGATCGTGCGGGAAACCCGTGAGGGCCGGATGCAGGAAATCGAGATCCAGCTCAGTGATTGGGTGTTCAACGCCATTCAGGCCCATGAGGTGCTGACGTTGCACCGCAATTACTTTCGCTTGCGAAAGCCATTGGAGCGGCGATTGTACGAGTTGGGACGCAAGCATTGTGGCAAGAAAGCCGAGTGGCGGGTCTCGTTGCCTGTGTTGCAGCGTAAATGCGGTTCTGCCTCCACTTCGCGGGAGTTCAAGCGGTTGGTGGCCAACATCATCAAACAGGATGAAGCCCATAATCATATTCCCGATTATGCAATCCGGCTGGAAGGTCAGATGGTGGTGTTTTGCAATCGCCACAGCGAAGAGCTGGTCAAGGTGGAGCGTTCTGGCGAAACCTGCACGGTCAGCTTGACGTCAGATGCCTATGTCGCGGCCCGTCAGGCGGCTCCGGGATGGGATATTTATGTACTTGAACGTGAATGGCGCAGCTGGATGCTAGATGGAGGCTTGGATGCCCCCAAAGACGCAGACAAGGCGTTTGCGGGGTTTTGCCGCAAGTGGTTCGAAAAACGTGGAAGGCCTTGAGGGAAGATAAAAATAGATGACTTTTTCTGCCCCGAAGGAATCCGATGCCGTGGTGGCTTCCAGCAGTCCGGATCCGATAAAACGATTGCAAATTCCACAAAGGATGCCAGACACCGGTCTCCAGAATGAGGCGCAGATTGAGCCGGCGACAGAGCACATTGCTGCACATCGCCGCAACAAAGGCCACAAGATGAAACTCCACAAACGCCTCGAGCGTTACATCACCGCAATTTTCAAATTGGGCCGTACCGAATGGAATGCCAAACAGGCAATGCGTTCGGCCGACCATGCCGAAAAGTTGGCCAGTCGTGCCGGAGAGTTGGCCAACAGTCACGCACAGGATTTGGGCAGGATTTGGCTCTCGATCGCCGAGTTGGAAAAATCCCATGATGCTTTTGGTCCGCACATGGACCGCCGTCTGGACAGCCAGATGGAAAGCAACAAGGCCAGCCTGGCGGTGCTGTCCCGCACCATCAGCGATCTGACCCGCCGTCTGGACCGTTTGATGATGCGTGAGCGTGACGATGCTCCCGACACGCCTGATGAGACGGAAGAGGCACTTGGCGGCGATGGCTTTGCAGCTTTCAAAGATCAATTCTATCACCGTCTGGAAAATTATTATCGCGGTTCACGTACTGAAATAGCCAACCGCCTGCGTGTCTATCTGCCAGATGTAGAGGCCGCCGTGCAGCGATCAGGTAGCAAGCCGGTGATGGATCTGGGCTGTGGGCGCGGCGAATGGCTCGAGGTGCTGGCGAAGGCAGGGATCAAAAATGCCTTTGGCGTGGACCTCAATCAGGTGCAAATCCACGAAGCTCATGAGCTGGGACTTGATGTCCGGCTAGACGATGCCGTGAAGGTCCTGAGCGAAGCCGAAGACAACAGTCTCTCGGTGATCTCGGCGCATCACCTGATCGAACATCTGCCCTTTGACACCGTAGCATGGATCACCCGTGAGGCGTTGCGGGTATTGGCACCGGGCGGGTTGCTGATGTTTGAAACTCCCAACATCCGCAACGTGCTGGTTGGAGCCACGACCTTTCATACGGATCCCACCCATCTCAAGCCGATGCCCGAGCAGGTGATGGGAGTGCTGTTTGAAACTGCAGGGTTCCATCCGGTAGATATCCGCCACATTAACGCGCACGAACGCTTCGATGAAATGCGTGCCAAACCCGATTTCAATGATGAACTGGCCTTTCTGATGTTCGGCCCGCAGGATTTGGCGATCTTGGGTATCAAGCCGCTGAACGGAGACTGATCTTATGCGTATCGGAGTTCTGAGAACGCAGGTCCCCTTCGTCTCCGGCGGTGCAGAGCGCCATGCTGCCAATCTGGTGCATGCTCTGCAGCGTCATGGTCATGAGGCGGCTGAGATCACCGTGCCGTTCAAATGGTATCCTGGTGAGGTGCTGGCCGATCACATACTGGCGGCAAAATTGCTGGATGTCTCGGAGGTCGAGGGCGATCCTGTGGACCGGATGATCGGACTGAAGTTTCCCGCTTATCTGGCACGCCATCCTGACATGCAGTTCTGGATCATCCACCAGCATCGGCAGGCCTATGATCAATGGGCCTTGGGCAACTCGGATTTGCTGGATGATCCCGATGGCGCAGCATTGCGTGATTTGATCCGCGCCGAAGACCGTGCAGCTTTTGGTGCATCTCGCCATCCGATTTATGCCAATTCGCAGAATGTTGCGACGCGTCTGCAAGACCATCTCGATTTGTCCTCGACCGCGCTTTATCATCCGCCACCGCAGGCTGAACTGATGACCCAAGGCAGCTATGGTGATTACCTTTTTGCCCCGGGGCGGATCAACCCTTCCAAGCGGCTGGACCTGATCCTGCAGGCGCTGGCCAAGTCTCGCGCCAAGATACGGCTGGTGATCGCAGGACGTGCCGAGAACTCTGCCTATGAGGCCGAGCTCCGCAGGCTGGTGCTGGAACTGGGGCTGAGTGCACAGGTGGACTGGCTGGGTGGCGTTGACGATGACACCCTGCGCCGCACCTATGCCGAAGCCCGCGCGGTGGTCTTTGTCCCACAGGACGAGGATTACGGCTACATCACGCTGGAGGCGATGCTGTCGGCCAAGCCGGTCATCACGGTCACGGACGCAGGGGGGCCGTTGGAATTCATTCGCCACGAGATCGAGGGATTGATCACCACGCCCACGCACCGTGATCTTGCTGGGGCTTTTGAGCGGATCATGCAGGATGCCTCTTTTGCCGAAAAAATGGGGCAGGCAGGCCTTGCACGGTACCTGAGCATGAGCATCTCCTGGGATCACGTGGTGGAGCGCCTTATAGGGGGTGCCACGCCACAACCCTCGCCTGTGGCTGCTGCTGCCACAGGGCAGGGGGAGACCTTCGAGGACAGCCCTGTGCTCGAAGACCCTCAGGCCCAGGCGGTTGCGTTGTTGAAAGTGGCAATTGCGCCGCCCCCGCCGCCTGAGGAATTTCCCTTTGCCTCGATCACCGAGGTTCTGGAAAGCTTTGCTTTTGAAGAATTGCCTGCTGAATTGGGCCAGCCCGATCCGCCAGTGGATGCAGGGCTTGCGGGGTATCTCGGCACCCATTGGACACGCTACCTGACCACGCTGAATGCGCTCAAGGATCTAACTCCAAAAGATGTGCTTGATGTGGGTGTGTTTCCTCCGCTGGTGTTTCAGGCGATGTTGTCCGAAGTCTATCCGGGCGTCACCATGTCGGGGCTTTGGGAAGGGCCACAGCCCTATGTCCAGGAGGTGCGGCGGCGCGCCGACAACAGCCCTGCCTTCAAAATCCGTCTGGAACCTGCCAACAGCGAACGTGATAGATGGCCTTATCCCGACAACAGCTTTGATCTGGTCACGGGCATGGAGATCCTCGAGCATCTTGCCTTGGATCCCTATTTCTTTTTCGCTGAGGCCAATCGGGTGCTGCGCCCCGGCGGGCATCTGCTGTTGACCACCCCGAATGTGACCAGCCACCGTGGCGTGTGGAAAATGTTGAACGGCATTGCGCCTTATTCCTTTGGAATCTTCGTGCCTTCAGGCGGAGTTTACGGACGTCACAACCGGGAATATGCGCCACCCGAACTGGCCAATCTCGGCCAGGCGGCGGGCTTTGACACTGTCAGCCTTCGCACTGTGGATGTTTATGATCGGGACATGGATCCAGGCACGGCCGAATTGCTGGTCGGGCGCAATGATGATCTTACCCTGCGCGGTGAAACGATTTTCTATCTGGCGCAAAAATCCGCTGAGCCTGCGGGGACAGCGATGCGGTTCTATCATGGTGATCCGTCGTTGATGTCTGCGGCCTTCCATCCCGGACCTCGCGAAGACGCCACGGGTCTGATCTCGCTCGGGCTTGAAAACCGCTCCGGTCAGTGGTGGCCGGTCAAAGGCGAACGGGCAACCTGCCTGCTGGCGGAATGGATCGACCCTGACGGGGTTCTGATCCACCAGATCCTGATCCAGCCGCTCAGCGCCCCCGTGGCTCCCGGTGAGACCCGTGCCATTCCCCTGCTGCTTGATGCCGGCACCGAGCCTGGGGATCAAGGCCAGCTGCGCCTGCATTGTTATCAAATCGGGGTCGGGGTGTTTTCAGGCAGCGGCCGTGCCGATCCGGTGATCCTGCCCTGTTCGCGCGTGGCGTTTCAGCATCTGGCCAGAACGGCCCCCAAACCCAGCGACGCAGCATGAAGAGATCTGCCAAACCACGGGTGCACTGGGTTTCGCCATTGCCTCCTGCAGAAACCGACATCGGCCATTACACGGCGCGCATCCTGCCTGAACTGGCCGAGGCAACCGAGCTGACACTCTGGACCGACGCTTTGCAATGGGACCGGAGCCTGGAAAAACACTGCACTGTGCGAAGGCTTGATCCCGACGCTGTGCTGCCACGCGACTTTCCCCGTGGCGGGTGCGGTCAGGGGGATGCAGTCTTTGTGCATATCGGCAATTCATGGGTCTACCACAGCGGTTTTTTGCGGTTGGTGCAGCGCATTCCATCGATCATCGTCTTGCACGATATGGCAATTCAAGAGTTGTGCTACGAGGCGATCCTCAACAACCGTTTTAGCGCAGAGATCTACCGTGACGGCATGGCCCGCTGGTATGGTGAAAAAGGCGTAAGCTTGAGCGGGGCGCTGTTGGCGGGTGAGGTCTCTGCGATGGACGTCGCCATGCAGGCTCCCGGCTTCGAGTTGACCCTGCCCCGTGCGATCAGCGTGCTGGCCCATACACCCGCCGCCTATGAGGCCACAAAGGCGCGCGAAATGCTGCCTGCCTATCTGCTTGATCTGCCGTTCCGTCCTTCGGCACAGAGACCTACGGCAGAGCGTGCAAAGTCCGGTCCGCTGCGCTTTGCCCAGTTCGGCTATATTGGCCCAAACCGCCGACTGGAACCAGTGCTGGAAGCGCTCTCGGAGATCAGAGACGAGGTTGATTTCATCTTTGATATCATGGGCAAGGTCTGGAACACTGATTATATTCAGGGACGGATTGAAGAACTGGACCTGACGGGTCGTGTTACCATCCATGGCTTTGTCGATGAACCGGTGCTGGATGCCTGTCTGGCACAGGCGCATCTGGTCTTTAATCTGCGCTATCCAACCATGGGTGAGGCTTCGGGCAGCCAGCTGCGGATCTGGAATGCCTCTGGCGCTGCGGTTGTTTCTGATCTTGGATGGTACGATAGCCTGCCGGATGACACCGTGTTCAAGATTTCCCAAGCCGATGAACGGGGCAGTCTGGTCACTCTGCTGCGTCGCTTTGCAGCTGACCGCAGCATCGGAGCGGAAATTGGGGCCGCAGGGCGCAACCGCCTTGAGGCGCGCCACACTCCGGCGCGCTATGCCCAAGGCATCGCTTATGTCGCAGCTCAAGCCACCGAAGATGCGCGCAGTGCCTTGCTGGCCCGCAGCGCAAGGGGTCTCCTGGGGCGCTGCGCAGATCCACATCCGCTATTGCTCACCCGTTTGGGGCGACAGATAGAGAGGGTTTCTGACCCATCTTTGCCACTAGGAAATGGCACTGAAAAGACGGTGAAAAATGTCTGATCAATACGTCGAGCGCGAGGAAAAACGTGAAGCATTCCGCCAAGACGGTATCCGCGCCTGGAACGCCCATCAGGAGACCGGGCTGTACGTGACACATGCCGAGGCGGATGTTTGGCTGGCCCAGCTTGCCGATGGTGACGATCAGGAGCCGCCCGTTTGCCACGTCTGAACTGGTCGCCCGAGGCGCTGGCAGACGTGCGGCAGGTGCGATCCGTGACGGGATGCAGATCGTTGCAGACCATCCAGATGTTGGCCGACCCGTGGATGACATGGACCCAGAATATCAGGAAGGCCTCGATCAGCTTTTTGACCCGTTTGTGCAGGCCTGATCAGATGTACCAGATTCCGTCGTCAATGGCGGGTGCAACCTGGGCGACGTTTTCGGTGCTCTCCGAAAAATAGACCAGCATATCGGCGCGGGTGATACCGTTGCTTTGCTGATCGAGCCAATAGTCCCTGCCTTCAGTATCTGGCATCCGGTCCAGCACATTGGCGTAGAGCAAATACAGATAATGCACGTCATGCATTGTTTGCGGCGGGCGATATACATTGGCAAACTCTTCAGAGCCAATAAAGAAATTCGCCGCCTCTGTCAGGGTCACATTGCCCGCATCCAGCTGTTTGATCCAGTAGCCCAAACCTTCGGTGTCCGGCGTGCGGTCGAAGCAGGCTTGATAGAGCCGGTAGGCCTGTCCGGCCAACCCTTCATCATCAAAGGCCAGCGTACCGTCTTCAAAGGCGATGCGTTCCACATGTTCGAGCACCACCAGCTCATTGTCTGCAAAGCCGAGTTGCATACGTTCGGTGTCAACACGGGTGACGATGGCTGTCTCGGACAGGGCCGCAACTCTTAGCGTGTCGATGCCGCCTCCGCCATCGATCTGGCGCAGATCGGCGGTGAGATCGATCAGGTCGTTCGCGTCACTGCCCATAAAGCTGGTGACAATCTCCAGTTCTGTCGGTTCGGGGACGATGACGTCAGTGTCACTGGCAGTCACTGTCGCCAGCATCCCGCCTACGGCCAGATGCGCCAGCTCGACAACCTCGGCGTAATTTTCAGACAGAACCTTTGGCAGAGTGTCAGACAACTCCACCGAGTCCGGTAGAGGGGTGGGAGACAGGGCGGATCCGGTCAGCATGGCGGCCAGGGTGAGCAGGGCAGGGGTGCCTTGGGGCATGTCGGGGGCGAACAGATCTGTAACGGCCAAGTCGGAAAGTACCGGCGTTTCCAGCAAGTCTGATAGTGCGCTGGCCAGCGGAAAAACCTGTATGTCGAGCGCCGGAAAAGCTTCCTGCACGGACAAAGCCATTGCCAGATACTGGCCGTGATCGACCTCTATCTTTTTTTTCCAGTCCGCCAGTGCGTCTGGCGTTAAAAGCGACGCATCAATGTCGGGCCAACCTTCGACAAGCACTATAGGCATATCCGGGGCCAGCTCGGACGCTTGCCTTACCACGTCCATCAGGGCTTCCAAAGCGGTCTCACGGGTGGGCGCATTGGTGCTGGTCAGGATGAAACTTGGATCCAGGAGGAGGGCATCCCAGTAGGTCGTACCCCCTGCATGTGAGGTTGAATCTCTCAAACTCACGATGAGCGGTATCTCTACAGTATCCTGGGCTGTGCTTTCAGGCACCTTGCATCTCCGGATATGACTGTTGCTGGCAAAACGGTCGCACTAAACGTGCAGAATCGATTAATATAAATAAAAGTGCCAAGTGTACAGTGAATTGTAAACCCCCCTGATACGTTGCGTGAAGCATGCCCACCCGGCTTTCTGCGGGCAGAATTTATGCTCAAGGCGGGTCATTCCCTTGCCCGGTTGGTGCCACCTTGGGCAAACGATCCCAGTGGAGCAGAGGACACAGGCGTTGTTGGCGCTACCGGTTCTGGAAGCTGTCCAGAGCTCCGGAAAATTCTGAGGTGGAAATTGCAAGACTCATAAAATTGTCTCCCGAACTCACAATTGTAGAAAATACTCCGGCCACCAGATACTCGCCATCTTCGAAAACAAGAAGCGGCGCTCCAGAGTCACCTTTCATTGCGGAGCATCGCTGCAATAATATGTGAGGTGAGCTCTTGAGTGGTTGAGCACAGTCAGAAGCGACCGAAAGGACATTGGGGCGCAGGCTGGAGTAACCGGCCAGCTTGAAATCAGCCTGCTCGAAATATCCAGGGTCCGACTGGGAAAGATCCAAGTACCCCACTTCACGCCCAATCGGTTTTTCCAAGACAATAAGTGCCCAATCCTGATCAGGTGCAGATCGGAAGTCCCGGCTCGTGGTGTTCTCGACTTCATCGAGTATGAAGCTTTGCCCATGAGAAACGGAAACGCCGGATCCACGCTGAAATCCTGCAACGAAAACAATGCTTTCAGGCGGTATCCACGTTTTCCGTGAAAAGTTGTACAAGCAATGCGCTGCCGTCAGGACAACTTTCTCGGAGATCAGCGTTCCCGTACAGTGCTGTCTTGTTCGAGTGCTTGAAAAGTTGACCCGCCCTATGGCTTTCCAAGGCGCGGTCGAAGCATCGACAATCTCGCGCGCTCTGATTGCCTCACAACCAGTTTGCAAGATCTTGCCAAGACCACAAACGGCATCAAAGTTAGAAACAAAGCTTTTTTTATTTAAAAAGCCTGAATCAGGTTGATGGCTGTCAGCAATGACAGTGGATGCTCCCAAGTAAAAAAACAGACACGCCTTCAAAAGAACGTTCATCTAAAAACCTTTCCGGACTTTCGAAAACCTAGCCTGCACCCTTCAGGACCCGTATTCCATAATCGCGTAACCCACCGTGGGGGTCGACGTATCGATAGAGCGTGACAGGTCGCACGCCCAACTCCTTGCATAGCTGGGACACTGACGTGTCGCGATTGGCCATGGCAGCCTGCGCCATGCGGACCTGGGTCTTTGTCAGTGCAAATTTTCTTCCGCCTTTCCGGCCGCGGGCTCTGGCGGCCTGCAGACCGGCAATGGTGCGTTCCCGTATCAACTCGCTTTCAAACTCTGCCAGTGCTGCAAAGATACCAAATGAAAGCCGACCTGCCGCAGTTGTTGTATCGATTTGTGCACCTTGTCCAGTGAGCACCTTGAGACCAATGCCACGCTCGGATAGCGTACTTACGGTCTTGATCAAATGGTGCAGGCTGCGTCCCATCCGGTCCAGCTTCCACACCACCAGTATGTCGCCTTCACGTAATGCCTTGAGGCAGGCCTCCATGCCGGGGCGGTCATCTTTCTTTCCAGACGCGTGATCTGAATAGATCTGATCTTCTGCGACACCTGCCTGGATCAAGGCATCCTCTTGCAGGTCGAGAGATTGACTGCCGTCAGATTTTGAGACCCGAGCGTAACCGATCAGCATGTTTCACAAACGAGCGTTTTTGGTACGCGCCCACTAATTCACCGTGAATGAATGCAATAAGGTTGGACTATGTTCGCCTGTATGATCCAGATGGCAACAGTATCCACATCGCCGACAGGGGGGCTTTGCTTTGACCTATGATCTTTTTGTTCAGTTTCTTCCTAATCTTCTGATTGTCCTGACGATCTTTACAATCGGAGTTGCCAGCCCCGGCCCAGCAACCTTGATGATCCTTGGAACAGCAATGTCTCAAGGGCGGGCATCTGCTATGGCACTCTCATTCGGTGTCGTGGCTGGCTCAATGTTCTGGGCGTGCGTTGCAGCTCTCGGGTTCGTAGCCGCGATAAAGACCTCTGCTAGTCTGTTTATGGCACTGAAAATTGCTGGCGGACTTTACCTATTTTACCTTGCCTTTCGGTCATGGCGCTCAGCACTAACACCCGGAAAGCCGCTTCAAGTTCCGGCTGGTTCAGCCGTAAACTTTAGAGGCTTTTTCATACGAGGCTTACTCCTGCATCTTACAAATCCAAAGGCACCTTTGGTTTGGCTGGCAACCCTTTCGGTCGGCCTAGGCGATTCCGCACCCACACCGTTTCTCATGCTCGCAATCGGACTTTGCGCTGTTGTCGCCATAGTTGTTTTTGTGGGCTACGCCTTTGTATTTTCAACACCCACAGCCGCACGATTTTACATATCGTTTCGCCGACCATTTGATGCTGTTCTAGGCCTGCTTTTTGGCGCAGCAGCGATTAAGATACTAACATCAAAGGTAAGTTGATTTACGAAAGTCGATCAGATCGTTCCAACAACGACCGTTTTTGAACGGTCTATCGCGCTGAATAGCTCTTGCACCATGTCGTGAAGGTTTTCTCGATAGAAGAACCATCCAACGGGATCGACTTCTCACCGCACCACTTGCGGAACGTATCGGCCAGCTTGCGCAGGTCTGGCACATGCCGCCCGTCAATGCGCGGCGCATTGTCCCGTGCGATCCGGTCCCATGGCTGGCTGTCCTTGACGCTTCCAAAGTCAGGGAAGGCCGTCACGGGCGTTTCCGCTGTGCCATCCCGTCGCGCTTTTCGGCCCACCTTAGGCCGATCCAGTTCATCTTTTACTTTCGTCAGATCTTCTTTGACTTCCCAAGCTATCTCGACCTCGGCCACCGTGCGGCCAATTTTGTGATAGGTCACCGTCAGGTGCAGCCGTGTAATGTCACTGTTTATCTCGGCAATAACTGGCTTGACGATGTGTTTGTTCAGGTCGGCAAATCTTGAGAATTTCCCATCTGACATGCCAAACATGGCGCGTAGGTCTGGCACGGTAAACCGTTTGCTGGTGACGTGTTTGAGGTTTTGCAAGCTGGCAATGTGCTGGAACAACAGCACTGAATACTTGCTGCCCAGATGGAACACTGCCTGCCTATCAAGAATGGCCCAATGATTGGACTCAGCTGCCATCTCCCGAAAGGTGCGCCCGAAATACCATGTGACCATCACATCACCGCTGACCTCGTGGCGATAATCAACCCTCGCGCCATCCATCAAGCCACCAATAGTAGTGGTCATTTTGACAGGATCATCCACGGTCAGAACCGCCGCAGCCAATTCCTGAAATAGCGGAACGATGCTTTTGCGTGTGTGATTGTCCATGCCGTCGATTTTCTTGATGTCGGACAGCCGGAACTCGTGACGCACATCGTCAGCCATGCGTCCGCCTGCCGTGCCGATCATTAAGTGCATCAACTTGAGCGCAGCGAGACTCGGCGCATGTTGCATGTAAACACCTTGCGCGACCTCTGCGGGCAGCACGGTTTTAGTCTGATCATAGGCGCGGTCAGCAGCCACTTGCGTTGTCTTTCCCATAAGTGAATTATTTAGTGGTGTAATTTTCACCTGTAAATTCGTGATTTAGTCTGGATTCCTCACTTTTCAGTCTGGATTCCTCACCTTTCAGTCTGGATTCCTCACTTATAACCTCGTAGGTATTTGAAATATAAGAATAATAACTCCCTGAACTTATAGAACACTTAGAACAAGAAAGGCGCTGCGCGTTTTTTTGGTAAATATGTTTGGATGATTTTGGCGCTTGATGTGCAGCCAGTGACCTAATCGAAACCTTCGGACGTGTGGTGATC
>Ga0307981_1000658_pt1 | contig 33674 bp, 16 predicted proteins | sample OrgLakmetagen987_FD_201849 | JGI IMG/M metagenome (GOLD analysis project Ga0307981, IMG submission 201849) | Saline water microbial communities from Organic Lake, Antarctica - #987 | ecosystem: Environmental > Aquatic > Non-marine Saline and Alkaline > Saline | place: Antarctica: Organic Lake... | reverse complement strand
TTTTTTCATTTAACGATTTGATGACCTATTTTTCATCAAGAATTTATATAAATTATCTTATTATAGTATATTATAAGAGACCAAAAGATGAGTAAAAATTTTTTTAATGATAAATTGAGTGATTATTCTTCGGGAATGCTTGATAATTTGAGTGATTACTCAATCTCAAGCGACACATTCAATCTTAATTATGAATCAGATAATGACTTCAAAAATAATAATAATGATCAAATTGGTGGATTTTTATTTTGGAATGATAAAAATAGTGTTATGTGCAAAAATGATTCAGTTGCTCTCGAATTAGCAAAAACTAAAAATTATCAGGTATTGGAACTTTTTCATAATAAAGGATTAATATCAAATTATGGTGTTTGTGATTCCTCTAAAAAAACCATCCTCCATTATTTAGTAGATAATTATTCTGATTCTAGAGCTAAAAATTTAATCACATCCATTTTACAAAGAAACGACGTTCGCAAATTTATCAATCTTCAAGATAATGACGGTAACACAATTTTACACTTATCTACACAACATGATGATTTATGTGATTTGTTATTAAAAAAAGGTGCAAATGGTAAAATTAAAAATAACCAAGGAATGGGAGTTGGAGAATCATGTTCTGAAATAAAATTATCCAGTTTAAGCAAAACACCTGTTAATAAAAAAATTAAAAATGATGTTTACTGGCCTTCGGGTATTAAATTTGATGATCAAATGAACGACGAAAGTAACCCTGAAGACTTTGCGAACAGTTTAAATTTTATTAAAAATGGGCAAGTTCTCAAGCCTCTCAAAATTAATTTACCTGGTTTGTCCAGTTTGTCGTCTATTACATCATCACTCACTGATTTTAATGAGAAAACTGAATCAATTGATGATGCAAGTTTAAAATTAGAAACAGATGACGATAAAGAACCCTCACAAAGAACAACTATTAACGCTAATATTGAAACGGACAATGATACTGATTATTACCAAAAAGATTATGTTGGGCAACTCGTTAATAATTTTTCCAATAATCCTTTAAAATCAAATATGGGTGGAGGAAAAAAAAGCGATCACTTTAATATGTTAGCATCTGAAAATGAAGAAACCTTAGACTTAGACTTAGGCTCTCTCGAAAATACTGATTCAATTATGGATATGATCAATTCTATGTCTCTTGAATCAGTTGACTTATTTAGCGATAAAAAACAAGTTGGAGGAAGAAGTAAAAAAAGAGATATTCTCCACGGAGAATATAATAAAGACAGGGGTAAAGAGTTAAAAAAATTAATGAATAAAAGAGCTGACGATATTTCAAGAGACTCCATTAAAAAAATTAGGAAAATTGCAAATGTTTCCGAAAACGGAGCTGTCAATTTGCACAATAAAATGAAAAAATATGTTAAAGATGAAAACTCTGAATTAATTCAAGATCTTGACTTGGCCATTGAAATAGACAACCAAATCTCCAAAAATTTCATTAACAAAATTGGAATTCCTGAAGGAAAAATTAACGTAGCGTCAAGAAATACCTCTGGTATTTCTACTCCAGCTCAGAAAAAAAAGGGCAATAAATATAATGTCGCACCGCAGAAAAATAATAAAAATAATAAAAATAATAAAAATCATTATAATTACGAAAATAATAATATTGGAACCTTCTCATCTGAATCTGGCATCGGATTATCGGATAATTCCATGTCTATGACTTCTTCCAATGAAATTTCAGATCTTTCATTTTCCGATGAAAGTGATTAATTCGTTATTTTACATTTGTTTACTACGCATATTATTCCATATTTTTTATTTGTCATCCACATCGATGATAGTTCCAATTCGCAAATGCAATTTTTTCCCTTTATTTCGTCTACATTGCAAATTGCATTTGAATCGTTCATCATCGTAAATTTCGTTATTATATCGCTTTCACTTATTGTCACGTCATCATCGTCTTCATCATTTATTTCATTTTTTAATAATTCTGGATATTTCGATATTTCTCCTTCCATATCACCTTCTATATCTCCATATATTTCATCAAAAGTTGTTCTTTCAAATTTTTCTTCTCTTTTTTTTTCTTTCTTTATTTTTAATTTCCTTTTTGATTTCATTTTTAAATGTGTTCTCATATGACCATTTTTATCTGTTATTCCTCGTCGAAATATTGTCACGAATTCTTTGCCACCTATATCGAATAAAATATTATTATCGAAATCTTTCTTCGTTTTTATTCTTTTTAAAAAATTTTTTAAAAATATTTGGAAATTATAGATTTCATTATTTTTTAAATTGTCAAATCCCAAATTTAAAATATATTTATTATTATATTTTTCAATTCCAAATAATATTTTCATCTCCGGTGTATCTATTTTAATTTTTGACATTATTGGTTTACCCGCATTTAAATATAATCTGGTGCAAATATCATAATTATTTTGGCGTTTTTTTATAAATATTAATTTTTTATCAAATGGGTCTTCCATTATATAATATTTATCTTCATTTATTTTATTATACTAAAAATGTCGCATTTTATCGGACCTATATCAAATGAAATTATTAATTTGTGCATTAATGAAGTTAAAAAAAGTGAAACAAAAGAAAAAATAATATCTGGGGTCGTTGAACCTATCCTTAATGAATCGATGAGCAGGTATAAAAAACATTTGTCATCGTTTATTTTTATACACCTTGTTATTATTATTCTTCTTGTTTACATTATTTTTTTACTTAATAATAAAGTTAATGTCATTCCTAGTCAACAATTAATATTATAATTTTTTTATTATCTCGCTTTATCTCTTTTATCCGCGTGATTACCATTTTTATTTATATTGCATTTTTTATATTATTAAAACTATATAAAGATGATTGTTGATCTCGTTGTCATTTTCATATTTATTTTTATTGTGTTTTCTCTAAATATCACGTCAGATTACCCATTATACAGAAATAATTATATTAATAAATTCATTTTATTTGTCCTCATTTTCATTATTAAAATGGTATTATGCATTTCTAGAGATATTTCCAACAAATGCATAATTAACATGCCATCAATATTTGATCATTCTATTATATCTTCCTTAATAGTTATTTCTGGATACCACATTCTTAATGAATATTTCTGCGATGACTTCACTGGTAACGTCCACTTAAGAAACGCTAAAATATCTTCTTTAATTATATTAATAATGTTCGTATACGAAGTGTTAAGAATGTTCATCCGCTATAATGATCAATGTAATTCATAAATGCCATAATCTTCCTTAGTTTTATAATTTTTATCATTTATTTCTAACATATAAATATAAGTCATGAATAATACAGGCCTAATTCTTTTTATTTTAATATTTACCATTGTTTACATCCTTTCTAGATGTAATCCATACTGTAAATTATCTTATAATATTTCATTGTGTTCATCTTTTTTGATTGCCCTTATATTAACTGTTTCTTATTTATTGGTTAAAATTAATTGGACCGACAATAGCCGAAAAAAAATTAAGTTAAACACTGAAAATTGTAATTCATGTAAAGTTTACGATAAAGAAGGATTCAATAGCGTTTCAAATTATGAAAAAAATGAAGGCAGTGATGAGCAATGTAAAGTTAAATTAGTCAAGGTTTGTAGCGGTAACATTATTGATGACGATAGTTCTGAAGATTCAGATTATTCAAGTGACATTGACGGTTCAAGTGACAGTTCAAGTGATTATGGTGAAAATTCCAGTAAATCAACCAAAAACGTCGCGTCAAGAAATAAAAACAAGAATAAAAATAAAAATAAAAACATGAATAAAAATAAAAATAAAAACATGAATAAAAATAAAAATAAAAATAAAAATAAAAATAAAAATGAAAATAAAAATGAAAATGAAAATGAAAATGAAAATGAAAATGAAAATGAAAATGAAAATGAAAATGAAAATGAAAATGAAAATGATGAAAAAATTAATGTTAGGAAAGGCAGAAAAAATAAAAAAAAAGTCGCAAAATCAAGGATGATAAAATATAAATCAACTCCTAAAAGTAACGATTCTAATAAATATAAAGTTGATTATTCTCTAGACAATTGTGGGTGGAATACTAAAAATGATGATCTCAAAATTGACAGAGGGAATAAATATGGCATTATTTATCATGATGGTGATAGCCATGATGACTTACTTGATGATTATATTAATCACTCTGATGAACTTAAAAGAAAATATGTGTTGGAAAAAAACACGTTAAATGACAACAGAAAAAGAAGCAGAGACAGACAAGAAAAAACTGATCCATATGGATGCCCTTATCAACAAACTGGTAAATTTTCTGAAAAAACTAACATAGACAAAGGAAGAGCTATTGTTAATGATATTGATAATGACTTACCCTATTCTGATTATAATCATCTTCCTGTTGCATCTGGTTATAAAAGTCGCGAATACGAATACGGATATTCTTATTTACCTCCTGAAAAATGGTACCCTCAACCAGTTAGACCTCCTATTTGTGTATCTGATAAAAGATGCCCAGTCGTTCCAACATTAGCCAGTGGAACACCCACAGATGTTAAAGAATTTCATAGTTCAAGAAAATTTATGCCGCCTGATTTGATAAATATTAAATATACTAAAGAACATTTAAATAATGGATATTAATATTGGCATTAATTATGATTTATAAATATAAAATGTGTGGAAGAACATTCAAATAATTAACATTGATCGTCATTTAATTTATTTTCAGATTCGTCGTAAAACGAACTCAGTCGAAAAGATAATTTTTTCATTGTTTCATCATCATAAATGCATCCTTGTTCTAAATTGTGATACATATATATTTTTGAATAAGTTATAGCCTCTGTTAACTCTTTTTCATTTTTCACATTTTGCTCATATATAAAATGTGCCCTTTCGCAAAAACTTGCATCTGATTCATTATCCATTTTTTTCATCACAACAAACTTGTTACCTTTTCTGTTAAATTTCATTTTTTTCGGCACTAAAGTAGAAATCCCGGAGGTATTTCTTGCATCACTCATATTTGCCTCGTATTTTTTTGAAATTATTTTAAATGCTATCTGTCGAAATGTTTTTTTATTTTCAATTTTTATAAATTAAAAACGTTTTATATTTTTATCTGCTCTTTTTATTTTTATTCATTGCGATTATCAACAGGTTGTATTTTTAAAAATTTATATATAATGGATTATAAACTAGTTGTTTTATTATCAGCAATATTTATTTTGATCGTATTGGTTTATAGGGAACTATACTTATTTAAAGAAAATGTTCAAAATGATATCCATTTGATCGACGAAGCTTTTAAAAAAAAAAAACAAGATGATAGTTTTAAAATTAACCAGAGCATTAGTAAATACATAACAAAAATAGAAAACATCACCAATGATTGCCTTCAAAAATTTAAAAAAGTAACACTTCTTAATAATGAACATATTAAACATTGTTACAGTGACACTGACGACACTAATAACAAAAGTATGCCAATTAAAAATCAACCTAAATTTAATGAACACAATGCATCTAATGATATAATAACTGAACAACAAACAAATCAAAATGCACAAATGCAAACAAATCACACACATCATGAATATAAAGAAAATAATAACAAAGAAGAATTTTATATGAGCGAAGAAACTAACACCCACAATAAATTTATGGAAAATATGTCTGATGATGTTGAATCTAAATCATCCTCTAATAAAGAATTAAACATTCCATTTTATCCATTAAAAAAATTCAATGATGATAATCTTACCTCCAACGATATCGCTTCTTCACAATTAGATAAATGTAGTTTTGAAAGCGACGAAAGTGTTGAATATGTTAACGATTTAAGAACTAAACCTGAAATTTTACAAAAATATATTGATGAACAAGTAAAAATGAGTAACCTTGACTCAACAAATAAGAACAATTTAAAGCATTATAATCATTGTTATGTTGAAATTGATGACATTAATTTTACCTCCAACGATACAGTTCCTCCACAATTAGATAAATATAGTTTTGAAAGCGACGAAAGTGTTGAAAGCGACGAAAGTGTTGAATACGTTAACGATTTAAGAACTAAACCGGATATTTTACAAAAATATATTTACGAACAAGAAAAAATGAGTAACCTTGGATCAACAAATAAGAACAATTTAAAGTATTATAATCATTGCCGTGTTGAAATAAATGATATAAGCTCGTTAGATGAAAATGATTATGAGGCCAACGATATTCAATTAATCAATGAAACTATTAATATTGATGACAAATTTATTGAAAATATAATGGGAAGTATTCCATTTTCCATCCTTAAAATTAATAAAAATGATAATGTTTTTAATAACATTACCGAAATTGAAGACTGTTTAGAACAAACTCCTCGTGATGATTATAAAATTATAAGTGACAGTGATAGTGACAACGATAATGATGGCAATAGTGATAATAACAACAATAATAATAATAACGATAATGAAGATGAAATAAATAATGAAATTATTGTTGAAAACAATGAAATAAATGATGAAATTATTGTTGAAAACAATGAAATTAATGATAATAAAATTGTTGACGATACTGAAAATGATAATAAAATTGTTGACGATACTGAAAATGATAATAAAATTGTTGACGATGCTGAAAATGATAATAAAATTGTTGACGATGCTGAAAATGATAATAAAATTGTTGACGATACTGAAAATGATAACGACGCTAACAATGTTAACGATGTTAGCGTCGTTGGCGGTGTCGACAATGATGATGATAATGATTCCGAGTACACTTTAGTTAGCATTTTATCCAATGGAAAAAAAAAAAAAGAAAGAAGAAAAAAAGTTAGAATGAACAATAATACTATTCATATTAACACTAGTAAATCGAACGAAGACGACGGCAATAAAAATAATGATGATGAATTATTAAATGACAAAATTAACGATTGCGAAAGAAACGAAAATAAAAAGTTAAAACCTGTATCTGAGTATATGATGAAAGAATTGAGACAAATCGCAAAAGACAATAATATAGATCCCAAAGAAATATTCGGAAGTGCGAGATTTAAAAAAATTGATCTTTACGGAATAATTGAAAATCATTTATCGCAATTATGATAATGTTTCCTTTTAATTCATTCATTCTCCTCATTATTTTATTTTAACACCTACTAGAAATTATTTTTTTTGAATGTATAACATATAAGAGAAAAACATGACTGATAATTTTTTTAAAGGATGCCCTGCGGTTATGGAGGATGCTCGTTTTTTAACTGATTATCAAACTTCTGATAGAAGAAATGAATATATTAAATATATAAATGACATTGTTAGAGATGATCAATATCGACTATTTTTGCAATTAAATGGAGAAGCAATTATCAAAAGAGAAAGAGATTATAACCTTGTTAACAACAAATGTCACGCTAATGCATGCGTTCATAACTATCCACTACGATCTTTGCCAAGACACTTTAACCAAGAAATTAACGAACACAATTATGCCAACAGTGTAATGTTTGGTAAAAAACACTATTGTAATCATATGAAAGATAACCATGTTTACAATTGTAAATATAATCACCAATATTATTGATCTATCATTAATTATTACAAATTATCTATTAATCCATGAACTCTCAAAGTGTTCAAAAGCATATTTATTGTTAATTTTAATTCATCCACTTCGTCTTTTAAATTGCTTATTTGCTCATTATGAGATACTATAATTTTTAATGTTTCTAAATTTTGTAAATTATTTGAATCTAATATGTCCACACTCACACTAGGCTCGGGAAGTTGAGAATCTGAATTTATTGTTATTTTTTTTGATAGATTGATGGACGCATCTGGCACATGTGGTTGTCTAGTTGTTATTATCCTTTTGTTATTTATATTTACTTTTCCATTTTCACTTGTTAAATTAACATTTTCACAATCTGTTTTAATTTCGGTTTTTGACACTGATAAATAATCTACCTCATTTTTTACTCTTAGTAAGTAATTTGTCATTCCACTTGACTCATTACTTATTGTTAAACCATTTTCACTCACCACAATATTATTCGACAAATTGTAAACTTCTTGTAAATTCTGCACCACATTTATTGTTGATTCGGAATTGGTTATCTTTAAATTACCATCGTACCATAATGATACATCGCCGCCGTGTTCACTAAGATCTATTGAGTTATTTGATGTTTTTTTAAAAATATTACCAAGAGACAAAATTACTCCGTTCACGTTCACATTTGAATTAAATTTAACATTATCATCTGTCATTTTTAATATTTCATATTGCGTTTTCAACGACGTAAAAGTTAATCCATCTTCATCCATTTCTAATGATTTGCTTGATCTATCATACACATCTTGGATATCTTGCAATAAACTTAGTGTTCCATATTCATTCGACACTAACACATTTTTACCGCTTATATTATCTGAACACCATATCGCTGCGCTGGTTGCACTATCGAATATTGGAGGAACAAGTTGAGATTTCAAAACTATTCCATCACTTTCTATTTTTTTTAAATTTATTTCTCCAGTAACGCTTAAACTTCCATTCACATTTATATTTTTATCATTCCCATTTGGATTCTTAAATATGGAGAACAATTCATTTAATTCAGAATCTAAAAACGTAATTCCCAAATTATCATCCAAACATATTGCTTTGTTCTCTGATATTTCGTATATATCCTGTAAATTTTGCACTAAATTATATGTTCCTTCCATATTTGTAAATTTTAAAAATGAATTAGTTGACCATATAAAAGATGTATCGTCATCTTCTAATTCAATTGGTTTAGATTTTAAATTAGAGTATAACGTTGCTGTAGTTCCCATCACACCACTCACCATTAAATCGCAATCGATTAATATTGTCTCATCTTTATCTTCGCAAATTATTTTAAATATCTCCTTATCCTCATAATTTATTGAATATTCACCATTTATATTTACGCATTTTTCTTTTGAACAATCATAAACTTCCTGCAAATTTTGTATTATGTTAAATGTTGACTCAGAATTAGTAAACTTCAATTCACAACTATTTGGAAGTATCTCTGAGGACCATATACATGCTTCTGTTCCTGTCACATTTACTGGATGTAAGCCTTGCCCTGTTAATACTAATGCTGTTGGGTCTATTACACCTGTCACGTTTAAATCTCCATTTACATTGACAATCTTATCTCCTCCGCTTGGTGATCCTTTTAAAGAAAATATGACATCTGAACCATCACTGAAATTTAATTCTGTTATTATCAGAGTTTTGTCCCCAGAATAATCATACATATTTTGCAAATTTTGTAAAACATTATAAGTTCCGTTTGAATCTGTCCATTTTAACTCTCCGGGGCACGGGGACGTCTCTTCTATCCATAATATTCCCTCGCATTCTTTTAAAACTATTGGGATGGTTGGTTCTGTAAATAATAGTAAACCATTTGTACACACTGGTTCACTTACAATCATTCCACCATCAATCATAACTTCCTTATTTGGGTCTACTGGGTTTGGAATTACCCTAAATGTATTTTCTCCTGAGTCATTCACTGCGCAAAATGCTTCTTTATCCGGAGTAGATTTTCCATATATTTTTACATTAACTGGTGTATTTTGACTTCCTAAATTAATGGACACGTCGCAATAACCATTTTTAATTATCTCAAAATAATTATCACCAGACGAATCGTCCACAGAAAATAAATCCCCCTGAGTTAAAGGTGACAAAAATATATCTGAATCTTTTATTATTATTCCTCCACCAAATAAAGTATCCAGACATATCGTTTGATCTGATGTGGTTGTTCCATTCTCATACGTATCGTGAAAAGTGCTCGAAACAGAATCCCAGATTACGTTTACACCGTCATAAGTCAATACTTCTCCACTTGACGCAACATCGGTAACTCCTATTATATTTGATCCATCGTAATATAATACACCGCCTGGGCTGACTGGTGCTGGAGTATTTATTTGATAAATTGTTGTTCCGAATATTAATCTATCCGATGATACTTCATTTGTTGCATCAATTGCTTTTAATTTTCCGTTTACACACACTTCTGTTGACGGATTAAATATTATTGAACCCGTTCCCACGTTTGTAATGCTAATATTTCCATTTATTGTTTTCTCATTAATTGTATCCACTTGCAATATTCCAGGTATACATAAGTCGTTTGAATTTACTATTTCTATATTTGTTGGAATAATTTTGTGTTCTTCTGAGTTCGTACCATTTTGAAATATTGCTATGGAGTTCGAAGATACATTGGTTATCTCCGAATTTGGCAATACTAAAATGGGATCTTCATCTATTCGAAATCTCCCTTCTGAGGATAAAGTATTATAGTAGATTGTTCTATCCGGTGATGATGTGCTTGGATTTACTGTTTCTGTGTTTATGAAAGTCACTCCAGGGTCAATCGTAACTGTTCTATTTGGACCATTTGAAATTAAATTTATATTACCATTTGCGGTGGTTCTTATTGTTATGTTACTCGTTTTTTCATTAATTGTATCCACTTCTAATATCCCCGGAATGCATAAATTATTTGAATTTATTATTTCCACATTTGTCGGAATTATTTTATGCTCTTCTGAATTGGTGCCATTTTGGAATATTGCTATTGCGTTTGTTGATACGTTCGTTATCTCAGAATTTGGTAATACCAAAATGGGGTCTTCATCTATGCGGAATCGGTCTTCTGATGATAACGTATTGTAATAAATTGTCCTTTCTGGTGAAGACGTACTTGGATTTACCGACTCAGTATTTACAAAAGTCACTCCGGGATCCATTAAAATTGTTCTATTTGGACCATTCGCAATTAGTTCTATGTTCCCATTTGTTGTTGTTTCTATTATTATTCCACTCGTTTTTTCATTAATTATGTCCACTTGCAATATTCCTGGGACACACAAATCATTTGAATTTATTATTTCCACATTTGTTGGAATTATTTTATGTTCCTCTGAGTTCGCACCGTTTTGAAATATTGCTATAGAATTGGAAGATACGTTTGTTATTTCTGAATTTGGCAATACGAGGATAGGATCTTCATCTATTCTAAACCGATCTTCTGATGATAACGTATTGTAATAAATTGTTCTCTCCGATGATGATGTGCTTGGATTTACTGTTTCAGTGTTTATGAAAGTTATTCCTGGATCCATTATAATTGTCCTATTTGAACCATTCGCGATTAAGTTTATATTGCCATTTGTGGTGGTTCTTATTGTTATATTATTTGTTTTTTCATTGATTGTATCAACTTCCAATTTCCCTGGTATACACAAATCATTTGAATTTATTATTTCCACATTTGTTGGGATTATTTTATGTTCCTCTGAGTTTGCACCGTTTTGGAATATTGCTATGGAATTGGAAGACACGTTTGTTATTTCTGAATTCGGCAACACTAAAATGGGATCTTCATCTATTCTAAACCGATCTTCCGATGATGACGTATTGTAATAAATTGTTCTTTCCGATGAAAATGTGCTCGGATTTAATGTTTCGGTATTTACAAAAGTCATTCCTGGGTTGATGGTGATTGTTTTATTTGAACCATTTGCAATTAAATTTATATCACCATTTGTAGTTGTTTCTATTGTTATACTGCTTGTTTTTTCATTAATTGTGTCGACTTCTAATATTCCTGGAACGCATAAATCATTAGAATTTATTATCTCCACATTCGTTGGAATTATTTTATGTTCTTCCGAATTCGCTCCATTTTGAAATATTGCTATTGCATTTGACGATACGTTCACTATTTGAGAATTTGGTAAAACTAAAATGGGATCTTCGTCTATTCGAAATCGATCTTCTGAGGGAGATGTATTATAATAAATTGTCCTAGCTGGAGAGGATGTGCTTGGATTTGAAATTTCCGTATTTGTGAAAGTTATTCCTGGATTAACGGTGATCGTCTTATTTAAACCATTCGCAATAAAATTTATGTTTCCATTTGATGTTCTCAAAACAATGTTTCCAGATGCAGAAGAAGGCAAAGTGTTCTCTATTATTATATTTGATGATTTTTGATTAATAGTGTTCGTTTCTATCTTAAAACTGGAATTTACGCATATATTTGAGTCAAATTCAACGACTGTGTTTGGAGGACAACCTTCAATCATATCAACTTGTAATTTTGGTTTTATTTTAACAAAGTCTGCTGAATTTAAACCACCATCTAATATTATCCCATTTGAAGACGCTATTATTGTTCTCCCCGCGGGGATCCATGTGTATATATTTGCTGATTCTGAACTAGATTCTGACACAATATGCATATGTCCATTTCTGTTCAATGAATTTGATCCTGATTGAATTAATAAATCGTTTTCCTGATTTATTACATTTATCCCAGATGTTGAACTTATATTTGTTTCATTTAAAGATGTTATATTTGTATCGCCGGCAGATGTAATGTTTATATCTGAAGAACTTGTTCCGCATTCTGTTGTTATTTCTATTTTATTCTCATTCGACAATAATAATCTTTTATTTATAGTTTTACTATCTAAATCGATAACGTTGCAAGATGGATTGTTCACGTCTCTTACTATAAATCTTCCTGGATCCAGTATGTTATTTCCTATTGTGTGTATTTCTGTATCCAGTACATTATAATTTAAATTATTTGATATATCGTGAGTTTGATCATTGCTTCTTGTGAATATTTCACCTGTCAATGCTTCTATACTTATATCATTCTTTTGATACACACCATTTAAAACTGATGGTGAATTTGGATCGTCCGCTGTGGTTATTAAATAAGTGTAAATAAATTCGGTGTCCAGTTTATTTGGTGTTAAAGATGATGGATTCCTGTAATAATTTTGATCTGTTCCAAATATTCCCGGATTTATTAATGAATTTTCCCAAAATACAAATCTTCCTCGATCTTTATCATATCCAAAAAATCCGTCGAATCTCGTTGGAGTCGGCGGAGTTATTGATCTTGCATACACAAATTGAAATCCTAAATCATTATTATTATCCGATATTTCTATAGAGTCAGGTATATTCGGATCATCACAAAAACCTATTATTGGAACAGGATCACGCATTGTTATGTGATTTACGCACATTCTTGTAAATGTCCCCTGCACTGTCAAATTATTTTCTATTCTTACAGATCCTGTTTCCTCTCCTGTTACTGGATCTATAAAATTATTTGGATTTAAAATTATGTCGCCTGACGATGATATTGAATTATTATCCAGAACTAACGATCCTCCATCTATGTTTAAATTGCTCCCTGTTATGTTGTTCGCTATTAAATTTAACAATGATGTTAAATTATTGGTGACCGTTAGATTTACGAATGTTGCATCTGATGGAAGATTAGGATCAGTTGGGTCTATTGGTATAACAGGAGCTGCATTTTGAACGTTATTTATAAATTGTTGAATTGTTGTCACTCCACCAGATGATGACGCTGATCTACCTTTCATATTTTTACTTTGACAGCATTTTTTACCTGAAGCATTTAAATTTAAAAATGATTTGCTCATTATACTTGACAATTTACAAATATATTTAACAATATGTTAAATTATTTTTATGGAAAAACTTAAGGTAACATTATTTTTTTATTTTATTACAGTTTTTAATAATTAAAAGTAAACGAATATAATAGCCATTGAGATGAGGTTTTAAATTTTTTATATAAGTCTAGAATTATTAGGTAAAGTAATTAATATAATGGCCGGAAGAGGGAAAACACCATATAATAAACCTGGTTTTTTATCAGCTCCTAAACCTATTAAATCTGATTTTAAATTCCAAACGTACATTCCGTCTCGATCTGTCAAAGATGATGACCTCATTGAATATTTTAGTAAACTCAACGAAGGTAATTTAAATGATATTAAAAATTTTCTTAACTTGCATTCTAGGATTATTAATTCAAAAGATAAACACAATGAAAATAAATCAGCTCTTCATGTAATTATTGAAAATGAAATATTATCTAATCAACCTGAAAATAAACTGAAGATTGTTAATTATTTAATTGAGATGGGTGCAAATGTTAATTCGTTCGACTCCAACAATATTAGACCCATCCATATCGCATCCATGTTAAAATTAACTAAAATTGTTAATAAACTCCTCCAAAAAGGCGCAAATCCTAATATTAAAAGTAATGAAGGTTTAACAGCTTTGCATTATGCTCTTATTGGTAACACTATAGAATGTGATAATGGAAACGCAAATGACGAAAATATTAAAAATTTTATTTCTGAATGTGGGATTGACAGTGGACATGATCATCACATGAAATTATTACAAATGTATGTTGACACTCACAAAAATTTGTCCAATAAAAATGGGAATATTTTATCAGTCAATCTTAATTATGGATTTAATTTAGGAGGAGATAAATTGGAACACAGATGTTTAAATTATGATCGCGAACTAGTTGAATTATTAATGAACAATAATTTTAATCACGCAAGTCCATTTATTAGAGATTTTGAAGACCAAACTCCCATATTTTATGCGATTAAATATATGAACTTTGATGCTATTTCGATTTTGATCGAAAAATCATCAATTTACCCATCAATTAGGAGTAATAACATATTTGGCATGTCTCCCTATCAATATTATGTTTCCAATTTTCTAGTCCATTTAAATGGAAATACGGATAATAGTGATTATTCAAACGAAAATATATTTAAAAATTTTTGTTCACCTCACACTGAAAATATGATAAATTCAATCGATAAAACGGGATATTACAGAATTTCCAAGCAATTGGAATCAATTATTAATATCTCGTTTGTCATGTTGGTTGGGGAATTATTTACCCACGAAACTTTCAAATTAATCATTCCTGATAATTCGTGTATTAGTTTGTCCTCTAAAAAGAAAAAAATAGATGACAAAATTAAGGAACTTAATGATCTTTACAATAATCAAGTTATTAATTTGGAAAAAAATAATTATGATGATATTATTACCAATATTAATAATTTAAAAAAAGACGCTGATTATTGTAAATATTCTGTGTACGAAAAAATATGGAAATCAGTTTTAGATGGAAATCTTGGCAAATATTTTTTTTTCAGCATCATGGAAAAATTTGTTAATAATTTTCTTAAAGATACTGATTCGTTAATAAATAAATTTAATTCATTTGACGAATTTAAAAAAAAGGAATTTAACATTTTTAGAAATTTCACTAATATTCGAAAAAATGATAAATATGAAAATATTATGGAAATATACAAAAAAATAATGGGACACGTTTTTAAAAATTTACTTTGTTATGATTTTTTAAAAGCCATAGCAAAAGAGTTAACATTTTATTTAAAAGATAAATTAAAAAATAATGATAAAAATGACATGGAAATTAAAAAGGTAATTGAATATGTTTCAGGAATTTTAAAATTAAGCGTTCCCTTAAGTGAAGGGATAACTTTATTGGGAGGAAGTATTACTCCATTTAGTAAGAGTAATCAAATTGGAGGAATTTTAAATAACATTGGATATATCATTTATAGTGATGAAATTTCAAAAATAATTAAAAGTTTAAATGATGATGCCTCCAATTTATTTTTCAAAATTAGTGATCACACAGAAAAAATTAAAAATAAAATCAATTTTTTTAAATTTGGGGAACATAATAATGATGGTTCAAATAATTGGTTTGGTGATAAAGTTGAAATTATAGAAGAATATTTAAATGAAAACAATAATGATGAAATGATAAATAAAAACGTAAAAAAAACATTCATCGCAACTGAAAATTTAAGATTTATTAGACTATTATCTATTATACTTGATAATCTACATAACAAAAAATATGAACCCTCTAAAGTTATTTTTAGTGTTAAATTTAATGATGACCTAAATAAATATTTTAAATGGATTTGTGATGATTTAATTAATAAAATAGAATTTAATCTTGATGATGCAAATAATGCTATTGTCATTCCTTTAACATTTTTAGATGCAAATAAAGTACATATTGATAAAAAAAACAAATCATATTATTGTGCTTTCAGTAATTATGTAACTTACCTCTCTCAAATATTGTATTCATCTTCAGATGGTAACAAAGGATTTCAAGAAAATATTGAAAATAATGACAAAAGATGTAAAATTCAATTTAAGGAAATTAACAGTTTAAAAAAATGGGAACTAATTGATCTTTCATTTAACATCACTCTTAAATACGAAGGATTTAATCCCAACTCTGTCAAAGATGAAAATGGAGATATCTATGAGTTTCAAAATTCTGCTTCTAATAAAATTAAAATTAAAATTGACCCATTTTATGAAGGAAAAAATTTAGAAAATTCAACTTCAGGTAAAATTAAAGATTTCGATGAAGCTATGAATGGTGAGGGTCAAAAATATATTAATTTTAAAAAAAATATTGATAAATTAGAAAATTTACTGGAAATTATTGAATATTGTAATGGTGATCCAAATGCAGTAATTGGAAATGTTGTTAATGATTCTGATTATGTGGCTGAGTGGACATATGGGATGCATGCTTTAAATTTAGCATACTTTATATTTAGTGAGAATGAGAAGGAATATAATTTTCCGAAATCGTCTTATGATAATGAAAAGTATGATGGAAATGAGTTTGGTTCTGGTTCTTTGATCACTTTAAAAGACATTTTTGAAGACGCAGATTTTAAAAGTTTTGAGGGCAAAATGAAAATTGGTATATTTGCTGATGTTGTTAAACCTAATGAAAAAAATGTTAATTTAAAAACAGCACATATATTAACTAAATTCATTAAATATGTTGATAATTTATTGCCAGTCCTGACGAATGTTCTCGTTGTGATTGATAACATAATTAAAATGGCCAATGATAAAAAAGAAGGTAAACGTCTTTTTTTAAATGATCAATTTAAGGCTTTTAAAAAAAATTCTGAAGATCAGGATAGCCATATTCTGTCTATTATGAATAATCAAAATGAATTAAAAAATGGGAATGATCATAAATCTTTCATTTATCATTTAAGTGAAGAAAATAACCACATCGGAAGTTTCATGGGAAGAAAATCAAATGATTTAAAAACTTTTAGAAAAAATATTGATAATGTCAATAAGGTTATAACAAATGGAAGGAGTAATTTAAAGAAAGTATTGGATGAAATAATAAGAGATATCGATAAAACTAATAATATCTACAGTGGCGAATTATTAGAGCAAAGGTTTAACATTGTCAATAATAAAATTAAAAAAAAAATTAATGATTATCATGAACTTTATTATGATGGAATCGTTAATAGATTAAATAACAACAGTTCAATATTTAATGTTGAAAACAATGATGATAATATTCATGAATTTTTAGTTAATCATGAAGAAATTTTCCTTATCACCAACAAAGAAAGAACCAGCGATTTTATTTATAATTACAATAACAATACTGAAGAGTATATGGACACTGGAAAATATTTGGAATTTATGCCAGGATTGTTGAAAAATGAAATTTACAAAACCGTTATCAAAAAAGCTCCCATTGATTTTTATTATGATTACATGCAACCTTTTACAATTAAAGATGCAGATTATTATAAAAACAGAGATGTTTCCGGAAAAATTTACAAAAGTCAATATTCAAATTCAAGTGATTATGAATTCACATTTTTATCCAATCAATTAATTTATTTATCCAACGATGAAAAATGCTTCAGTGCAGGAACGCAAAAAAAAATATTATATGAAGACGAGGATGGTAAATACAATAAAATGTCAAAAAAATTAGATTACTTATTATTAAACGTTGACATTATTTTTTATTCGTTTCTTGGAGTCAATAAATATAATGTAAAATTTAAAATGCTTAATATGAAAGTCATAAGTGAAAATTTTAAAGATCAAACTCCTATATTTGAATATTTAAAAAACATACATCACGTTTTTAGAAATTATCATGAAATCAAAAATTTTGTTGTGTCTGATTTAAAAAACAGTGATGAATATTATAATATTAAATATATAAATTCATATTTGAGCATCATTGATAAAATATTGGCGGACGATAATGTCAAAAAATTAAATAAATTTACAAATGTAAACAAATTTATTTCCAGATCAGCTAAATATCAAGGGAACGTTCAAAGAGAAAATATTAAAGTTCTCATGAAAAGGATCGAAAATATGATTGATATGTTTTACAGTTATTTTAAATCGTTGATAAATAATGGAACTTTTATCATTAAACCAAAGGAAGAATTTGAATCCGTTTTGGAAAAAGAAGATTTTACGGTTGAAACCACTAAACTTGAATTTATAGATGATGCCAATTTAAATAAAGCAAAAAACGAAATGAAATATTATTATTTTTTTTATCATCACTCTGGGAATTATTTATATTTCCTTAATTTAATTTATTCTATTTGCGAGCTAGATTATGTTATTAGCACCTCAATTAAAGGCGAAAGTAACTTGAAAAAATCACTAGATAGATTTAAATATGTCGCATTTGTTTGCTCGATGTTGAATGAAATAATTAAATTCGATGAAGAAAAATATGATGAGATTAATAAAAATATAAAAATAGATTTCAAAGAAATAAACATTATCGGAAAATTTAAATTTGATGACGGTGAAAACGCAAATATTTTTGCAAGAATTAAAAAATATTTAAACAACATGTCCAATTATGTCGAAAAAATGTTCATGTTTAAAAATATTTTAAAATACGATAAATTTGAAGACATAAATAAAAATTTGGATGAATTCAAAGAAAAAATATCTGATGAAATAATTAAAAAAAGATATGTTTATGATAAATCCGCAAATACTTTTAAAGAAAGAGTAGATGCGCTTATTGAAATTAATTATCTTATTTCTGAAATTAAAAAAATTAAAAAAAACCACACTTTCTTATTCACTTATGAAGAAAGTAATTATTCATCATCTGTTACTCAACCTGCACCTGATCCACCTGTTAATAAGGGTAGAAGTGGAGAATTAAAAAATAGGTTACAAATTGTAATTGAATTTGAAAATAAAAATTTCGAATTAAAATCAAAAATGGCTGAACTGTTAAAAGATAAAACTGTTGAAATGTTTTATAATTTTACCAGAGCATCTTTGAAATTTCATTCCAAAATAAAATCAAAGAATGATTACATTTTGAGTGATAAAGACGACGATAGCGACGATTTAAAATTGAAAACTACTTTAACTTCATCAGATGGCGACGCTGCGAAAGTTATAAGTTTTATTAATGATAAAATAACCACTAGCAACCCTGCTAACATGATGACGAACAGTGATTCAGACCAATATATTGAAATATTTGAAAAAAACATATTAAATTATTTAGAAATAGCAGTGGCAAACATGTCAAACAAACAATACAAAGGAAAATTAGAATCCTTAATTTTATCAGTGAAACTGACAATAGGTAAGTTGGAAAAAATAAAAGGAAAATTGAAAAGTGTTGATAATTATGATGGTATTAAAAATAATATCAATGGTGAAGTTGAGAAGTTCAATAAAAGTTTGGATGAATTTAATAAATTATACAAAAAACTTGAAAATAAAGATAGAAGTGAAGTGATTCAAAATAGCGAAGAATTAAATAATTATTTCGATATATTTATGAGCAACAAGGAAAAATTATCAGATTTTGATTCAAGATATTTTGTTAAATATTTATCTGGAAATCATTACATTGATGGTCTTGATAAATTGAGGGCTCTATACAGAGACACATTTATACCTAAAATGAATGAATTAAATGATGCTTTTGATAAACTACAATCAATCATTGGCGACAATAATTTAAGAACGATTAGCAACCTTGAATATAAAATAGCCATTACACTACAAAAATATGATAATAATGAGTATGTCGACTATAAAAATGATTTACAAATGATCGTAAATAATCTAAAACAAATTAAAAAATCAGTCGATACGTATAATAAAGATTCCGAACTATATTTGTCCGATATTGTTAAAAAGGGGTTCTTAAATATATATATTAGATGTATTAAAAGTATAGTTGATAATTTAAAGCCTCCGGCTGCACTTAAATCTGGAGTGGGACTTGGAAAGTTACTCGAAGATGATAAATATAAAGAATTAATTGATAAAAAAGAAATCGATGAAATCATTGCATCACTTGATACTTTTATAAATAAAGAACAATTAAGAATAGTTGTTGAAGATTCGGTGAATAATTTGGGCAATAATTTTGTAAACTTGTATGAAGATGCAGATGTTGACATGTTTGAAGAAATTAAAGAAAAATATTTTGAAATAAAAATTTACAATGACATCGCTAATATAAGTACTGAAGTATCTAAAACTATCAAAGATATTTTTCAACAATACAACGATAAATATGAAGAATTAAAAAATAAAATTGACCGGAAAAACGATGAACCTAAAACAGTTGAAAAAGAATTAATAATGGAATTATTGCCCAGTACTTTGGCTGATAAATTTTTTCCGAAAGATGAAAATGATAAAGAATCAATAAAATTAAACGAAGATAAATTAAATGAAATATATGACAGAATTAGCAGAAATATAGAAAATATAAGTGCGATTGATGCGTTGCCAGAAAATTTAAAAAATATTATTAAAGAAACTAACTATGATGATATAATAATCGGAAATCCAGTCACTTCTAAAGTTATTCCGTATTATAAAAATTTATTTGAAAATTGTGGTAAAAACATGATTAACATGTTCTATAATTTCGGCATGTTCCTAGACAACAATGAAAGATATATTAGTATTTATAGTAAAATGCTTGAGAAATTAATCCAAGAACATGAAGAGTTAAATTAACTAATTTATAATTTATTTTCCAATTATAATTTATTTTTTAATAATAATCAATTTTTTGATTATAATTTTTTCCTGTATTTGCATTTATTCCTGTTCCCTCTGGTATGTCCGCCACCACTGTAAATTCCAACGTAAATGAATGATCGCAACCATTGAAATCAAATAACGAACCATCTGGAGCTCTAAATTCAATGTCCAATTGGAAAACTTCATGCAAAGGATCTTCATAATGATTAATAGTTGGAACAAATGTGTTAAATAATATATTTCCGGGTGAATCACACAATATTATTTTTGAAAAAAATTTGCTAACTGGACTTACACTTTCTATTTGATTTAGAGGATTAACTATCATAACTATGTAATTTTCACCACTCATTTTGATTGAATTATTTTCTATGTTTATTTTGTTCCCTAAAACGTCTGAAGTTGTGTCAAATTCATAAAGACTTTTATTGGATATTTTTGTTCCAAATGGAGTAATTGAAGATGGTTCACCTGGATTTCTGAAACCCAAAACACTACCAATTGTGTCATCTTTATCAAATAATAATCTCATTTTATCTGGTATAAATATTTTTACATTTGCTCCTCCTTTTGTTTCACTTCTATCGCTTAATACGTTAAATCGAGGAAGCGTTATTCTGTAATTATTTTCATCGACTATTTCGGACACAATATGTTCTCCATTTATGACATTTGATGGTATTCCGTTATGAGATATTGCATCTTGGATTAAAATCGTATCGCCTTGTGACGACATTCCATGTTGTTGATGGTTAATTGTAATGATGTAGTTTATACTTGGATTGATCGTTGATGTTGAATTTAAAGGAATATCTGGATTGACGTCTATTATTGGTTGCGACATTATTGATTCTTTAAAAGGACTAAATGTCACTTCATCTGTATTTTCATTAATATTTACTCTTACAAAATGAGTTCCAGTGTTCACTGATCCTATATCGCTTCCTGAAGTGACTCTTTGTGTACCTGAAAATAATGTTTGAATTACATTTACTAACTCTGCCACTGAATAATTTCCGTTTGGAACTTCTATTGAATATAAATGTTCACCATCATCAATATTGTTCCAATATATTTTATTATTTTTCCTTTCTTCTGGTTCATTTCTTATCATTTTTTCACTATTGGGTATTTCTGTGCTAATTAATCGAGCATTAACTATGTTGTGATAAACTCTTCCTAAATCTATTGTGTATGAATTCGGATTTGGATATCCTGGGTTTACTTTTGTTATTTTTCCAATTTGAATACAATTACCTCCAGCTAACAAATCTGAAACAGCTACAACATTAGTGTCTATAAAATATCCATTTGGAAATGTTGACACTATTGTATGAAATCCTTTAACATTTTCAGGATTAACTGGATATTTAGCGTTTATTTTATTTAACGGAATACCAGACAATGATAAAAATTTTAAATTAAAATTATAATTTCTTAAAGTGAATGGTGCTTCATTGGAAGGATTCCTCATCCTTCTTGGTAAAATAATGAAAAAATAATCTTCACTCCTATCGCTAAAACTTCCAGTTAATCCTGAATCATCAATAGTCCTTTGGTCAAGATTGATTATCGCATTGTGAGAAGTGTTAATTGTATTAATTGGAATATTTCCAAGATATGAAGTGACTTCTATCGCACCCCTGTCTCCGGATATATTTTTAATTTCAACTTGCACTGATTCAGATGTATATGATAAAGGTATTCCGTGTTTATATTTTATTTTCATGACTCTCGATCCAGCCGGTATTTCTATTGTTGGGTTGTTTTGACTTATAAATGTGCTCAAAGTAACATATTTCGAAACTGCACCGTCCAGTGTTATTGCATCATTGATTTCTAATTCGTGTCCAACGTGATTTATAAACATTTGTGACGATCCTTCTGTAAACTGCAATGGATTATTTGGTAAAGTTATAAAATTGTCTATGTTTACTGACGGTTTTTTATCTCTGTAATTACTATCAATATTCAAATATTCTGTTCTATATCTTCTTATTTGCGTTAAATCATTTAACAATCCTTCGTTAAATAAATATCCCAAATAAGGGTCATAGTTTTTTTTACTTTTTTCATGCGGATTTTTAGTGTACAATTCTTCGAAATTTCTAATTACGCTCGGAGATCCTGCGTTATTATTATTTTGATAATTTTGATTAATATTTGTGATATCATTGCACCCTGAATTACAACTATTAGTTTCAAATATTTTTTTTCCATTTTTTATGAAATTGTTGTTATTGTTTCCAGAGTGGCCATTGTTATTAATTCTTTGATTATAATTATTTTTTGATCTTAAATATGGCAACAATTTACTATCTTGATCTCTAATTACCCTTGATTGATTATTTACATAATTTTTATTAAATTCACTCAATCCATTATTTCCTCCTACTCTTTTAGTTATGTAATCTATATTATAATTTATATCAGGGGAAGTATGGCTCATTATAATTATAAAAGTTAATTGTTAAAAAATTGATTATTAAAACGAATATGCGTTTACGATTCAATTATTTTAAATAATATAAAAGATAGCTATTGTTAAGATATATCACACAGTTTATTTTTCCTGTCATTCGTAAGCAAAATGCCTCCTAAAAAAATAATAAACAAAGCCTCTGAAATTCACAAATTAAGCATCGAAAACAGATACAAAAAAAAAGATCATAGACAACATGTTATTGATGAACCTGATCAATATGTCGGATGCATTGAAACAGACAAATCAAAAATGTACGTATTTAATGATGGTAAAATTGTTGAAAAAATTATAGAATATAATCAAGGTTTAGACAAAATATATGATGAAATTTTAGTCAATGCTAGTGATCATAAAAAAAATGATTCAACGTGTACTAAAATTAAAATTAAAATTGACCAAATTAAAGGAACTATTGAATGTTATAATGATGGCGAAAACGGCATCCCAGTTGTCATTCATGAAGAATATAAAATTTATGTTCCACAATTAATATTTGGAGTACTCCTCACATCTGGAAATTATGATCAAGAAGAAAAAGTTACTGGTGGTAAAAATGGTTATGGGAGTAAATTAACAAATATATTATCTGAAGAGTTTTACATTGAAATTTATGATAAAAAACGTAAAAAACTGTACAAACAATATTTTAGGGACAATATGGAAAAAACTGAAAAAGCCGAAGTGTCCACTGTCGATAGAAAACATTCCTACATCCTTATTAGGTTTAAACCGGATCTCAATATTTTTAAAATAAAAAATATATCTGACGATATGGTTGCACTATTTAAAAAAAGAGCTTATGATATTGCTGTGTGCACTGGAAACATTAATGTATATTTTAACGATGAATTGATAGAAGTTAAATCACTCAGAGACTATGTTGAAATGTATTATAATGAATTACCTTCTTGTGTTACATATTGCAGGCCTGATGATAGATGGAACGTTGCAGTACTAGTTGATTCAAGCAATCATCAATTTAAACATGTTTCATTCGTTAATTCAATTTATACTCATAGAGGTGGAACACATGTTGACGACATTAGAGATAAAATATCCCGCAGTGTAGTTGATCATATAATGGCAAAAGATAAAATAGAAGTAAGTGAAAAAACTATTCACGAGTTACTCACTATTTTTGTTATATCGTCCATACCTGACCCAAAATTTAACAGTCAAACAAAGGAAGCTCTCGAGACAAAAGTTAAAAGTTTTAAACCAGAATTTAAACCAGATAAAAATTTTATTAATAGCATTCTTAACACTGACATTGTCGAGGCGGCCATTAATTTAACCAAAGCGCGAAATTTAAATGATCTCAAAAAATTAACTGGTAAAAAATCATCAAGCATTAACGTGCCTAAATTAACTGATGCTCCTTGGGCCGGAACTGCGAAATCATCCGAATGTGTTTTAATTCTAACTGAAGGTGATTCTGCTAAAAAGTTTGCTCTCATTGGTTTAGACACTATAGGAAGAAATCAATATGGAGTGTATCCCTTAAGGGGTAAAATTTACAATGGGAGGAATGAAAGCGAAGATATGTTGAAAAAATCAATTAAGTCAAAAGGTAAACCTTTACCATTGGCAAAATCTAAAGCAAAAGTTAAAGCCAAAGCGAAACCTAAATCAGAAACAAATAAAGTATTTCAAAATGAAGAACTTCAACATCTTTTGAAGATTATGAATCTCGAATATGGTAAAGTTTATCGAACTAAAGATGACATGAAAGATTTAAGATATGGAAGTGGAATTATGGTAATGGTTGATCAAGATCTTGATGGATCTCACATTCTTGGACTATTAATTAATCATATTGATTCATTTTGGCCATCATTATTGGAAATAGATGGATTTATTAAAACATTTGGAACTGCTCTCGTGCGAGTTTCAAAAAAAAAAAAAGATGGTAACGCTGATCTATTTAATTCAACACCTTTTTTCACCATCAAAGACTTTCATATATGGAGGGACCAAAATGTCAATAAATTGCATCTGTACGATATCAAATATTTCAAAGGACTTGGAAGTTCCAGTGAAAAAGAAGCTAAGATATCATTTATGGATTTTGAAAATAGAATCGTTAATTTTTACTTGGATAAAGATGTTAGAGATAGTGTATTTTTTAAAAATGTTAAAAAAAATACAAGTAAACCAAAAATGATAAAAGATATTAATGATAATTCTGCCACTCCTGATGATTCCAGTAATGATTCCGAAAATGATTCCAGTGATAATTCTGGAAATGATTCTAGTGATGATTCAAGTAATGATTCAAGTGATGATTCAAGTGATGATTCAGAAAGCGGTTCTGATAATTCTAAAAATGTTAAGAAGTCCAATAATGTTAATATTAAACCAAGAATGATCGTAAAATCAAGCAATGGAAAAAATATCAGAGAATTATTCACAGATGGATCTGACCATAACAGAGATTCGATCTATATGGCTTTTCATAAGAATGAAGCTGAAAGGAGAAAAAAATGGCTTAGGAATCATAATCCAGATGAAGTTTTAGACTACTCTCATCAAAAAATTTCCTACCATAAATTCATCAACAATGGACTCAGACCATTCTCAATGTACAGCGTTGAAAGATCGACTCCTAGCATTAGAGATGGTTTTAAACCTTCTACAAGAAAGATATTTTACACCGCTCAAGCCTTTAATCTGGATAAAAAACGTATGAGAGTATCCCAATTAGGTAGTTATACGTCTGCGAAAACAGCATATCACCACGGCGAAGTAAGTCTTTATGATGCTATTGTGGGAATGGCTGATAATTTTGTTGGATCTAACAATATTAATCTTCTAATTCCCGATGGTTCATTCACAGCGAGATCAAACGGAGAAGCAGCGCAACCAAGATATATATTTACAAAGATATCGCCCATCACTAAATATATTTTCGTAGATTTGGATAAATGCACTTTTAAAAATGTGGTTGATGATGGAATAACTGGAGAATTTGAAAATTATGCACCTATTATACCAATTGTTCTCGTAAACGGAGCACATGGTGTGGGAACTGGGTTCAGCACGTTCATTCCTAAATTTAACCCTCTCGATGTAATTAAAAATGTAAAAAATATGTGCAAGGGGAGACCTCTGGATAATATTCATCCTTGGTATAGAGGATTTAAAGGAAAAATTTATCAAGTGTCAAATAAAAAATACACAACAACTGGAGTTTGTTATAATAATGATCCTAATCTTAATACGCACGTTAACAACATCAATGCCAAGGACAATAATTTGCATATTAGCGAAATACCTATTAAGCAAAATGGATTATGGATTAACAGTTATTACGATTCTCTTGATTCACTTTTGATTGACAAGAAAAATTCATCAGGGGAGCAATTTATTATCAAAAAAGATTTACATGAACATCCAAATAATGTGAACATCAATATTGTCATGGACCCATCTAAGTTTAGAACAGCTGTCCAAAATGATGATATATTAGATGAATTAAAATTAAAAGCATCCTTGTGTTTGACCAATATGCATTTATATGACACAAATAATTGTATTAAAAAATATGATGCTATTGGTGAAATATTCACTGATTTCTTCGATTTTAGATCAGGAGTTTACAGAAAAAGAAAAAAATATTATTCAGAAATACTTAAGAGACAAATGAATCATCATTATTGGAAATGTCATTTCGTAGGAGAAGTTATTGGCCAAAAAATTGTGTTTGTAAAAAATAACAAGCAGTTAACAATGAAAAATGTAGTTGAACAATTGATTAATCGGAAATATCCAAAATTTCCAAATAATTATTTGAAAGAGAAAAGTGTTAGAATCTATTTAGACAAGTTAGAGAATAACATTAATGATGTTAATGAGGATGATGAAAATGATGATGATGAACTATTTGTCACTGATGATGATGAAAATGATGTTATATTGGACAATGAAGATGATGCTGAAGCTAAAAAAGATTTAAATGAAAGCAAACCTACTTATGATTATTTGTTAAATTTAAAAATGAAACAACAAACTAAAGAATATTATGACAAACTTAAAATAGAGCATAAGGAAAGCGAAGAAAAATACAAAGAGTACAAAAGTAAATCTGTTGAACAAATATGGATTGAAGAATTAGAAACTCTCGAAAAAGAATATCATAAGTGGATGAAAGATTGTGATTCTGATCAAATGGAAATTGAAAAGATTGATAAGTTGAGGAAAAAAAAATTGTCAGAGTCATCTTCAAAAAGTAGATCTAAAAAATAATTTCAAATTTACCACTTGCATTATTTAGATTGTTTATTTTTCTATAATATTTACCCAATGATTTGTTATCAGTTCTTGGGACTATTTTATTGCTTGAATAAAAGCAACATACATCTTTATTATTTTCAAAATTTAAATTATGTTCAAAGCCTACGCATTTTTCATTTATAGTGCAATGGTTTGCACATTTATCCTTGGGAATATTTTTCACACATTCGTAATTCCTCATTATATTTCCTTGATTCATACCATTTATTTCCTCATAATACACCACATTATTTGAATTAGGTTTTATATTTTTAACATACTCTCTCTTAAATACGTTTGGTAATTCTAGCAATTTATTATATGCATCGTTTGTTTTATTCACAATTTTGTCTACATTTTGTTCAATCAATCCTTTCTCTATATATTTTTCATTTGAGTTTTCTTTGAAGTTTAATTTTTCGTTTAATAACACTTTTTCAATATCTGATGGATCATCTGTTTTATATTTGTGAAATAATGATGGATCTTGAAAATACGAATATTCCTTATTTATTTGATATCGATTATCCCAATTATAATCATCAACTGAATAATTATCAACGTCAAATATTTCGTCTATTATTTTTCCTTCTCCAATATCGCTTATTTTTTCTTCATTATGAAATAAATATTGTGGAAATTTTTCTTTATTCTCAGTGCATACGTATATTGAATTGCTTCTTCTATCGATTAATGGTATAATTTTACTCGCTTCATCAATCGGTTTTATTTTATTGCATGTTAAATTATCTACAGAATACTTATCTTTGTATGGTGCATTTAATGGTTTACTAGTTATAAATTCTTTAGATGGATAACAAATTTTATTATTTTTATCATATGAAAAACTTTCACATCCTGCGGTAGTTTTACAAAATCTCATGCACTCATTCAACGATTTATTTTTAAATTCTAAGTCAAATCCTTCTATTTTTTTTTCACTGCTTAATAAATTAAATACTACAACAGTTAAAATTAAAAACATTATAAGATACAGATTAATCATCAAACACATATATACATTTGCTTAATAAATAAAATTATATAAATACGAGTATTGTATTTTATAAAATAATTGCTGATATAATAGATATATCGATTTTTTATGGACAGCGTTAATAACAATAATAACTTTAATCAAGGTAACAATAATGAAAATAACAATAATCTATTTGGAATGAGAAGCTCAATTTTCATCGACGATCATGATTTTGATTCTGGAAATGAAGGCACTTTTGAAATCAATTATGATTTAGACTTGCCTAACTTATCTGACTCATCTAATTTATCTAACACATCTGATTCATCTGATTCGTCTGATATTGACTCGTCAAACATGGAAACTGATGATGATCAAATTAACAATTATACACAAATGAATAATTACAATGAAAACTATCCATCTATCTTAAACGGTGGTAATTTAAGCATCCGTTATGTTAATGAAAATGCGAGGAACAATATTGGCGAAAATGTTAACAATGGAGTTAATGATGAATTGTTGATGATTGGAATAAGAATATTAAATTTATCAAATAACAGGCTTGTTGATAATATGGACACAATTTCTGGTAATTTAACTGATGCTATTGAACCTGATCGAATGTTTAATAATGATTTAGTATATTCGCAAGATAAAATGCTGGCATATAAACAAATGAACAATAAAAGGAAGATCATCCATAACTATAATGTTATTAAAAATGAAATTGTCGATAATTGGTTTTACGAAATAAACAAAAGCCAAAATTGTAACGAAAAATATTTATTTGCCAGGGATGTCTCCAATAAATTTATTGACCTATCGATCCAAATTAGATGCTTCAATGCTAAAAAAAATAAAATTAGTTCAAATTTCAATTATTTAAAATTCAAATCATATGTTAATTTAATAGTTTATTCCGCCGAAAATGACGAGGAATATTTTAAATTAAGTGACGTTGATAAATCATTCGCGGATAATCATAAATTACTTCACTTTTTATTTGATCACGCATCTAAGGTAAAAATAAGTGCACTTTTAAATGTCATTAATCTATCCCAAGAATATTTAAATTTTGATGTTAAACTAAAACTATATAGTTTTTTTTTTAACAATATTAAATCAGCAAAATTTTATTTAAGATGTTATGATTGGAACTCTCCAAATTCTGAATATTTAAAAAATGAATTTGTTCTCAGCAAAATGATGCAATCTCTTCCATTTGACAATAATAATTTATGCAATTGGAAAACAAAAATACATAATTTCTCAAAATTCATTTACGATATTTTAACCAACGAGAATCAACTTACAAAAACAAGGACAATTATTATTAAGGGGATATTTAAATGGTTTTTTAACATTCTTAGAATTTGCTTACATGAAGAAATTTCTGTTTTTAATGTTATCTACTTGTATGCTATATCAGATCACTTTATCCTCAATTGTATATTAATATTATATGAATTGTTTAAAATGCTCTACCATGATGATTTTATTAAATACATATCGGAGGTTAAACAGTTTAAAATTAATGGCATCATCAATATGAAATTTGATTTGGATGGAATGTTCTCTGATGGGACTGTTAATCTAAACGAAATCATGTTTAACATTTATTTTGTAGTTCTTCATTTTGTAGGATTACGAATGACACCTTTGCTATCTCAAATAAAAAACAACGAGGATATTTTAAATAAAAAAAGATTTTCAAATAATCAAGAATTTTATTATATTTTAAAAGATAAAATAGAATTCACCAATCATGTTTATAATAAGAATGAATTTTTCATTAATATGTTAGAAGACGTATATTCGCTATTCAGAAAATATTATTTTGCAAATAATAATTTGGTCAAGCTTAGCGAAATAGTCGAAGATTTTATATCCTTTGACACTATTCAACCTAAAAATGTTAATTATGAAAACTTTGTTATTCATTGTTTGGAAAATGAAAATTCAAGTTCAGATTTAAAATATATATTGTTTAAATTTTACAGTGACAAATGTGTTCCTAATAATTATAAACAATATTTAACCATTCTTTTAGAATACATTATTAATTTAAATAAATTAGACATCCAAGAAATCCAAAAAATAAATATTAAGGTCAGTTTATTAGATAAAATTTTCAATTATGATAATCTGGAATTAATGGACCATACTAAAATCCAAAACGTATTATGTAACTTTATGTCTGATCTATCTTATTTAATGAAAGAAGTTAACAAAAATGTTGGGTCCGTTACTAATTTAAAGATTAATTGTGCTACTTTTTATTTTGAAATAATGATGATTATCGCTAATTTTCTTTATGAAATTAATAAAAAATACAATGATTTTGAGTCATTTTTTAGGTCACCAAACATTATCTTAAATGAACTGTCTAAAATGATTAATCAAGCATTAAAACACTCTGAAATATTTAATAATGTACTCGGAAATGAATTTAACGGAAAATTTGAGGCCGATTTTCAAATATTATCTATCACTATAATTATTTTGTGTTTAAGAATGTCAAGTGATTTTCACGTTTATATATATGATAACTTCTCTAACGATGATTTAAACATTAACAATCATAAAAAATTATTAGACTCTTTAATTAATGGAATACTCGTTAGTAATACTAAGTCTGAATTTTTCTCAAATTTTTATAATTTGACTAACAATGAAGACTCAATCAATTTGTTCAAAATATATTTTGACAAATTGGACAGGCATTCTAAAATTTCTAGGATCGACGTTGAAATTCCCGATGAGTTTTTAGATCCATTATCGTATGATGAAATTAAAGATCCTGTAGTTATACCTGAAAGCAATATTATAATGGACAAAAATGTTATCTTAAAATATTTATTTTTTAAAGAACAAAATCCATTCTCAAATGAAAAATTAACAATTTCTGATTTGGACAACTATAATGACAGAGAAGATGTTAAAAAAACATGCAATGAATTTAAAATAAAATTATTTAAATGGAAAAAAAATAATTTATAATTTATAATTTATGATTTATAATTTGTAATTCACAATTCGTAATTACACTTGCTCGTTCATATTGTTATTTTTTTTATATAATTATATAGTAATGGATAATCAATCTAATGATAATGATATCGTCACCACTCAAAGCGATACTAACCCAATTGCCGTTCAAATGGGATTGACCAATGAACAATTTGAAGTTCACAGGTTAGACAAATCTATGGAATATATTAACGGTTGCCTTAATAAAGCAGCTAAAGCCGGTGTATATAACATGGATGAATCTCATATGGCGAAAACAGCACTAATAAATGTTCAAAAATTTATTAATGATTATTTGAAAACAAAAAAAATATAGATGCATATTTAACTAACTTCGTGCAAAATATAAACACATATTTAAAATATAAACACATATTGGTTGTTTATATATAATGAACTTACGACTCGACTTAGATTTGAAAATTCAGCGTTTCCCTTTTCTTAAAACTGTTAAGGATGAAAACCTTGGTGGAGTATGTTATAAAATTTTTGAATGTGGTTACGATACCATGTTTCCCAATAACGATGAAATTAATAAAAATAAAAATTTAAGTTCCAATTCAATTCTTTTAAATCAAACGAACAGCATTAATTCAAGAATTGATTGTTTAAAAAACGATATTTGCATGAATGATAAAGTTCAAATCTTCGATGAAAAATTTAACGATTTGACCGATATTTTAACAAACATGATGGGAATTAATAATAATTCTTCTAAAAAAGGTAAAATTGGAGAAGATTTCATTATCAATTTTATTAAAAAAAAATTTCAGGATTATTCTTATGAATTTACCCGATCGACTGGGCATAGTGGGGATTTAATTATTGTCATTCCCATTGATAATAAAGGAGAAGTAAAAGTTATGATTGAAATTAAAAATTATTCAAAATCCGTTGACAAAGATGAAATACTTAAATTTAAAAATGATTTACGAGAAAAATGTTGTTCTTATGGAATCATATTTTCGCTTAAATCTGGATTTATTGGACACAAAAAAATGGAATTGGAAAATTATTGCAATAAAGGAGGAAAATATTCTATTTTATACGTTCCCCACATTGATGACGATATATCAAAAATAGAATCATCAGTTATTTTTATGGAAAAAATTATTCAATATGAAAAAAAACAAAACGATGTTCATTTTGGTAATATTAATGTCATTGATATTCAAAAAAATATAAATAATCACTTATCCGAACTCAACGACGTTTATGATGATTTTAAAAAACTAAAAGAATCATTTTTAAAAATGGAACTGAGTATTAAAAATAGTTTCGACGCATTTTATGAAGAATTTAGGAATAATGACATTCTTCTCCAAGAGAAAATCAATAAAATATTCAAATCAATCAATTCTGAGATAAACTATGCTATTGACCCCAATGTTAACAATGGCCTTATTGACAATAACATTATACCTGTCAATGATGTGACAAATATTATTCAAAAATGTAAAATAAGTGACAAAGTACATGAAAATATACTATCAGACATTTTGATTTTATTCGAAAAATGTAAAATAAAAATAATTATTTTGGGTGAAAATGATAGTTTTAGTGCCCAGCAATTTAATATTTTTCTTAAAATAAATGACCCTTTGAATGGGGTTATCGATAAAGGAACTCTAACTGTTAATAAATCATACGTTATCGTAAATTTATTTAACCCATATAACACGTTTAATTATGAGTGTAAAAAAAGTCACTATAAAAAATTTAAAAATTCTTACTTAGATGATTTGAAAAAATACTTATCTAAATTATAAACTGTTATATTTTGTTGATCGTTGTTTTTTAGTAAATTATAAACTGTTATATTTTTGTAAATTATAAACTGTTATACTTTTGTAAATTATAAACTGTTATATTTTTGTAAATTATAAACTGTTATATTTTTGTAAATTATAAACTGTTATACTTTTGTAAATTATAAACTGTTATATTTTTGTAAATTATAAACTGTTATATTTTTGTAAATTATAAACTGTTATACTTTTGTAAATTATAAACTGTTATATTTTTGTAAATTATAAACTGTTATATTTTTGTAAATTATAAACTGTTATACTTTTGT
>Ga0307981_1000657_pt1 | contig 33742 bp, 35 predicted proteins | sample OrgLakmetagen987_FD_201849 | JGI IMG/M metagenome (GOLD analysis project Ga0307981, IMG submission 201849) | Saline water microbial communities from Organic Lake, Antarctica - #987 | ecosystem: Environmental > Aquatic > Non-marine Saline and Alkaline > Saline | place: Antarctica: Organic Lake... | reverse complement strand
CATAATACGACCCATAATAAAGCGAAAATTATTTTCGACATCATGAATTCTTTTTTTCTTTGCAACAAACTTCCCACGGCGCTGTAATTTTTTAAAAATCGGTTAATAGGAGTCATGGAGTCATGGAGTCATGGAGTCATGGAGTCATGGAGTCATGGAGTCATGGAGTCATGGAGTCGTTTTCATCGGTGACATTTGGGTTTTTACTATTTTCAATTTCCACCTACACTCATTAAGTAAAAATTGAAATTGTTGTTTTGCTTATTTTACTCAGTGCGCTACTTCTGAGTGTAGTGGGGTATGAGTTAGTTCTGTGAGGTGGATACTACTTGCATGCAAAGAACCAAAAAAAAGTTGAGGGTAGATGCCTATTATAACTGTACCCAAAATTAACGGGAGAAAAACAAAAAATTCCTTCTTTGTCAAATCTTGAAACCTTTCTAAATAGGGCAACTTGAAATTACCGTAAGATATTCGAGTAAAAAGCCACAACGAGTAAGCTCCTCCTAACACCATACTGATTGCACAAAAAACGCCCCCAAAGCTATTGCTCTTGAATATAGCAGAAAATATTAGAAATTCCCCAACAAAACTACTAGTTCCAGGCAATGCTATATTAGCTAAACTGAAAAATAAAAATATAGCAACGAAAAGAGGCATTAAATGAACCAAACCGCCGAAATATTTTACAAGCCTTGTATGGTACCTTTCATAAACAGCTCCTATTATCAAAAAAAGTGCGCTTGAAACAAAACCATGACTAATACTTTGTATTATTCCACCTTCAAAACCTAAAAGGTTGAAACTAAAAAGTCCCATTACAACCAGATTCATGTGTGCAATGGATGTGTACGCTATTATTCGTTTCAAATCTAGCTGTCTAATAGCAGTTAAAGATGCAAAAATAATTCCTGCTATTGAGAATGTATTAACAATAGGTACAAAAAAGTAAGAACCTGACGGGAATAGTGGTAATAGGAACCGTAAAATACCATATATTCCTAATTTTAGCAATATTCCTGCCAACACGACGGATCCTGCGGTTGGCGCTTCCACGTGGGCTTCAGGTAACCAAAGGTGCAAAGGAATCATCGGCACTTTAGAAGCAAAAGAAGCAAACAAAGCCAACCAAATAATCTTTTGTTCCAACTTTGTAAAGTCGTGAGTTAATAGTACTTCGTAGTCAGTTGTACCAACCTTTACATAAATATATGAAATTGCAAGTAACATTACTAGAGAACCAAATAAAGTATACAAGAAAAAAAGGAATGCAGCTCTAACCTTTCTTTCGCGAGACCCCCAAATACCAATAATCAAATACATTGGTATCAGCACGCTTTCAAAAAACACATAGAAAAGAAATAAATCCGCGACAGAAAAAACTAAAATCAGCAGAACCTCTAAGATAAGGAAAGCTATAAAGAACTCTTTTACGAAATGTTCCACATCCCAACCGATCAATAAACAAACTAGAATTAGTAACGTAGTTAACAAGATAAAAAAAAGAGATATGCCATCAAGACCCAAGGTAAAATTGATGTTTCCAGAGGATAACCATATGGTGTCTCTCGCGAATTGTAATTTTGTTGTGGAATTGTCGAAAGTAACCCAGACTATCATAGAAAGTAAGAAGGTAAAAGAAGAGCTAACCAAACCGATTTTTTTTATTAACAGGGTCTTTTCTCTATCGATAAAGAAAAGGATAAAAACAAAAGTTACTAGGGTTCCGAGCACAAAAGGAATCATTTTTTTATTATTCTTTGTAGATTAAAGGCGGCTAAACCAACTAAAATTACAGCTGTAAATTTATAATCCACAACGAGCAGAGAGTAAAATTTCATGGTTGTAGCTGTTATGGTTAGCGCAGTGCCTGCAAAAATGAAGAAGGCATATTGGTAGACGTATCCTGTTTGTAATTTTTGCATGGCACTTGCGTGTAAATGTATTAATAATGTCAGACCTCTCGGCCCCAAAAATTCAACCATACCCCTATCAAGTATTTTAAAGCTTACACTATAACCAAAGATTAAGACGTTTTGAAGCAAGATCTCATTGTATATCTTATCAAAAAACCATTTTCGGTTTAGGAAGGTGTAAAGTTTTCGACCAAGTAGGTTTAACTTTAGGCTGTAGAGAAGTCGTTGTTTATACGTGTATACTGAGAAGGCGAAAGCTCCACCCAATAAACTAAAAAAAACGGGTAGTAGTTTTATACCTAAAGGTATAAATTCGGCATCCGTATTACTAAAATTTTCGGGAAAGGTCTGTATAGAATTTCCCCAAAAAGTAGTTCCCATTCCAGTGATCATATCCTGTGTGAAATAACCTATGAAAATACTAGGAACAGCCAAAACACCTAAAGGTAGCGTCATTTTCGTAGGAGATTCGTGGGTTTTCGATAGAATAGGTCTGAATCCATTCGGTTCAGATAAAAAGGTTAAAAAGATTAATCTAGTAGAATAAAAAGCCGTAAAAAAGGCCGCGGCGCAACCTAGCCAAAAAGAAAAATGTGCGAGAATTCCGTGTTTTGCGTAGGAGGTCTCCAAAATAAAATCTTTCGAATAATAGCCCGTTAAGAACGGTAAACCCATTAAAGAAAAAGAGCCTATCAGAATCATACCGTATGTGAAAGGAACGGTTTTTGCTAACCCGCCCATTTTCCGCATGTCTTGCTCATCTTTGACTCCGTGAATTACAGCTCCTGCGCTTAAAAACAGCAGAGCTTTGAAAAAGGCATGATTCGCTAGATGAAAAATTCCTGTCGCATAGTTAGATGCGCCACAAGCAAAAACCATATAGCCCAATTGACTGCAAGTAGAATAAGCAATAACCCTTTTTAGATCATTTTGAAAAAGACCCGTGCTTGCCGAAAAAAAGGCTGTTAAAGCGCCAAATACAGTGATTACGCTCAAAACTTGCTGGCTGTTCTCTAATATAGGTGAACTGCGTACTAACAGAAAAACTCCAGCTGTTACTAACGTTGCTGCGTGAATTAACGCCGAAACGGGTGTTGGTCCTTCCATTGCATCTGGAAGCCAAGTATGAAGACCTATTTGCGCGGATTTTCCAATAGCACCAACAAAGAGTAAAATCCCTACCAAACCTAATAAGTTTACATCAAATAAAAAGAAAAAAACTTTCCTACTTTCTAGTAAAGAGGACAACGCGAAAACGCTGTCGTAGTCTAGGCTTTGAAAATGCAGGTAAATTAAAAAAATGCCTATGGCTAAACCAAAATCTCCTAACCTGTTTAAAAGCATTGCTTTTATTGCGGCTTTGTTTGCTTGGAGTCTCGTAAACCAAAAATTAATTAAAAGAAAGGAGGTTAGCCCAATACCCTCCCAACCGAAAAACATTTGAATATAGTTATCGGCAGTAACTAATACAACCATAAAAGCTGTGAATAAAGAGAGGTAGGACATAAATCTTGGTAAGCACGGATCATGAGACATATATTCTGTGGAGTAAATATGTACAAGCATTGAAATAATTGTTACTATAACAAGCATTAACGCTGTTAAACTGTCAAACAGAAACCCCCAATTGGTGTAAAAGTATTCGCTGCTAATCCAAAAGATTCCTTTTATGTAACAAGGACAAGAGGATAAGCCCACTTCGTAAAAAACAAAACAAGAAAGGGTTGCTGCACTCGCCATAGAAAAAATGGTAATTAAAGAAGTTCCGTAGGGACCTAAATAACGCCCAAAACCCCCAGCCAAGCAAGATCCCAAAAAAGGTATAATAATAATGCTCAAATACATAAGTTTAGAAATATTTACATAAAGACTCTTTTATTTTTTTAGTACCTATAAAATACTTTTCAAGAGAAGCAGGATTTGAACCTACATATTTAGTTTTGGAAACTACTGTTCTTCCGAGTTGAACTATACTCCTTTATTTTAATAGATACGTGTTTAACCGCAGCTTGCTTAAAAAAGAATAATAACTTTTTTAATTCCTTTCGTTGAATGGAGAGTGTTTCTTTATACCACCTTAAAGAAAATTCTTCTACAGACTTTTTATTAATGAAGGTGGATCTTAGCACTCGATAAAATGCTTTCTCTTTTGGCATAATCAAAACTTTAAGTTGAATTTTCTTTAACCGAATTAAGATTTCTCTAATAAAAGACCCCAAAAATCTCGCGTCTAGGGATACTAGGACTATTTTAATAAACCATTTTCTTCTTTTCATACTACTCCGGTAACCAATTAAAACTTACCAAAACAGAGACTGTAAACAGTAACCAGCTAATTGATACAGGTAAAAAGACTTTCCACCCAATATTCATCAGTTGATCGTATCTGTATCGCGGTAAAGCAGCTCTAGCCCAAATAAACGCTACTACCAAAGAGGATATTTTTAGTGGTAACCAGAAAGAACCTGGAATTAAGAAAAGCTCCTTGATTAAGGGTTGCCAACCGCCTAAAAACAAAATCGTGCTTATTGAACTCATAATAAGCATATTAGCATACTCGCCAAGAAAAAATAAGGCGAAACCCATAGCGGAATATTCCACATTATAACCCGAAACTAACTCTGCTTCTGCTTCAGGTAAATCGAAGGGATGGCGATTTGTCTCTGCAAGCGCGGAAATAAAGAACATAATAAACATAGGCAAAAGGGGTAAAATAAACCAGACTTTAGTTTGAACTTTGACAATTTCAGAAAGATTAAAGGAGCCCGCACAAACCACAACCGAAAGAATTATGAAACCTATAGAGACTTCATAGGAAACCATTTGAGCTGCTGATCTTAATGCGCCTAAAAAAGCATATTTACTATTACTGGACCAACCCCCAATTATGATACCGTAAACGCTTAGGGAAGAAATAGCAAGAATATACAAAACACCGATGTTTATATCCGAAATCACAGCTTTTTCTGAAAAGGGAATAACAACCCAGCCCAACAAACTTAAAACAAATGTTATGATCGGGGCAAGTAAAAACAAGGTGGTATTCGCATTACTTGGTAAAATTGTTTCTTTTGCAAAAAGTTTTAACCCATCAGCCAACGGCTGTAATATCCCTACAAACCCCACAACATTAGGCCCTTTGCGTCTTTGCATAGAGCCCATCAATTTTCGTTCGACCAAAGTGAAATATGCTACCGAAATAAGTAAAGGAACGACAATAAACAAAAAACCTAAAACAGTAAAAAGAAAATGTAGTAACATTTTATGCAGGGTATTTAACCGTTCTGTTGCGAAGACCTTTTTTTACAGGTATTTTCAATAAACTAAAAAGAATTTGTCGAGATTTTTCTTTCGCACCGACCGGAATATTTAACTTTAACTCAAAACTTTTCGGGTAGGACTCCTTCAAACCCCCTAACTCTTTGAAAGAATTAGAAAGAGTTACCCCAAAATCTAAGGCTTTCTTTTTTGGCGCGAGGGTAACTTTTGCGCCTCTGTATTTTGGGAATACACTGTGGGCTAAAAATTGAAAAAACAATGTTTTTTGCTCCTGCAGCACCGCTAAACTAGATACCAGAAAATGTCGTTTCAGGTCTCTTGAGCGTGCTGTCGAAGAGGTATTTTTACAGAATTTTGGCTTTGCATTCAAAAGAATTTGTAAACTGGTTACGCCGAGCAACAAAGTTTTGATGTTTGCGGGGACTTTTGTTGTCGCCGTTAAAGCAACCTTTTTAAATTCCGGCACATTGTGAAGATTCGCCATTGAAAAAATCAGGCTTTTTTCGTATTTTACTTGTGTTGTCTGAAAAAATAAGCAATGTTTCCACATCATCCAAGTGGGTAGTCGGAATCGAACCAACATAATTTGTTTGGAAGACAAAACATTTGCCATTAATTTATACCCACAACGATTATCGCCTTTTACCCTTAGTTTATGTCTTTCTCAAAAAAGAATTTCTTTAGCTGGGAGGTCTTTTCGAAAGAACAACTTTTTCTAACCTTAAGGCTTAAGCTTGATAGGACTTGAACCTATAACGCAGCCGTCATGAGCGGCTAACTCTGCCTTTGAGTTACAAGCTTTTTACTTCTTGGCTAAGATAGGATTTGAACCCACGGTATATTTTATTATATACTCTGGTTTTCAAAACCAACGCATTTAACCACTCTGCCACTTTGCCGAAACATCTTTTATGGGATTTGAACCCATCTTTTCTCCGCGAAAAGGAAATGTCCTAACCTGCTAGACGAAAAAAATTTGTAAAGAAAGGTTTTTTCTTGAAAAAGGTTGGATTTGAACCAACGCGGGGAAAACCCCAGTTGATTTACAATCAATCACTTTAGCCGCTCTGTCACTTTTCCTTCTCAACTTTTCATTATTCTGCAACCATTATAAGGACAAAGAGTGGCATCAAAAACCTTGATTGTAGATAAACCGGCTTTCTGGAGGTCCTTTACTACCGAGTTACGACCCTTGCCTAGACCTTTCATTTCTAGGCTAAGTGAACGAAAACCAGATTTTATCGTTTTCTGAGCAATGATAAAAGCTAAATGCTGACTTGCCGCCTGGGTTCCTTTCTTTGTACCTTTATATCCTAGATGTCCTGATGAAATCGTGAAAAGTGAAGTGCCGTTAGCATTTACCAAACTTGCTATAGTGTTATTGTTACTAAAAGAAAAAAACAACGTAGGAACCCGTAAATTTTTAACTTTTTGAAAAATCTTCATATGCTTATTTGTTCAATCTCTTTGCTGTTTTTCTGTTTGTCTTGGTGCGTTGCCCTCTTACAGGAAGACCAGACGCCAACCTGACTCCACGGTAGTTCTGAATTAATTTAAGATCAAGGTTTTTCTTCCTTACAAAGTGTTTTAGTGCGATGCCCTTCGGTACACCCTTTTCAAAATCCAAAAACTCTAGCAGTAAAGTTTTTTGCTTATTCGATAAAAAATCCCAAGGTAGGTTAGGTTTTAGCCCTAAAAAACGACATGATTTGCGCACGTGATAAAGACCAACCCCAAAAACAATAACTAGTGCCTGTAAAATTGTTTTTTTTCTCGGTAAACTTTTATCTAGAAAATAAAGCATTAAAAATTAAAAGTTGCAAATAAGCCACACGTTTCCCTTAGTATCTTTGTTAAGAAGTCAGAAGTCACTTTCGTACCGACTCGGTTTCGTGTGATTCTCTTCCTAGTATTTTTTTTTTATCAGTCAAGACTTACTTTTGTTTTTCCAGCTGCACGTTCCCGTACAACTACCTTGTTACGACTTCATCTCAGTTAAATATTTCTGTATGGAAAACATAGGCTCAAAAAGACCGAAACTTTTTGTTAACTATAAACTCTCTAAAAAAACATTTTTCCAAGTTGTGACGGGCGGTGTGTACAAGACCAAGGTACGTTTTCACCGTAACATTCTGATTTACGATTACTTGTGATTCCAACTTCATGCAAGCGAGTTTCAGGTTACAATCCGAAAAAAAAATCTTTTAAGATTTGCTCACAGTCGTATGATTTCTTTTTGCTTCTCTTTGTAATTTTTATTGTAGTACGTTTCTAGCCCAACATATAAGGGTCATAAGGACTTGACGTGATTCTTTTTTCAATCGGCTTCTTGACCGATGATATTCTTAAAGTTTCTGTTTTGAAATTCCAAAAACAAGATAATAAAGAAAAAGAGTTTCGTTCGTTATAGAAATAAATCTAACATTTCACAACACGAACTGACAACAGCCATGCAACACCTGCATAAAAAATTTCAAAAAAAATAGACCTCTATTTTTTAGCGTCAAATGTTGGTAAGGTTTCGTGCGTATTGTCACATTAAAGAACATACTCCACCACAGGTTTTGATCCCCGCCAATTCCTTTGAGTTTCGACCTTGCAGTTGTACTTTTCAGGCGGAATGCTTTTTGCGTTAACGAAAAACTTAAACAGTTAAGTAGCTCAAGTTTTGACATTCATCATTTACGGCATGAACTACTGGGGTATCAAATCCCATTCGATACTCATGCTTTCGTTCCTCAACGTCAGTAAGAATTTAGTTAATTGCTTACGCCTATAGATATTCCTTTATATTTTTTTGGATTTTACCCCTTCATATAAAATTCTATCAACCTTATTTTTACTCTAAGCTTTAGTGTTTTGCATGCGCTTTCAAAGATGAATTCCCGATTTAACACGCAACAACCAAAAACCGCCTACGAACCCTTTACGCCAAATAATTTTAAGTAACGTTTACCTCCTCCGTTTCACCGCAACTGCTGGCACGAAGTTTGTTGAGATTTTTTTTTAGTAGAGTCGTCTTCTTTCTAAAAGTATGCTTTTTACAGAAATGAAACCTTCACTCAATCACGTAATATCACTGGGTCAAACTTTCGTTCATTGCCCAAAATTCCTCACTGCTGTCTTTATCAAAGACTAGACCTTATCTCAGTTCTAGTGTGGCTGTCCATTCTTTTCGAACCAACTAAGAATCGTGGGCTTGGTAGACTTTTAAAAATACCAACAACCTAATTCTGTAGCAGCTTATTTATCGGCAAGGTAACTTTTTTACTAGGAGTTTAATTCCGTATCAATAAGTAAATAACTGCTATTCTACTCACCAATTTACTATGTAAAACATTCAATTTGCATGTGTAATGTGTATTACTAACGTTCACCCTGAGCCAGGATCAAACTCAAAATGGAATAAATTTATTTTTAAGAAAATAAATTTAAAGGAAAATATCAAGGTTTCACTCTTGGAAAGGATCCGACTCGAACCACTTTTTTCTTTTCGTCGTAACTCCTTCAGAAAAGTAAAATTTCTCTGTGTTGTAAACTTTTTCCATTTCGCCTAAATGATAACTCACGTAACCCTAAAGCCCAGAAAAAAAATATTTAGTAAGTCTTTGCTAAGAATATTACTACTTCTTGCACAAAACCCCTATTTACGTGATAATATCTCACGACTCTTTAAAATAGAAGACGAGGTTTCTTAAAAATAGTTTCTTGCTTAGATGTTTTCAGCAATTACCTATTACGTACTTAGCCGGGCAACGATGCTTCTTCAAAACAATTGCTTCACCAGAGGTACATTCTTTCTGGTCCTCTCGTACTAAGAATTTGATTTTTCAGTCTTCTTTTGTTAGTGAAGGATAAGGACCGAACTGCCTCACGGCGTTCTGAACCCAACTCACGTACCATTTTATTCGGCGAACAACCGGACCCTTGAAACCAATTACAGCTTCAGGATATGATGAGTCGACATCGATGTCCCAAACTACCCCGGCAATACGAACTCTTAAGGGTAATTAGGCTGTTATCCCTAAGGTATCATTTTATTCGTTAAGCGATAAACCTTCCATTCAATTTTATCGGATCACTATAGCCAGCTTCCGCTCCTGCTTGAAAAGTACTTCTTGCAGTCAAACAAACTTTTGCTATTGCACTCCACTAAAAGCAAGCTTTTATGAGTTTATCATATGCACTCCTTTGTTACGATTTAAAAGGACACCGCCCCAGTGAAACTACCAAATATAAACTGTCTTTTCTTTTCAGTAGAAAAGAATATAAAATTAGTAACTTTTGTTTTTCGGGTGGTTTTTCAGGGGTACAAAATGTATGCCACCTTAACTGTACAGGAGAACAAAAAACTACAATATATACGTGTAGTAAAGATCTTAGGGTCTTTCTGTCCTTTCACTAATATACTCGTATTTTCACGAGTACTCCAATTTCGCTGAGTTTATGCAAGAGACAGAGAAGAAATTATTACATCATTCATGCAAGTCGGTAATTAGCCGACAAGGTACTACGCTACCTTAGGATTTTCAGAGTTAAAACCGCCGTTTACTGGAGCATAAAAAAGAGGCTATAACCTTTTTTTCTTAACTTTCCAGCACCGGGCAGATGTCAGCCCCAATACTTTTTTTTACAAATTTGCAGAGACCTGTGTTTTTGTTAAACAGTTATTTCTTCCTATTTTATGACAACCTTATTTTAACATAAAGTTACTCTTTTTCCCGAGGTTACAGAGTTAATTTGCCGAGTTCCTTTTACATAATTTTCTCAAACGCCTGAGTGCTTTCAACCAGCGGACCTGTTTCGGATTAAGTACGGTAGAACGGGTCTTCGAAAGAGCTATTTCTTGAAAAAGGGTAAATTTGCATAGGTTATACACCTATTTAAAGTATCACTTTTTGTCACTGCCTTCGAAAAACGCTCCCATATATCTACTAACTAGGAGACTCATCAAAAAAGGTTTTCACTTTTATTCTTAGAGACCGTTTTTTAAAAAGAACGACGTCTTTACTACGAAGCTTAACTGAACGTATGAAACCCTTAAACTTACGGCGAGAATATTTTAATTCTTTGCTGCTACTCATACCAACATTCTTTCTTTCAATACATGCATTAAATCTCTCAATTCAACTTTTTCTAGCGTATGAAATATTTCTGCTACCAGTTTTTGTTCTGTAGTCACTGCTTTGCTTTCGTTCGACATTTATACGATGGACGTGCTAGGCATAGCACAGAAAAAAACTTTACTGCTTCGGAAAACATTTTAAATCCCAGTACATTTTCGGCGTTATTTGCTTTATCCAGTGAGCTGCTACGCTTTCATTAAAAATTAGCTGCTTCCAAGCTTATTTTCTAGATCTAATAAGCATAAAACAACCTTTCACTTTCTTGTTTTTTGAGTCCTTAGCATTTAATCTGGGCGGTTTCCCTCTTGACAAAATAGAATCTTAGCACTCTATGTCCCACTGCTTAAAAGCAACCCTTTTGTCGACTGTTACATTCGAAGTTTTCCGTAGTTTAGCGGATTAAGAAACCCCTGCACTAAAAAAGAGCTCTACCGTTAAACGCAACCTTTAAACGCTTTACTAAAATAAATTTCGCAGAAAACCAGCTATTTCCAAGTTTGATTGGCCTTTCACCCCTAACCACAAATCCTCTCAGTATTTTGCAACATACACGAGTTGAGTCATCGAACGAAACTTTCTTTCCGTTTTTCCACTTGTTTATAGTTAGATCACTTGGTTTCGGGTATTATATTTAGGACTAAAACTTTCTCAGGAGTCAGTCTGACGACCCGTCTTCTCTATTTAGATCGTTTATTTCAAAAGTTTAAACTCGCCTTAAATATAAACTCGTTGGTCCCTTTTGCAAAAGGTACTTCTGTCACTAAATAAGCTACAGTTGTTAATAGCATTAAGTTTCAGTTTCTTTTAAGATGTTGTGTCTTTTTCACTATTCCCTTACGGTACTATTTTTTTATTTATTATCGAGTGTTTTTTGGGTTTCGAAGATGGTACTCCATTTTTCATGCTACACTGTAAAGTAGCCTTACTAAAGAGGTATTCGAGTTATGTTTTTTACAGGATTTTAACCTTTTTTAAAAAGTTCAAAAACGCCCAAGAGTTTTCCTTACCAAAATTGGTTTCGTTCACCACTAGTGCCAATATCTCGCTTGATTTATTTTTCTGGCTAGTAAGATGTTTCAATTCGCCAATAGAAATCGTACTTAAAGTAGCAGTTTTCTGCAGAAGAGTCGTTAAAAAGATACTAACTTTTCGTTTCACAAAACGCTCAAAATAATCAATATAAAGGGCATCCACTTAATGCTTTGTTTCCGGGCAAGACCAAAGCAGGACTTGAACCTGCATTTTGTGATTTGCAATCACCTACGTTACCTTTTATGTTATTTAGTCGGACAAATTTTTCAAAAGCTCCATGAATCTTCCCCCCAAATGAGCAAATCACTAACTCTCTGTGTGATAAATATTTTTGCACGTTCCGATTTTTTCCGAGCTTGCTTAAAGCGGAAGTAGGATTTGAACCTACACGTTGTCAGAGCATGAATCTGATGAGCGAACCTGATTGCTCTTTTCCACACGAAACTTATTACCAAAGAAGGGATTTGAACCCATAAAAAATAACTAGAGCCTAAATCTAGCGTGTCTACCAAATTCCACCACTTTGGCATTCGCTTAAGAGAAGGCAATGAAAAATGGATTGAGATTAAGTACTATTTAGAGATAAGTAAAAATCGTAAGGAGGTCCAATCGTAAAGTGGGCTTGAAAAACGTTTCTCTTGTTCATAAAATGAAATATGTTACGCCCTTTTTTCTTCTTCTTGGTCTAAATAATGCTGGACTTGAACCAGCAGCTTCTTTGTTGTAAGCAAAGAACTCTACCTATTGAGTTAATTATTTTTGTTCGTTACAGAAACATTCTGTAATACGTCTTTGCGAAGCTGCGTGAAATTTTCTCGTGCAGCTCTTCAAAAGTAGCGCTTGAGCACCTTTTCCGTCGTTCTCTAAGCGTGTAGCACCAAATTCAGTAAAAGACTTATCCCGGTTAAGTTTTTTCTTACGCGCTTTTAAAAGAGCGCCGATACTAGGTAAAAATAATTTCAAGAGAGCCAGGTAAAAAGTGAGGAAAATAAGAAGCAACCACATAATTTGATTAAAGAAGGTAATTTTATCGAATTGAGGCATTGTTTGAAATAGTGTTTTCTTTTACCGGCCTTCTTTACGAATACAAAAGACTTTACCGCGACGGGCGAAGTCGCGAAATTGTATCCTAGACAACCGGAAACTTCTTAAAGTTGCTTTTGAGCGAGATGTTTTGACGCATCGATTTTGCGAGAGCAGCCAATTGCTTTGATTTAAAATTGCTTCAAATTCGAAGTGCAAAAACCATCGGGAGCCCACGTTTAAATATCTGTTAGAGCACAGATATTTAAGGGTGTTTCGCAACTTTTCTTTTCTTAGGCTAAGTTTGCGTTTTTTCTTGTCCTTCGCGACAGTGCTTTTCATTGGAAAATAATAAGTCTACTCCCACTCCAAAGCCCCAATTTTCCATGCGTACACGAAACCTATAGTGAGCTCAATTACAAAATCTAACATAACCCAAAAACCAAAAGAGTTGAACTGACAAACCGAAACAACCCAAGGGAAAAAAAACATTGCTTCCAAGTCAAAAACAATAAATAAGATAGCAACAATGTAGAAACGAATATCAAACGCGTTTCGTGCGTCTTCATATGGATCAAAACCGCATTCGTACGCCGAAGCTTTTTCCGTGTCTGGGTTTTGGACTGATAGCAAGATGGAAGCTCCGAAAATTAAAAATGCCAACAAGACAGCCAATAAACTTAAAATTAAGATGGAAGAGTATTCTTCGTAGAAAAGTGAGGCCATTTTATGTAAAAAGCTTAGAACTTTAAATAAAATTTTATTTCTTTTTTTATGGAGATTTTAATTTTGTTTTTCTTGCTAAAACAAAAAACCCTCATCGTGGGTTTTTTTAAATTTTTGGGGGTAGATAGGTGTACCATACCACTTATTGCAGATAAGCGCTTGAAAGCTCTTCTATACTCGAAGACTAAATTTGTTTTCGAAGCAAGACGGAACATAACTATTTTCCTTTTTTGGCATACAAATTTTCTCTTCGAAATGTCCACTGCAATACTTCTTTTCGGGTTGGAAAAGCTTTCTCCGTAAAAGCTTTCTTGAAAGTAAATTAAACTGCCGTAAAAATTTAGCAAGAAGCCTTTACTTAAAATCTTTACTCTATTAGAAAAACCCGCTCGCTCTACTTTCAAAGCAAAGAAAACGTTATCTTTTTCCTGCTTTAACATTATTATTATGAATAACTGTTTGAGTTAACGTTTTGATCGGCAACTTTTTACTTGCCGACTTTAAGGCGTTTTGACACTTTTTTAAGCGGCCGCCTGAAATTTCAAAAATGCAACTTCCTTTAGACACTTTAGAACACCAAACGCTAAAGTTGCCTTTTCCTTTTCCCATACGCGTTTCACTTGGTTTTTTTGTTATGGGAGTATCCAAAAAGATTGTAGTGTTTTGTCTGTAGTCACCTCGTGTTAATCGTTTTGTGATAGTGGTTTTTGCGGATTTCAACTGCTTTTCTGTTAGCATACAGCTTTGCAACGCTATTAATCTGGCACTTATACGGCTTTTTTCTTTTATAACAAATGCTGTTTTATGTTTAACTTTAAGGTTTCCCTTTTGTCTTTTTTTGTATTTGACTTTTTTCGGCATAAATTATCTTACCTAATTAAAAATATTTCGCCCAAACTTTCACACCAAAACAACCAAAAACCGTGTTTGACTCCTTGTAACAAAAATCCACGTCTACGCTCATTTTTTGAAGAGGTAGAGCCCCTAAGGTGAAGCTTGTTGTTTTTGAACGTGACGCGCCGTTAATCCGCCCGGCAACTTCAACTCTTATACCTTTTTGGTTATTTATGCCACTATGCCTCCAAAAATAAAGTAATTTTTCAAAAAAAAGTATTAACCGGCCTTGTAAATTTTTGTCCGCTTTCGAACGTAAATTTCCTAGCTTTTCACAAAACAAACAGGTTAGGTAGTAAGCAAAACCGTCTGAATTTTCAATTATTTGAGAGGTTTTTGTTAACTCTAGTAACGTGGTGAATTTAAAACCTCTAAAAAGAGGGGGGCGTGAGTACGGAGTTTTATATTTTACCGTTATTTCATAGAGGAGAATATTCAGCGGTTTTTTTCCTGCCACCCGTTGAAAAGCTAAACATAAACTGTTTTCTAAGCTAGAGAAAAGCAGCGTTTTCTTTGATTTTCGCCCTCTAGAATCTTTTTTAGTGTGGGCGTATTTTATGGCGTAAAACATGTTACCTTTTTGGTCTTTTACGACATTAAAAGAATGCACCCTTATTTCTAATTGCTTAAAAAACAACGTAACAAACCGTGTTACCTTTTCTTGTTCATTTAGTGAGTAGGGCAGAAATCTCTTGCTGTAAACCTGCTGTTGAAATACCGAATTTTTGAAACTTTTTCGGATTTGCAGAGCTGTAAGGTTTTGGGTCACTTAAAGTCTGCGATAACCTGAATTTCTTCGTGTGAAAATAAACTCTCCAAAACGATACCCTATTAAGAGATTTGTCACTTTCAATAAAGAGAAAGATTGGCCGTTAGAAACCTTGACAGTTCTATTTGTAAGTTTTGGTAAAATAATCTCCGAGCGAAACACACAATTTTTGAGGCCTTGTCTTTTCAAGTTTTGGAAAAAACTTTTGAAATAGGGACCTTTCCACTTAGATCGTGACATTAAGAAAAAACCCCTGTTTTTTTTCCATGGGCTGGTTTTGACCAAGGGGTTACCGAAGGTCTTCCACCTGAAGATCGACCCTCACCTCCACCATGTGGATGATCCACAGGATTCATTGCGACGCCGCGTGTTTTTGGCCTGAAACCTAATCGCCTGTTTCTCCCGGCTTTCCCCAAAATACGGAAAGAATAGTGTTCGTTTGAAACCGAGCCTATTACAGCTTTAGTCTCGTTTTGTAATCTTTTTATTTTTCCCGAGCTTAATTTTATTAAGCAATAATCTGAGAACTTTTGTATTAATTGTGCATAAGTGCCAGCCGATCTTTGTAAGATCGCTTTTTGGGGGCGAAACGTAGTCCCAACGCAGTGAATCTTTGAGCCTAAGGGAATATATTTTAAAGAGATCCAACTTCCTAGTTTAATGCCACTACGGTTATAAATGTGACCCTTTTGGATTTCTTGGGGCGAAATCACGTAGAAATGCTTTTTTGTGCTTATAGAGTATAACCTGGCCAATAAGGCGGATCGGTTGGGATCATACTCTAAGGCTTCCGTTAAGAAAGCTCTCGATAAATTTTTATAATTTACCTTCCTATAGAGGCGTTTACCGCCACCGCCTCTGCTAGAGATTGTAATGTACCCTTGATTATTTCGCCCGCTTGTTTTAATCATTCCTTTTGTTTTACTCTTTAATGGGCACCCGTAAGTTTTTTTGTAGGTAGGTAAGATTGTGTTTCGGCGTGAAGAGTTACAGGGTTTATAGTATTTTAGATTCATTTTAGTGTAAAATTGGTTACATCTTATAAGATTTGAACTTATATTTTGCAGCTTAGAAGACTGAGGCTTTTCCTAATTAAGCTAAAGATGCTTGTGACGCCTTTAATGTAAATTTACGGCATCATTTAAGTAAATAGTTGTCAACACTGTAAAAACGTAAGCTTGAATAATCGCTACCCCAAGTTCTAACACCAAAACGGCGACTAAAATAAAAAGAGGCAAGAAGTGTACGATAAATAGGCCTTTAGTTTCAAAAGGCATCATATTCCAAGAAAACCCAGCAACAACTTTTAATAAAGTGTGCCCGGCCATCATATTAGCAAATAGACGAACAGATAAACTAATTGGCCTAACAAAATATGAGACTAATTCAATTGGTATTAGTACAAAGGCCAAAGTTAACGACGAGCCTGGAGGTAAAAACAAGGAGAAAAAAGAAAATTTGTGTAATCTTGCGCAAATAATATTGGTACCTAAGAAAAGGAATAAAGCCAGTGAAAACGTTACGATGATTTGGCTTGTGGGGGTAAAGCTGTAAGGGACCAACCCCATTAGATTTGATAATGAGATAAAGCAAAAAAGACTAAAAAGGAAAGGGAAAAACCCTTGGCCTTTAACACCTATAATATCTTTAATAACTAAGCCGGCTATTACTTCATAAAAAGTTTCTACAATTGTTTGCCAACGCTCTGGAACAAAAGAACAACAAACTTCCTTGCTTAACAGGGAATAAAGTAACAAAAAAAAACCAAACCCGCCCAAAAATAGTACCAGTGAAGAATTCGTAAGGCTAAAATTGAAATCCCAAAGGTAGACAGGTAAAATAGGAAACACTTGAAATTGCTCTAAAGGGCTTGTTAAAATCATTTGTGTAGAGTCAGTTAATATAAATTTTAGAGATCAAAAAGTTAACTTCCCCACCAATACATGGTTACAAAAACAAATAGCCAAACAATATCAACGAAATGCCAATACCAAGCAGCAGCTTCAAAACCGAAATGATGCTCTCGAGTAAAGTGGTGGTACACTAAACGAATGCTACATATTACCAAGAAACATGTACCAATGAAAACATGAAACCCATGAAATCCAGTTGTGATGTAAAAAGCAGCTCCATAAACACTGTCTGATATTGAGAAAGGAGCTGTGCAGTACTCAAAACCTTGCAAATTTGTGAAGATTACAGCTAAAATTATTGTTAAACCTAAACCCTGAAGCGACCCTTTTCTAGATCCGCCCATAATCGAATGATGAGCCCAAGTAATGCTCGCACCGGAAGACAATAAAATAGCAGTATTGAGTAAGGGTATTGCCCACGGGTTTAATATCTCAATCCCTAACGGCGGAAAAACCCCACCAAAATCAAAAGATGGTGAAAGGCTTGAATGGAAAAAAGCCCAAAAGAAGGCGAAAAAAAACATAACTTCAGAGATTATAAATAACAACATGCCCCATTTCAAACCTGCCTGTACATCTATTGTGTGTTGCCCTTCAAAAGTACCCTCGCGAATAATATCACGCCACCATGTTATCATAACATAGGTTATGATAATTACTCCTAAATGCAATAATTCATACCCAAACATATAATTATGTAAATATAAAATTCCACCAGAGGTAGCGGATAACCCACCGATAGCTGCGACTAAAGGCCATGGACTAGGATCAACAAGATGAAAGGAGTGTTTTTGATTGTTTTTGTATTTTATACCTAAGGAATTCATTTGTTTTTTACATTATTGTATAGAAGCTCTTCTTACAGAAATAAAAATGAAGAATGAAAATTGCTTTTTCTAAAGCGTGGAAGGTTAGCAACGGAGTTTTCCTGGAACGTAATAGTTTACCAAGAATAAAAGCCGCAATTACGGCTTTTCAACCGCTAGAAGTACAGGTGTAAACAAAGTTCGTAACTAATACGCCATAGGAGATTGGGATTTATAAAAAGAAAAAGCAAAAGCGAACAGCTGGTGCTCAAAACGTGGGATACTTCTTTAGGTAAAGGGTAGAAATTTGCTCTCTTTATCTTAGTCTCAAAATACGTACTTTTAACCATTCGCAAATAGTAATAGGTAGATATTACGCTAATGATTAAAATAGCTAATGAATACACGTAAACCGCGGAATTCATTGAAGCAATAAAAACGCAAAATTTCGCATAAAAGCCGCTTAGAGGTGGAATGCCGGCTAAAGAGAAAAATAAAAGAATTCCACTTAAAGCTAACTGTGGGTTTGACTTATGGATTAAGCTAAAATCGGCCAAAGTTGTTACCTTTATTGAAAAATTGTTAATAGATGTGATTAGTGACCAAATACCAAAGCTGCTAATAAGATAAATCAATAAATAAAAAATGGCTGCGTGTAAACCATCTATTTCGCAAGAGGCTATTCCTAGCAAAATATACCCAATATGTCCAACAGCGCTGTAGGCAAAAAGACGCTTCATTTTTCTTTGCTTTAATGCTAAAAAAGATCCTGCAACTACAGATAATAACGCGGAGAAAAAAAATATATGTTGCCAAATTTCGGGTTGAACCCCCAATGAAAAAGGATAGAATCTTATAATACCTAAAACAAGCGCCGTTTTAGGTGTGACTGCGAAAAAAAATGTTGTGTTTATAGGAGCTCCCTCATAAACATCTGGAGTCCAAATATGAAAAGGTGCTGCTGAAATCTTAAAAAGAAAGGCACAGGTTATGAGAGCAACTCCTGTTTGTATTGTGGAGTTGCTCATCGCCCCTAAATGGAATAAAATCCTTAGATCTTCAAGATTTGTGGTTCCCGTAAAACCATAAAGAATTGACATTCCAAATAGTAATAGGCCAGATGAAAAAACACCAAGGATAAAATACTTTAATCCAGCTTCGGTGGAATAAGCCGATTCCCGGTTAAACGCAGCTAAAACGTATAAACACAAACTTTGTAATTCAAGTGCTAAGTATATAGAAAGTAAATCATAGGAACTGCACAATAACATTAAGCCTAAAACACAGAGTAAAATCAAAATCTGGTACTCGAATGCGTTTCTTCTGTACTTTTTTATATACGAAATATTAACGACTAAATAAGTAGTAGTGGAAAAAAGTGAAAAACCTTTCGCACACTGCGAAAGAGTGTCACAAATAAAAGCGCCGTGAAAAACTATTTTCGTGCAGCTTACATTTAAAAGTACAAGAAAACAGGTAACAATTAAAATCATAAGAGATACCCGAGAAACCGCTAAATGAATTAAAGGAAATTGGTATTCTTTAGAGACACTAAAAATAGAACCGTATAACACTAGAACTAAAATCGCGGAAATCAAAAAAAATTCGGGCAAGAAGAATTTGAGGCTGCTTTCAAGAAAATTTGTGACTATCATAGTAAAAAATTCATAGGCTTTTTAGGTGATTTTAAAAGGTTTGACGAAAAAAGGACTCGAACCTCTAAATTTTGGATTATGATTCCAATGTTCTGCCGGATTAAACTATTTCGCCTTGAGAAGAATAGACTGTATTTGCATCACCCTTTCAAAATTTGAATACTTTCAACGGCTATACTATTTCTTATTTTGTAGTATGCTACCAAAATAGCTAATCCTATCGAAGATTCGGCCGCGGCGACTGTTAAAATGTAAACGGCAAAAATTTGACCTACAACATCATCTAAAAATACCGAAAACACGATAAAGTTTATATTGACGGCTAAAAAAAGTAACTCTACTGACATAAGAATAAGTAAAATGTTTTTCCGATTAAGGATTATACCTAAAACTCCTATCAAAAAAAGAAAATTACTTATCCCTAAAAAATTTGTTATGTTGGGCATACTTAGTTAAAACCAACGTTTTTGAGCAAAAACTTTATACTGATTCGCGGCTTCATGGAATAATTTCTTTCGTTTTGTAAGGCTCACTTGTTTTTCGGGATTTCTTAAAAGAAACTCTTCGAGCCGAGAAAAAAAAGGCTTCTCTTCAGAGCCAGAGTAGATCCAATTTAAAACAAGAGATACCCTAGCTTTTTCTAAAATGAAGTGTGGGACCTTTATAAATGTGCCTTTAGACCGTATGCTTTTAAAATTTACGTAGGGCATGCTCTTTATTAAGCTTTCGGTTAAACAGAACAAAAACGACTGTTCTCTCAACCGCCAAACTTGATATGCCATTTTTAAAAGGCTGTTCTCTAGATTTTCGCAATTTCCGCTTTTAAAATATATGTGGATCTTCCTCTTTTTAAAAAGGTTTGACCTGGGGCTATTAAAAAAAACCATACTTATTCCCTTTTTAACGAAGTGCCGTACTTAGAACGAGCGGATCTTCTTTTGTCTAAACCGCCAAAATCATAGCACCCTCTAACTAAATGATACTTAACTCCAGGCAGGTCTTTCGCCCGACCACCGCGCACTAAAACAGCCGAATATTCTTGTAAGTAATGACCTTCACCCGGTATGTAGGCGGTAACCGTAAAATCATTTGATAATTTAACACGTGCCACTTTCCTTAAAGCAGAATTTGGTTTTTTCGGTGTTTTTGTGAAAATTTTTAAACAGATACCTTTTAATTGAGGATTGCCACGTAGCGCGGGAGAAATGGGTAGGTTATTGTTTTTTTTGCGGCTTTTCTGAACTAGCTGGTTAATCGTCGGCATTTTTTCTTATTTGTAGATCAAAATGATGTGACTCGAACACATGAAACCCTATTCCCAAAACAGGTTCGCTGACCAGGCTACGATACATTTTGTACTCGAAAAAGATGGGATTTGAACCCATAACATTTAGCGTGACAAGCTGAGACTCTACCATTTTGAGCTACTTTTTCTTTATAAGGTCGGACTTTTTAGGTAAATAGCGGGAATTGAACCCACAACAAATAAAGCCACAATTTAACACTCTAACCGAATTGAGTTATATTTACCAAAATTGAGCCCAATTGAATTTGAATCAATACTTTTACGCTTATCAAGCGTACGCTTTAACCTTTTAAGCTATGGGCCCAAAACCAAATTAAGAAAAACCGCGTAGATTTTTTACAGCCAAGAAAATTTGTTTTTTACGTGTTCTCCTTTTGTAGCTGTTAAATAAACAAGAAAAAAGAAGAATATCGTTGAAATTGCGGAAATATAAGATCCGAAAGAGGCAACGCTGTTCCAACCAACGTACGCGTCAGGATAATCTGGAATTCTTCGAGGCATACCAGCGATTCCTAGAAAATGCATTGGAGCGAACGTAAGGTTTACACCAATAAAAAAGATAATAAAATGAACCTGACCAAGGCTTTCTGGGTATTCTAGACCGATTATTTTGCCAATCCAAAAATAAAAACCCGCGAATATCGCAAAGACAGCTCCCATAGATAAAACATAATGAAAATGCGCTGTGACGTATACTGTATCGTGAAGAGCGATATCCGCTCCAGAATTGGCTAAAATTACACCCGTGACTCCGCCAATTGTGAATAAGTAAATGAAACCAATACCAAATAACATTGGAGCTTGTAAGGATAAAACTCCTCCCCACATTGTTGCTATCCATGAAAAAATCTTAATTCCCGTCGGAACAGCGATTACCATTGTAGCAGCAGTGAAATATGCCCTCGTATCTACGTCTAAACCCACAGTGTACATATGATGAACCCAAACAATAAAACCTAAAACTCCGATTGACAACATCGCAAAAGTCATTCCCAAATAACCAAAAACGGGTTTTCTTGAAAATGTAGCAATAATATGACTAATCATTCCAAACCCCGGTAATATTAGAATGTATACCTCAGGATGTCCGAAAAACCAAAACATATGTTGGTAAAGGACAGGGTCACCACCGCCAGCAGGGTCAAAGAATGTGGTATTAAAATTTCTATCTGTTAAAAGCATTGTAATTGACCCAGCTAGTACGGGTAAAGATAGCAATAAAAGAAAAGCCGTAATTAAAACGGCCCAAACTAATAAAGGCAATCGATCCAAGGTTACTCCGGGAGATCTCATATTGAAAATAGTGCTTATAAAATTAATTGCTCCTAAAATAGAAGATGCTCCGGACAAATGTAAAGAAAAAATAGCCAAATCGACACCCGGGCCAGAATGGGCCTGAATACTACTTAATGGCGGATAAACGGTCCAGCCCGTACCTACGCCAGCCTCAACTAAAGTTGAAGCGAGTAGCAAAAGTAAGGAAGGGGGTAGTAACCAGAATGAAATATTATTCATTCTTGGGAAAGCCATGTCGGGAGCTCCAATCATAATTGGAACAAACCAATTGCCCCAACCACCAATCAAAACGGGCATAACCATAAAAAAAATCATTAGAAACGCATGGCCGGTCACTAGTACATTATACAGCTGGTGATTTCCTCCTAAAATTTGATTTCCTGGTTGGGCTAATTCCATACGAATAAGTATAGAAAGGGTCGTTCCTAAGATGCCCGAAAAAGCTCCAAAGATTAAATAAAGCGTTCCTATGTCTTTATGATTGGTTGAAAACAACCACCTAGAGGCCCAAAAATAGAGGAATCTTCCTTTACTTGTAGTCATTGAGAATTAAAATTTTAAATCCTAGCCTTTTTAGAAATTTTCTTAAAAAAGTACCTCTTTTCACAAGAGAAAATCTTTAATCTCCCCTTAACAACTGTTGATTCTAACAAACCAATAGTCGGCAAAAAAATCAAGAAGAAAAAAAAATAAGCCATCGTTGCTAGCTGACCTGTTTCAATAAAAGGAGTTTCTACTACTTTCTGGCCTATCCAACCCAAAAGGATAAAATTTGTGACCAATAACCAAAAAAATTTTCTATAGAAGGGTCTAAACGAAGAACTTCTTAATTCCGCATTGTTAATGAAAGGTACTAAGAATAATACTCCAATTGCACCAAACATAGTCAAGACACCGCCTAATTTGTCTGGAATGGATCTTAAAATGGCGTAAAATGGCAAAAAGTACCACTCAGGCACAATATGTGGCGGGGTGATCATCGGATTTGCTACAATATAGTTGTCTGAATGACCAAGCGTATTTGGAAGGAAAAAAGCAAATATTGAGAAAAAGACAAGGAAGATAAAAACAGAAAATAAGTCCTTGAAATAAAAGTAAGGGAAAAACGTAATTTTATCTACAGAGCTGTCAACTCCTAAAGGGTTGTTCGATCCATCCTTGTGCAGCAAAGCTATGTGTATAATAACTACACCCACAATGGCGAAAGGTAGGAGGAAATGTAAACTAAAAAAACGGTTTAGTGTTGCGTTATCAACCGCAAAACCTCCCCAAAGCCATTCAACGATGGAAGGTCCAATATACGGTATCGCAGAGAATAAATTTGTAATGACCGTAGCTCCCCAAAAACTCATTTGACCCCAAACGAGCACATAACCTAAAAAAGCAGTCGCCATCATTAACAAAAAAATTAATGTTCCTGAACACCACAATTGCTCCCGTGGTACTGTGTAAGATCCATAAAAAAGCCCGCGAAACATGTGGCTGTAAACTATGATAAAAAACATAGATGCTCCATTTGCGTGAAAGTAACGAATCACCCAACCGTGCTTTACGTCTCTCATAATATGCTCTACGCTACTAAATGCTAGATCTATGTGTGGTGTATAATGCATCGCCAAAAAGATACCCGTGAAAATTTGAGTAACTAAACATACAGCTGCGATGAAACCAAAACTCCATAAATACGAAATATTTATTGGTGTAGGATAATCAATAATGTGATTATCCAATAGCGAAACTAAATATTCTTTGTTCCAACGAACGTTTGTTATCATAAGGAAAATACTTTGCTGCAGGAAAGAGGATTAAAAATTCTTCTTAATTAAAAAACTTAATTTAATGACTTAACCCAAGAGGTTTCGTAACTAAACTTTCGAAATTGTTGTGCCAATTCAAGTGGCTCACATATAACTCGTTTTTTTTTCTCATCAAAACGTACTTCAACGAAACCAGATAAAGGGAAATTTTTTCTTAGAGGAAAGCCTTCAAAACCGTAATCTGTAAGGATGCGCCTTAGATCCGGATGATTTGAAAAAAAAACACCAAAAAGGTCCCAGATTTCGCGTTCGCACCAATTCGCACAAGAGAAAACATTGCAGCTGCTTTGTACGCTCATGTTTTCACTAACAGAAAGCTTAATCCTAAAACGAAGGTTGTAATGAAGACTTAATATCTCATAAGAAATTTCGAAGCGTTCTTTTTTATGAGGAAAGTCTGTTCCGCTAATGCAGGAGAGAATTTCAAACCTGCTACCTAAATGATACCGTAAGAAAGTTAAAACGAGATTGATCTTTTGAGGCTCTACCGCTAAAATAACGTGTTCCTCCACTACTAGACTTGCTTTTACAGGAATTCTTTTTTCGATATACTCTTTCCAACAAAGTAAAGCACAACGGGTTTGAGTTTTCATATTAAGAGGGAAAGAAGAGAAAACTAGTTTTTTTGAGTCTTTTGGGAGTTGAACCCAAAACTTTCAGATTAAAAGCCTGCTGCTCTACCATTAAGCTAAAAACTCCACAGCTCTTTTCCAAAGAAATATATGTACGCCCGATGTATATATTTCTTTCACCGAAACTGGATAAAAACGTATAATCGTCTTCGATTTTTTAAAAGTGGCGTTTTTGGTGTGTTACGATCTTTAAAAGAAGCGGTATTTGTAATATCAAATTTAAATTTTTCAGAGAAATGATCGTTCAAGCAGCAAAATTAATTGGGGCCGGCTTAACAACTTTTGGTCTAGTAGGTGCGGGTATTGGTATCGGGTCTATTTTTAGTGCATTAATTACAGGAATTGCTCGAAATCCTTCATTGAAAGATGAGCTATTCAGAACCGCAATATTAGGTTTCGCTCTAACAGAAGCTATTGCTCTTTTTTCTCTTATGATAGCCTTTCTAATTCTATTTGCGCTCTAAGGAACTTTTGGCTTTAGTGGCTCCAAAGTAGACTTTCTTTTTTGGTTCAATTCCAAAAAAAGCCATAATTTAAGAAGAAAAAAAAGGAGCTCCTTCCAAATGAATATACAAAGCAATAAAATTCTTATATTTTTAACAAAAGATAAATTTTTCTCTTTGGGTAGCACCGCGAAAAGGGTCTGTGATTTCCTGGGTGTTTTAAAGTTTGAAGGTTACATTAGCCACTTTAGAGTAGAAAGCATGAAAGTCGCGCTTTTTCCGAAATGTCACACTGAAAGAAAAATTCTGTTAAAGTTTTTCACACTTCTGAAACCCGTGTCTAAAGCAGAGGCTTGGAAGCTTTCTCCGAAGTTTGGTCTAACTCTTTTTAATACCTCTGCCGGTAACGGCTCGGACCGTTTTGTTAAAACCCGCAAAATCGGAGGAATTCTAAATTGTTATATTAAATAGATATGCGTCAAAAAATTGAAACCCCTGCTTCGATAAAAGTTCGTTTAAAGAGGAGTCATGTAATTTTATTCTATTTTAACGAAAGTAGTCCTATTTTGATAAATAACAATTTTGCGATGTGCTTTCAAAAAAACCACAGCCTACTTTTTTTACAGTCGAGAGTGGGTTGCGTGGATTTTAGGTGCCGCTTTTTAAAAAAGCTTTTGACAACTTTCAACTCAATAATAAACAATGTAAGAGTTGCTATATTTTGTTTTTTACGAGCACCCAAAGGAATAATCTTTTCAGTAGGTTTAGGTTTTAAACTGGTGTACTCTGAAACAGAGAAGGCACTCTTTCTTAAACTAGGTTTTAGCCACACAATAAAAGCGGGCGTGCCTTTAGAAATTCGGATGTTAAACCCTGTTGACAAAACTTGTCTGATAAGGAGTGTTTCCTTGACTAAATTACGGTACTTTGCAAGCTCAATACAAAAACAAAGATTTCCGGATATTTATAAAAGTAGAGGTATTCTGCTCAACTGGCAACGTCTACAGAAAAAAAGAATTAAAAAAAATAACTAATGTTTCTTTACAGCTTAATAGAAAAAAGACTAATTAAAAATATTTTACGTTTGGAAACCTGTGTCCTGGTTCCACCTATAAAAAGCCTTTCGAAAAAAAGCGGTTACTTTTTAGGTTTTCGAAAAGGTGTCTACCTTTTGGACGTGGAGAAATCAATAAAGGTTTATTTCAAAACGTTACGTTTCGTGCGTCAATTGAGAAAAGAAAACTACCAAATAATGTTCGTAGACTCTCCTCTTAGTTCAGAAAAAAAATTAAGGTGCTCTTTGAATGCGAGCTCGTTTTTTAAATCTTGCGGATTTGGTGCATTAAGTACTAAAATAAGGTCTTTCTCAAACAAAACTTCACTCGTAGTCGTTTATGGTAAGAAGTTGTCTTTTTCTTATAAGGAGTGCTTTTTTAAGAGCGTCCCGGCAGCAATTTTTTTAAACGTAACATACCCTGATTACTTCACAGATTATAAAATAGCTCTAAATTTATACTCTAAAGGAACTGTAGGATTATTTCTTTATTTAGTAAATCAATCGAAGTAAATGCCGGCGATCAGATATAAGCCACGCTTAAAAAAGGGGGTCTTTAAAAGCCAGAAAATCGTAGAAACGATAAAAAAAAGCGCTGCGTTTAAAAAATTGAAATGGCGGTACTTTTGTTTAGTGCTCAGCAAGAAATCCACTTTTCGTAGGTGTGATGTTTTGGTTATTTATCCTTCAATAATAGACCAGCGTAAAAGCTATAAACTACGTGTTACAAATAGGCAGAAGTTTTTTGCTTATTTTTCCTCGGTAAAGGGAAGAGCATTAAATTTTTACCTATCTAGCACGAGAAAAGACTCCTTTCGTGCGCTAAACCTTTTTTATTCTTTAGGGCGTAGGTTAGATCTTATACTCGTGGGATTAAATTTTTCTAAAACTAAATTTCAAGCACGTTGGTTGATTTCTAGAGGCTTCCTCTCGATTAACGGTAAAAAACTACCTTGCCCTTCTTACCAAGTACGTGGTGGCGATTTTATCGAGATGGCTCTTCTTGAGAGGCTGTTCAAAAGGGATCTGATTTTGAGTAAAAAATCGTATATCTTTTCAAACGTTTTTACGGAAGTTTGTTATGATACGTTTTCTTTTCTTGTACTACAGCTTCCAGAATTCTCGGAGATGAATTTTGTTGTTTTACCTCATACGTTTGATTTTGAGAAATTATCTCGCCGCATTTAAATCTCAAGCAGTGCTGAGATTACAGAATCAAAGAAATTGTTCCTTTGATTCTGTTAGTAAAGAGACAAACTTAACAAAAGGTCAAGCAGCTTTAAGAAGTTTGATTCAGCGAGAAAAAATTAGTTCTATTTATCCACTTAAGAATGTCAGATTTTTTATTTTATATATTTTCAAGCCTATCTTTATTCGTTAGTTTTTCTGTGATTTCTGCAACAAACCCGGTAAACTCGGTTCTATTTTTAGTCTTATCTTTTATTTCCAATTCTATACTTTTATTTTTACTTCAGCTCGAATTTTTACCTTTAATTTTAATTGTTGTCTACGTCGGGGCTATAGCTGTCCTATTTTTGTTCGTTGTTATGATGTTAAATATTAAACTGACAACCCAAAAATCCAATTTTTTTAAGTATTTCCCAGTGGGAAGCTTAACAGCTATCTTTTGGGGTGTGGGTATTTTAAGCAATTTGAGTTACTGCTTCACTGTGTTGCGGGTAGAAGATGAAAGTTTATACCTGTACAAAGAAGAGTTTTGGTTTTTGTTTATCGATAATATTACGAATGTTGAGGCTTTAGGGCAAATTTTGTATAGCAATTTATTTCTATTTTTTCTGATTGCCGGTGTGGTTTTACTCGTTGCTATGATCGGTTCCGTAGTTTTAACACAACAATACAATAAAAGATTAAGAAGTCAATATATTTTTAGACAACTTTCACGAAGTTCAAAAAAGGCTCTTTTTTTCATACAGAACCCTTAAAAAATGATAAGATTGTACATAAATAATAAAGAAGTTTTTGTTGTAGCGAATATTAGCGTTTTAGAGGCCTGCCAGGATATTGGGATTGAGATTCCTAGGTTTTGTTTTCATCAACGTCTTTCGGTTGCAGGAAACTGTCGAATGTGCTTAGTTGAATTAGAAAGAGCACCAAAACCTGTAGCCTCCTGCACTTTCCCTGTATCTACTAACATGCGAATTTTTACAGAGTCCCCTTTGGTTAAAAAAGCGAGGGAAAACATTTTAGAATTTTTACTCATAAATCATCCCCTTGATTGCCCAATTTGTGACCAAGGCGGTGAGTGTGATTTACAAGATCAGGTCTTACTATTTGGAACAGATAAAACAAGAGATTTTGAATTTAAACGTAATGTTGAAGACAAAAACTGCGGCCCGTTAATAAAAACAATAATGACTCGTTGCATTCACTGTACTCGATGTGTCCGATTTCTGGTTGATATCGCAGGAGAAGATTCTCTTGGTACGACACGTAGAGGCAAAAAATCTGAAATTGGGGGCTACGTCTCAAAAGCTTTAAAATCAGAGCTTTCTGGAAATATTGTCGACCTCTGCCCTGTTGGGGCTTTGACATCTAAAGTGTATGCGTTTGTTGCTAGGCCTTGGGAAATACAAACGACCGAAACTGTAGACCTTTCGGACGGCTTCGGTTCAAATATTAGGGTCGACTTTAAGGATTCAGAATTAGTTCGTATTTTGCCTCTTTATAAAGAAGATCTAAACGAAGAGTGGATCTCAGACAAAGTACGCTTCAATTTTGATGCCTTAAAAATACAAAGATTATCCACTCCCTTTATCAAAACCGAAGAGGGCACAAGAAAAAATCTCTCTTTAGAGTCCTCCTTTTTTTTGTTAAACAGGAACTTGCACGATACCATGTTAAGTTTTAGTCTTATCTCGGATACTAATTCAGATTTAATTACGTTGCAAGGAATAAAAGCTTTAGCCCAGATCTTGGGTATAAGAAACGTGGGCTTTTCAAAAAAATACTTAGTAAACGCAGACTTTCAAGAGAATTTTTGTTTCAATAAGAAACTCAAAAAAATCGAGTCTATCGATAACTGCTTTCTCGTTGGCACTAATCCGCGCTTTGAGGCAACTGCTGTTAATCTAAGGCTGAAAAGTCGTTTCAAAACAGGCTTCTTAAAAATACACTCTGTTGGAGTCCCGTCCAATTTGTCTTATAAAACTTTTTTGGAAGGGGTTACTCCAACAATATTGGTTGATATCGCAGAAGGAAAAGACAACCTCTGTAAGGAACTTCGCGTATCTCAAAAACCAGCCGTAATTCTAGGTGGAAATGTTTCAGAACGTTTTGATTTCTTCGGTTTGGAGAAAATCTTGCTAAGTGCCCAAAAGTACCTAGTTTTTTCTACTTTAAGTAGAAATCCAATTTGTTTTCTAATCCCCGAAGCAAACCTTTCAGGTGGTCTTTTCCTTGGTTTAAATTGGCGCTCTTTTGTAAGGGAACAAGACATTGTGTTTTTTACGGGAACGTCCAAAGAAGAATATGACAATAAAAGGTTGAAAAACCAGAGTATTATTTTAAGCTCTCATAATGGCGAGCTCCCATCTGAGGCGTGGTTAGTTTTACCAATATTAACCTTTTTTGAAACCAGCGGTTGTTTTATGAATTCCCTCGGACTTATAAAAAAAACCCCGAAAATTTTGGCCGGGCCGATTTTAGCTAGAAGTCGCGCTAAAATCTGGCTAAATTTACTCTTTAGCGGATCCCTGCCTGCACAAAAAAAACCCCTGACTCCTTGGTTAGTTAAACTCGGCGGAATACAAAAGTGTGAATCTTCCTATATTTTTTTAATCAGAGAACGAATCGGTGGAAAGTCTTTAATATCGCGTAGCCCATTTCTACCAGGCATTACAGACTATTATTTATCGGGTACTTTTTCGAAACATTCTATCAATATGGCAAATTGCTCCCACGTTTTTAGAAAATTTTATAAAAATTTTATTAGCGTTAACTAGCATGAAAAGAATTCTTCTCGTAACGTTGTAAAAATGATATTAAAAAAAAGCGAACTCTCAGAAAAAATAAAAAGCTTTACTATAAATTTCGGGCCGCAGCACCCAGCTGCTCACGGGGTTTTGCGTTTAGTTCTGAACTTAGACGGGGAAGTAGTAAGAAAGGCAGATCCTCATATAGGGCTATTACACAGAGGAACAGAAAAATTGATAGAGCATAAAAATTTTCTTCAGGCGTTACCCTATTTTGATAGGCTAGATTATGTATCAATGATGGCCCAAGAACAAACGTATTCCCTTGCTGTAGAAAATTTATTAAAGTGTGGCATCCCGATTCGAGCTCAATATATCCGAGTAATTTTTTGTGAGATAACTCGTTTGTTGAATCATCTTTTAGCTGTAGGGTGTCATGCTATGGATGTTGGGGCAACGACCCCAATGCTTTGGGCTTTTGAAGAGCGGGAAAAATTAATGGAATTTTACGAGCGGGTTTCCGGAGCTCGCTTGCATTCGGCCTACATTCGGCCCGGTGGTGTAAATCAAGATTTACCCTTAGGTTTACTAGATGATTTAATGGTTTTTTTGTATCAATTCGGTACAAGAATTGATGAATTAGAAGAACTACTGACGGGGAACAGAATTTGGAAACAGAGGTTAGTAGACATAGGAGTTACTTCAAGTAAAGAGGCTAAAGATTGGGGGTTTAGTGGGGTTATGCTTCGATCTTCCGGGGTTTTCTGGGATTTGCGAGCGAATCGACCTTATGACGCTTACAAATACTTGGATTTTGACATTCCTATAGGGACCCACGGTGACTGTTTTGATCGATACTTAATAAGAATCTTTGAAATGAGACAAGCATTAAGAATAATAAAAGAATGCATCGAAACTTTGCCGGGTGGTCCGATAACATCGTATAACAACAAGATTGTACCACCATCTAAAACAGAAACAAAACGGTCGATGGAATCTTTAATTCATCATTTTAAATATTACACCGAAGGATTTTCTGTTCCCGCTTCCGAGACTTACGCCGCCACAGAAGCACCAAAAGGTGAATTCGGTGTTTTTCTGGTCGCAAATGGCACAAATATGCCTTACCGCTGTAAGATTAAATCTCCCGGATTTAATCATCTACAATCTTTAAATTTTATGAGTAAAGGTCATTTAGTAGCGGATGTTGTTACTATAATAGGAACACAAGATATTGTTTTTGGCGAAATTGATCGTTAATAATAGGAAAAATGGCTGAGCGGTTTAATGTGTTGGTTTGCTAAATCAGAGTATAAATGGGTCTTATACCGCGGGTTCAAATCCCGCTTTTTCCAATCCATATGAAACGCTTTCGTCGAAAGCGTTTTCGTACCGTTCAAAAAAATTATTGGTTAAAAGCCGTTTTACGTAACATCTCATTAAAAAACGTAAGACCACGTTTTGAGGTATAGCCTAATGGCAAGGCACTCGCTTTTGATGCGAATCATTAAAGGTTCGACTCCTTTTACCTTAAAGCTAGTAAAAATGGCGAGAATCTTCTAAACGTTAAATACCCCCAAACGGAAAAAAGGCGCAACTCTTTTCAGCTTAAATTCTTAATAGCTCAGCGGTAGAGCAAACGGCTGTTAACCGTTTTGTCGCTTGGTTCAAATCCAGCTTAAGAAGAAACATCGAGTTAAGTTTTATCGATAAATTTATTATTTACAAATTTAAAAGGTTAATTTCCCATTTGGTGAAACTGGTAGACACAACAGATTTAAAATTTGTTTCTTTTGAGTATCGGTTCAAATCCGTTAGTGGGAAAATTTGCTCCTCTGAAAAAGAAACCAAGTTTTTGATCAAGTTTTACAAACAGTCTTATCAACAAAAAGGAACTGTTCATTTCTTGAGGACCACCAGGTTTTTGGGTCTATATAGCTCAGTGGTAGAGCAAAGAACTGAAAATTCTTTTGTCAGCGGTTCAAATCCGTTTGTGGGCATTAATAAAAATCTGGGTAGATTTTTATTTTTCTATAGGGAGAGAGAACTTTCGCAGTAAGAATAGATTTTAACGGGAGCTTTTAAACATTTGCATGCATAAAGAAATTTTATTAAAAAGGACCGTATTTTTAACTTTTTTTACGCCCTTCCATTCTTTTTTAGACGCAGCTAAACCATGGCAAGTAGGATTCCAAGATCCCGCAACGCCTATAATGGAGGGAATCATTAACTTTCACAATCATATAATGTTTTATCTTTTCATCATTATTATTTTTGTGTCGTGGCTTCTTTTTAGGTGCTTGTTTTTATTTAACAACAGCAAAAAAACATGTAAGGCAGAAAAATGGTGCCATTCTACGACTATAGAAATTGTGTGGACACTGGTACCAGCCTTTATCCTTATAGCTATCGCTGTACCAAGCTTTGCTCTATTATTTTCGATGGATGAAATTATCGATCCAGCGGTGACATTAAAAATAGTCGGCAATCAGTGGTACTGGAAATATGAATACTCGGATTATGCCAGTGTAGAGGGTGGGGCAAGTTTAGGTTTTGATTCTTATATGATATCTGAAGAAGACATATTTGCGGGAGGTTTAAGATTATTAGAGGTCGACAATAGAGTTGTTTTACCAATAAAAGCGCATATTCGAGTATTAGTGACTTCATCGGACGTTTTGCATAGCTGGGCTGTGCCTTCTTTCGGAATAAAAATTGACGCTTGCCCGGGTCGTTTGAATCAAACTTCCGTCTTTATAAAGCGAGAAGGTATTTTTTATGGGCAATGCTCTGAAATTTGTGGTATAAACCACGGGTTTATGCCTATCGTGGTAGAAGCCATAGGTTTAGAAAATTATATTGGTTGGGTTGCAAATAAGTTGGATAACTTATAAATACGAGAAAGGTCGAAACTGTCGGCAGCACCTTACGTTTTAAACAGCAGCAAAGATTGGTTTTAAAGAGTGAATAAATCAAATCAAAAAGTTTCCGAGCGATACCACTTTTGCTTCAAAGAATAGATAAAAAAATTGTCGCGAAGGACAAGAAAAAACGCTTTACTATGGGGCGTAGTAAAGCGAAAATAATTTTTTAAAAATGTTGAAAATAATTTCGACTTTGAAAAAAGTACAGCGCCATGGGAAGTTTGTTGCAAAGAAAAAAAGAATTCAGTATTTTAAAAATAGTAAAAACCAAAATGTCACCGATGAAAATGACTCCATGACTCCATGACTCCATGACTCCATGACTCCATGACTCCTATTAACCGATTTTTAAAAAATTACAGCGCCGTGGGAAGTTTGTTGCAAAGAAAAAAAGAATTCATGATGTCGAAAATAATTTTCGCTTTATTATGGGTCGTAAAACGCTTTATTATGGGTCGTAAAACGCTTTATTATGGGTCGTAAAACGCTTTATTACGGGTCGTATAATGGGTCGTAGTAAAGTGAGAATAATTTCGACTTTGAAAAAATTGCAGTACAACGAATTTTTTGTTGCAAAGAAAAAAAGAATTCCTGATGTCGAAAAGTAAAATACTCGATCAAAATTTAATAATTTCAGGAAAATCTGAAGAGGTGTTCAAAATCCCCAGAAAAAACCGTTTTCATTTCCCCAGAATTTGATGTCGGGTACTATTCCCCTACCTACCAACCGAGTTAGAGGTGTTTTTTCCTAGAACTTTCCCTCAGAATTTCAAAGTTAAAATCGAGGCTTGGCCACCACCAGTTTTTGCGGATTTTTAAAATGTCCATGACTCCTATTAACCGATGAAAATGACTCCATGACTCCCATGACTCCATCAAACGTACTGATAACTGAGTTTCATATATGCTAAAGCTAATAGAGGTTATGCCTCCGGCATAACCTGTTATACATTAACCTATCATATCTTGATAGTCTAAACTGGTAAACTGCTTGATTGCGACTCTTCCTTTAGAGCGATTCTGCCTTGAGAGCGGAAAAAGGGGGGTCTGGGGGGGGAAATTCCAATAAACTATTTCAGGAAAATCTGAAGAGGTGTTCAAAATCCCCAGAAAAAACCGTTTTCATTTCCCCAGAATTTGATGTCGGGTACTATCCTACCTACCAACCGAGTTAGAGGTGTTTTTTCCTAGAACTTTCC
>Ga0307981_1000654_pt1 | contig 33768 bp, 30 predicted proteins | sample OrgLakmetagen987_FD_201849 | JGI IMG/M metagenome (GOLD analysis project Ga0307981, IMG submission 201849) | Saline water microbial communities from Organic Lake, Antarctica - #987 | ecosystem: Environmental > Aquatic > Non-marine Saline and Alkaline > Saline | place: Antarctica: Organic Lake... | reverse complement strand
AGTTACAAGTTAAAAAACAACTAACTATCTGCAGTGGTGTGTGATGGTGTGATATACTTAGCGCCGTTCTGTTCATATTCCTACCTATGTGATGCGTTGACGTTTTTATTCTTAGTTTTTTCTGTGATGTTGTTTTGGATGGTGGATGGAGCACGGAGGTCTATCCCTCTCTGACAAAGGGGCGCCACAAATGTGCAGACTTTTCTTTGCTTCTTCTTCTTGCCAGTACTTGAACTTTCCTGGCTGGATTCTTTCTGCGCAACAAATCTAAAGTCAGCGACACTAAAGTAGCAACGCAATGCACATCAAAACAATGTATCATATATGTATGTATGTAATGATGACTTTATAAGATTTCTTCTTGCACAAATCCATCTCCCATACTTTCTGCATCACTATGACCAAATGACATTCCATCGTCACTGGTGTCGTCATCATATGAAACAACACTATCATGTTCAATCTCTCCTTGCATCAAAATGTTTCCACTTGTGTTCATATTTGCAGAACCACTATAACGAGGATCCAAGTCTCCAAGATCTACCTCTGGTCTTGTTGTGTTACCTCTCCCTCTAGGTTGGTTAATTATTCCTGTATCGCCAAGTCCCATTATTCCAGTGAATTCCTCCACATCTGCACTCGAGTTTTGATAATTTAGTCCCATCTCAGTAAGTCCCAGCGTAGAGCGAGTTATTTCAATTTCATTGCCATTGGAATCTCCGATCTCTTGTATTCCTGATGCATCTGGAGCAAGGTATAACCCAGTTAAGGACAAGAGGGCAATAATAGTGATCATGTATCCAGGCGAAGTTGACCCATACTTGTCAACAAGGTACGTAGCTAGAGCTGGCGATGAACCACCAACTATTGCATGAGCAATATTGTATCCAATTCCAACACATGTGAGCCTCATTTGTACAGGGAATGATTCAACAAGAAACGCGCACACTGAAGCCAAAAGGTGAGAAAATGAATGACGTGTATCCAACAAAACAGTCAAAGGCACAAATCACTTACTTGGAGCGGCATACAGTGATAATGCAATACCAAGAAAAGATTGAGCGAAAAATGCTCCAACGCTCTTCCCTCGTGATATAGCAATCATCATGAGCGGACTGAAGAAAGCGATTGTGAAACCTCCAATATACATGATCGTCTTTCTATCAAACTTATCCGATAGCCATCCCGCAAAAGGAAAGAAAATACACACACTGAATAAAAGAGATGCCGAATTCACTTCAAAGGCGTCAGGAACGGGTGGGTCAATCAAGCTATTCATGAACGTCGCCATCCAAACAAATGCAAGATAAAAGCCTCCAGCCCACAACATCGGAACCAAAGTAGCTGACAATAACATCATTCTATTGCCCTTTGCAAATGCTGCTTTTATTGGATTGGGCGGCGAAACGCCATTCAACTGCTCAATGGAATCATCTTCGCAATAAAATTTCAAATAGATACCACAAAAACTAACTAAAATACCGAGCATGAACGGCAATCTCCACCCCCAATCTAGCAACTGCTCCTCTGTTAGGTTCTTCCTCATCGTAAAGGACATGAGTCCCCCCAAAAGAGTTCCAAAGTTGGCAGCTGCCATGACATATGATCCATATAAACCCCATTGGCTCCGTGGATTATTCTCACAAGTAAATACCAAGGACGTAACGAGTTGACCTCCTACCGACAGACCCTGCAACACTCTCGTCAATAATAAGAGCACTATTGCAAGACTCCCCACTTGATCGTAACTGGGAAGACACCCCATCAAAAAGGTCGGAAAAGCCATCATGAATATGCTTATTTCCAAAGCTGTCTTTCGGCCATATGTATCACCAATGTAACCCATGACGAGGCCTCCAATTGGTCGAACAAGGAATGCAAGTCCAAATACAGCAAAAGATTCAATGATGGCTTTGGTATTTTCTTGAGGTGGGAAGAATACTTGGCCGATTATGTCGCTAAAGTACCCAAATACGGCTGCATACAAGATGAATGAGATGATGTAGGTTGAAATGAAACCAAAACAATATCTTCCAGAGTGTGTTTTCAGTGCACAATACTACAACCGTATCTGTACTCACCAAAATCATACCATTCTAAAGCATTTCCAGCGACGCCAGCCAAGTTTTGCAAGAATTTATTATTTGCAATTGGACTTGAGTTGGAATCCTGATAATTCTTATGGTTATCACTTGCTATCGAAGAAGATTGAATGACCTCTTGCGATGTTTCCTGGGTGGTATTTACATCTCCATCCATCATCATTGGAATGAATGTGCGTCTACTAGATGAGACAGGTTAAGAATAGCGTTCTGTTCTTGCGACTATTGGTATTATCGTCACTGGATGAGGAGGAGCCGTGGAGAATAAATCAAGATTTTTGCTTTCTGTGTTCAATAATTTAAAAGGTCCAGTGCACACCTAAGAATCAAATAAAGTAAGGACAGCCTTTTCGTCGCAGCGTTGGCCTTATTCCTTCCGTCTCGATCGTTAAGACTCTTAGTGTTGTTTCTTGTTTGCTAGCTAGTGATATGAAAATAATTGGTGCTGCTCAAACGCCAGTCTTGTATCTTGTTTGTGCACAAGAAGAAGAGGTGCAAAAATGAGACAGTCGTGTTGGACCTCTCTTTTGCACAAGGGTAAGCTAAATGTCATCTATTTAAAAACAAATGCGATTCTTCCAGCTAAAAAATCTAAAACGAGCTAAAACAGGCTAAAACACTACTGTAAAACAGTTAAAAACTGTTTTAAAACCCTCCTCCTGTTGGTTTGCAGTTTGAACCTGTTTGCACTTTGCACTACGATCTTGGCAGAGTTATTCACTCTGTACTCTGTTCTACTACTATTATGCAAAAGGGCATATTGGTACATCTAAAAGAACTGTGCACTGTGTATCAATCTCGATTTATCAATCACTAACCTGGCAACTGGAAAGACTAGCTACCCCACACTTTTGGACGTGACAAAATGACATCACTCACTCTTTCCAAAGCGAGCATAAACTATCACTCTGGGAGATTCAAGCACACAGCGGATGAAATAGACAATGCCATAGAAGAGCTAAAGGATGAAATACCTGATGCAACAATGCAGCATGTTAAAAGAATATTTGCCGCACTACCCCTCTTGGCATTCAAAGCCGATAAATCAATGTGCACATTTCGCTCATGCATCTCATCTCCCACCAGCAGCAGCACAACAGATGAGACGACTTTGCTAGAAACACTTTCGATGGCCAGAAATGATAACGCACACTATCTGATGGCTCTCCAAGGCTGCATTTGTTCCATGGACCTGACCTCAAATCAAAGCCATAATGATGCAGCAGGTCGAGGTATCACCCCAGATAACGGTGTCCGCGGCTTGTTAATGGATAGGGACAGATTGCATATAGCCATGGCTGTGATCATGGCCGCAATATCCAATTCGTGGCTTCATTTACAGCTGATACCGGGCGAATCCCAAGACAATATGAAGGCGAGCACAAAAATAAAGACAGGGATATCATTGGCAGCATGCTGTTTTATTGCGCAGAATCCAAAGTGCTTCAGACCAACTTGGATGGAAGGATTGAATATAATTCATAGAGCACAAGCTAGACCACAAGCTAGAGCACAGCATAATCAATTGTATGCTTCGGAAGCAAAACGCATGTCGGTAGCATTGCGCCATTTAAATCATGCTTTGACATTGGTGGACTTATCAATGGCATTCATGAGTTCTACACATAATCAAGTAACGCATACGAAGGACAGTAGTAAGAAAAGGCAGAGGGAACATGAAAATGCCATGGCTGAGAAGCGTTTAAAATCTACGAAAGAAAATAAGAATTCTGGAAATGATGAATTTAGCGGCAACGATGATTCGAAGCTAGCAATGCAGGAACATCTCGTGAAAGCGCTTCAATGTCACTTGCTAGATTCGAAACATGATAGAGACACATCCATGCAGATGGCAATGGACGTTGAAGGTAGCGGTGTGGCCGGCAAGCTGAAAGTACTATTCAAGGCTCTTGATTTTCTAGATTTGGATATGGAAGATGCGAGTAGAACAATAGACTGCTCTGCAGATTTTATCCAATCTTTATCATCGCTCTCTGCAACATCTACATCAATGTCATTTTTACTAGGATGTGTGTATGCAAAGATGGAATCCTATGATAAAGCATTGGCATCGTTCGAATCAGCCATGAAACTGTACAAACACAGTAAAGATGCAAACCATTCAGATTACAAGAACTTGGTTCATAATACAGCACATTGTTGCATACAAAAGGGAGACATTGATGTAACCCTTGAAGTCCTGCTGCACTGGATCGATATTGAAAATAGCGCCTCCAACAATACCATTGAAAACACTAATTCGGTACAACCATGTCGTCTTTTCATCGACAATGACAAACAATCGCAAACTTCCAAATTATTGAATGTCTTGTATCGAACATTCTTTGCTGCATCGTTAATGAATGATTGGGAAACGTGTCAGAGTGCAATAGATGCATTGGCAAAGTTGTCCACAGACGGGATAATACTCTTGGCAAAGAAATTCGTCGACCTTAAGCGGCTTGATTCGAACAAAGGGTGTTATGTTCAACAAGAACAAGAACAAGAGCAAGAGCAATATGGCGAGTCTGTTTATACTTTAGGGAAGTCGTTGTATGAAGCAGAATCACGCCTCTTGCGTTTGGGTCGGCGATCACCAACAGCAAGTAGTACAGGGGAGGCAGGGACTGACGAAGAACACAATATGCCAAAGGAGATGGAACAATTGTTACACTCATTGTGGACAAAGATAAAGGGTGATCTTCTTCCACCCCTACGATGCAAAATTGAAAGCTGCATTTACAATAATATTGGAGTGTTAACAATGTCGAATGGTAAACCAATGGAAGCCATACCACACTTTCTCCAGGCCATCAAGTCTTTACCAAACAACAATCTTCTACCAGTATACAATCTTTCTTTAGCCCTTTGGTCTCAGGGTTCTAAACAGGAGGCATGCAGGGTATATATGGACGAGCGAGGTCGTGCGTCAAACACTTTATCGGTGCTTCAAGAAGAAGAGAAGGAAAGTCTATCTCTAGATCTAGAGAAGGCGCAGATTGATCTCGCAGATGTTAAGGATCGAAAGCCTGAGGATAGAACGGCAAAGGATTTTCTTGCTATGGATATTTGTATGATGAAGTATCTTATAGAAAACAATTGTGCCTAGAAACTTCAGAGTTCTTAACAATAGGTGTCAGTGCTTCTGAGAAAACATGACTGATGAAGAAGCACATACTACCATACTACTACTACTACGCGGAGCTGCGAATTCTAAAAGTGAATGTAAAGGTGACACACAAAACACACTCCCGGCAATAATCGAAGCATGCTTATACAAGATCGTAAGACATGGCGCGTCAATCATACTTTACTGGAACAGCCGAAATTTATATAATGCAGCAGGTGAATGAAAATGTGACACACAAAACACACTCCCGGCAATAATCGAAACATGCGTGTACAAGATCGAAAGACAATCCCGGCAATCATACTTTATACTAGAACAGCCGAAATTTACATAAAATGCAGCTGAATGCAGTATGTAAAACAGTTCAGGGTTGAAGGTTGGTTATGTTCTTTTGTCCGATCCTTTTGACAACGTCGAGAAGACATGTTTACTGAGAGAACTCCTTTCACTAACAAAAGCTAATCAAATCATCACACAAAATACAACTCCATCATTTTTCGAACAATCATCACATTGTTTCCCAAGAGAAGAAAACAACATGAGTTTCATTAGAATTAATCAGACCCTCATTGCAACCTTGTTTCTAGTCGCCTGCGTGCTACTACTAAGCATACCAATGTCAGAGGGGCTCCTTGTCGTCCAGGAGAATCGTGCTGGCAGTCTGAGACGCCAGCAGCAGGTTGTTGAGGACCGGCGTCAGGAGGAATGGGAGAAATTCCTGCCTCCTTCTGTCAATGTATTATCTGCTGTGAAGCTGCTAACTGCAGGCAAGTTTGCTGTTTTGTCGAAAGCTGGTGTAACGACTACTGGTACGACAATTGTGAATGGTGACATGGGGACGAGCCCTATCGCTGCTACGGCCGTAACGGGATTCGAACTGATTGCAGACCCTAGTAATGCATTCTCAAAGTCCAAGTGTGTGAATAATGGTAATATTTATGCAGCCAACTTTGCACCCCCTACACCTAGCATGCTAACTGTAGCAGTCCTTGACATGCAGACTGCTTACGTTGATGCTGCAGGCCGCCCTGACCCAGACTACACGGAGCTCGGTGCTGGTAGCATTGAGGGTTATAATCTCGGCCGTGGGCTTTACAAGTGGGGGTCAGGTGTTGAATTCTCCAATAGCCTCACTTTCAATGGTACTGCCACGGACATTTGGATCTTGCAGATTGCGGGAGATGTCACTGTAGGCAACGGCGCATCAGTTCTACTCACTGGTGGTGCCAAGCCGGAAAATATCTTCTGGCAGATTGCAGGCAAGACCATTCTTGGCATCAAATCCCATGTCGAGGGTATCTTCATGTGCAGTACAGCAATCACGTTCATGGCCGGAAGCAGCATGAATGGTACTGCGCTAGCACAGACATCAATCACTTTGGATTCCGCCGTTATTGTCAAGAATTCTGTGTGTGATGCAGTTGTCGGGTGTGTGGAAAGCCACTAATGTGCTGGCTGGATATCTCCACAACGACAGGCAGAGGTTTAGAGGAGGTAGAGTATTAATGCACATTTGCTATTACTAGAGTACTACTTCCTGTTACTTCATTAAAGTTCTATTAATCATACACGCAGAACCATCCAATACTGCAATTAGTAGTAGTAGTAGTAGTATTAGTAGAGGACGTGCAGGACGAGGGATCCTAATATTACTGTAAAATTATCCTGCAAATGGCACTCAGTGCGACCTTACCTTTTATAGCCGTGTCGCATCAATTCAGTACTATCACTATCTTCAACAAAGTTTTGCACAATGGCAAAACAGGGACATCAGTATTTTTCAAATGCAATTATAGGACATCATCATCATAAACGATCATGATGATTATATACAAAAATTGCCTATTGAAAAAAATGATGAAATTATTCTCATTGGAACTGCTTTTACTACAGCACTGTACTAAAAATGCTAAATAGTAGCATCTAACGACCACTAAATGATCCTCGCAGTCACATACACTCATACAAAGCACTGCGTAGAACGGCAGTCAACATGATTCATTACCAGTAGTGTGGCTCCTACTCCTACTGCTGCTGCTAGTTACGAGTGATGATACAACCGAGACCTGCTACTGGCTGATATTTGTAATCTTTGCCAGAAGAAGAAGCTCAAAATATTGTCATTAGGTGTTAGTGCTTCTGAGAAAACATGACTGATGAAGAAGCACATACTACTACTACTACTACGCGGAGCTGCGAATTCTAAAAGTGAATGTAAAGGTGACACACAAAACACACTCCCGGCAATAATCGAAGCATGCTTATACAAGATCGTAAGACATGGCGCGTCAATCATACTTTACTGGAACAGCCGAAATTTATATAATGCAGCAGGTGAATGAAAATGTGACACACAAAACACACTCCCGGCAATAATCGAAACATGCGTGTACAAGATCGAAAGACAATCCCGGCAATCATACTTTATACTAGAACAGCCGAAATTTACATAAAATGCAGCTGAATGCAGTATGTAAAACAGTTCAGGGTTGAAGGTTGGTTATGTTCTTTTGTCCGATCCTTTTGACAACGTCGAGAAGACATGTTTACTGAGAGAACTCCTTTCACTAACAAAAGCTAATCAAATCATCACACAAAATACAACTCCATCATTTTTCGAACAATCATCACATTGTTTCCCAAGAGAAGAAAACAACATGAGTTTCATTAGAATTAATCAGACCCTCATTGCAACCTTGTTTCTAGTCGCCTGCGTGCTACTACTAAGCATACCAATGTCAGAGGGGCTCCTTGTCGTCCAGGAGAATCGTGCTGGCAGTCTGAGACGCCAGCAGCAGGTTGTTGAGGACCGGCGTCAGGAGGAATGGGAGAAATTCCTGCCTCCTTCTGTCAATGTATTATCTGCTGTGAAGCTGCTAACTGCAGGCAAGTTTGCTGTTTTGTCGAAAGCTGGTGTAACGACTACTGGTACGACAATTGTGAATGGTGACATGGGGACGAGCCCTATCGCTGCTACGGCCGTAACGGGATTCGAACTGATTGCAGACCCTAGTAATGCATTCTCAAAGTCCAAGTGTGTGAATAATGGTAATATTTATGCAGCCAACTTTGCACCCCCTACACCTAGCATGCTAACTGTAGCAGTCCTTGACATGCAGACTGCTTACGTTGATGCTGCAGGCCGCCCTGACCCAGACTACACGGAGCTCGGTGCTGGTAGCATTGAGGGTTATAATCTCGGCCGTGGGCTTTACAAGTGGGGGTCAGGTGTTGAATTCTCCAATAGCCTCACTTTCAATGGTACTGCCACGGACATTTGGATCTTGCAGATTGCGGGAGATGTCACTGTAGGCAACGGCGCATCAGTTCTACTCACTGGTGGTGCCAAGCCGGAAAATATCTTCTGGCAGATTGCAGGCAAGACCATTCTTGGCATCAAATCCCATGTAGAGGGCATTCTCATGTGCAGTACAGCAATCACGTTCATGGCCGGAAGCAGCATGAATGGTACTGCGCTAGCACAGACATCAATCACTTTGGATTCTGCCGTCATTGTCAAGAATTCTGTGTGTGATGCAGTTGTCGGGTGTGTGGAAAGCCACTAATGTGCTGGTTGGATATCTCCACAACGACAGGCAGAGGTTTAGAGTAGGTATTGCGCATTTGCTATTACTAGAGAGAACTGCAAATAACAAATAATGACAACAGCCCACAATTCTAGAATTTCGTATGTAGGTATTGAATGCAGAAGTTAGAAAGGGAAATAACCGTAACGGATTAGTAAATACAATCTTATGGCTAGCAGGAAGCAGGAAGGAGCTCGTAGAGAGCAGGAGAGATTTGCAACGACCGCCGCTGGACGATTGAGGATTGAGGCAGAGGTGATGCAACCACTCAGTTTGTGCATCGATCTCTAATCTCTAGAGCTAGCTAGCTACAGTAGTTAAAGCTTAGTGGACCTGCTTCATTATTTGTTGAAAATAATTCTGAAGAGCAATGCCAAGTTCTACAGGACGATCACCTTATCGCCGAGGTTCTCGACACACTTTTTTGGGGACCGACACCTCCAGCACTTCTGTCAATGCTAATGCTAACTCTGTCGCAATTACAAATACAAATTCACATACAAATCATCCGCCGTCCGCCACTGCAAACACAAATGCCAATAACAGCAATAACGCTAGCAGCATATTTTCACCAGATTTCAATGATCCAAATAGTCCACATTTTAGTCCAAACTTTTCACAATCCCGTCTGAGCTTTGGGTCCACTGCCGCAGCGGACGCATGGGCTCACCCAACACACTCTCATTCTCCCGGCATTTCTACTGCTGGCGGCGGGGGCATGGGAATACACGAACATGATAGTGCAAGTTTTGGGCGTATCGCAGGAAGGAAAAAATTGGCAGCAGCAAGACATTCCATTTCGAATAGATTGAGAAATTCCACCGGGGGCGTATTAGTCAATGGAATTCCATCCGCCGAAGATCCAAATATTACCACAGTTGGAGACGTCAATGATATCAATACAACTGACAATGAGTCCACAAACAACAATGAGAGCAATTTCGCGTTATCGGCTACTGCGTCTACTTCCGGTGCTCAGCAAAATCATGACATGCTAGATCCAAATACCAAACTCCGCAAACTTGTTTCTTCCTGCCTGCACTGCACCTCAGGAGTCACCACAACATCTCCAACCTCGGCTGCCTTTTATGCTTCAATTCTTTATACGAAGACTGAAGCTCCGCGCGATGCATACCTTTTTGCTACAGCGCTTATGGCCAATCAGGAAAAACGCAGGGCGGCGTTTATACTAGAGAAGGCTGGCTTGCTTAGTCTTGAAACGTTGGTTTATGATGCAGAGGAATATGTCAGTGAGAAAGAGTATATGAGACTAATCATTGAAGCAATGCTTCTGGCTTCGCAATGCTTTGCTAGCTTTGGAGAATGGGATGAAGTCTCGACCTTGTTGGAGGAGGTCGTCAAATATGATTTTGAGATACCACTAGAAGAAATGAAACGGAGTAAATATTTGAATAATTTTGATGGTGATGATGTGAATGAAGAGGGGCTTGAAGGGGAAATTAGTTTATTACGTTTATCTCATTTTTTGGATAGTACAGTCGAGTATGGTAATATTCACCCTATGGCGAGGTTGTGTCTTATGAGGGGTAAAGCATGCGATGAGGCTTCAAATCCTAGCCGAGCAGCGTCTTTTTTGAAGCTGGCGCTTCAGATTGATATCAAATGCATAGAAGCATGGACTTATCTCTGCCAAAGGCGACTAATGACCTCAGAAGAGGAAATCGAATTGGTCATGTCGTTGAGATTTGACGAACCTGACTTGGACTGGCTGAGAGATATCTTTTTCGCACGATTATCCATCGGAGGGGCAAATTCTGCTCCGGAACGTCAATCGGTTTCTTTACCTTTCGCATCGCCTATTTCTGCTTCAACACCTATGCACATACTGCCGGAACATCCTACTCCTCAAATAGACATGACAGTCGATGCAAGTGCTATTCAACTCCAAGGTACACCTTCGACGCCTTTCAACTTTCTTAGCGGAGATGCTGCAAATGGAAAAAATCAGTCTAACATCACTAAGGAAATGAAACAGCAGGTTGAAGACTCGTTTCAAAATCTACATTTTAAGCACAATCTGTCACACTCTCCCGACGTTCTTGCACTCGCAGCTACGCGCGCTTATAATGCATACAATTTGTCATTGGCATTGCACTATTGTCAAGTTTTATATGAAATGGATCCACTCAGTACTGATGCAGCAGGTATTCAAATAGCAACACTGACAGCGTTAGGGCAAAAGAGGCCGTTGTTTAGATTGTCCCATGCGTTAGTCGACGCGGATTCTAAATCTGCAACTGCATGGTATGCTGTTGGATGTTACTATTATGCTTGTGGAAGATACGATCTTGCACAACAACATTTCTGGAGGTCAACTCGACTTGATCGTCGCAATGCCAATGGATGGGTTGCCTTCGGTTGTGCGTTTGCAGCTTGCGATGAAAATGATCAGGCTAATGCTTGTTTTCGAACAGCACAAAGATTGCATTCAGGAAGTCACTATCCGATGCTATACATGGGCATGGAACATTTACGAACAAACAATATTCCACTTGCTGGACATTTTCTCAAGAGCGCAAGAAGTATGGAGAAACATGATCCGCTATGTTGCAATGAGCTTGGAGTATGGGCATACCGAAGTAAAGATTGGAATGTCGCAATAAAATGGTTTCTTCTTGCATTGCGTTTGTATGTTGAAGCAGATGTATCGGAAAAGGCATCATTGGCGTGGAACAGTGACAAGTCTGAAAGCAAAGTCAGCAAACCTCGCTTCGAATTCGGTCAACGGCAAGGACAAGACGGTTCTGCTTTATTTTCAGATACAGATTGCGTCGAATTTTGTCAAGATGCATTTTGGGAACCTACCATATTTAACTTGGGTCAGAGCTATCGCAAACTCAAAAAATTTCAAGAGGCTACTTCATGCTTTCACAAGTGTCTCGCATTGTGCCCGGAAAAGGCCATGTCATTTTCAGCTCTTGCCTTTACCCGCCACTTGGCTGGTGATCTGGATGGTGCAATTGAAGCTTACCACCAAGCCTTAAGTCGCAAACCCGACGATCCATTTGCATCGGAAATGCTAAATAGGGCAATGATGGAGTCACTTGATTTGGGCCCAATAATTATACCTGATGTCGGGGGTGTATCTCTTTCAATGTCAATGAGTATGGGATTCAAGCAAAGCTTTAGTCAAAGCGTTGACGAAGCTTTCGACGAATCAGCTTTCTCTCTTGGCGATAGTGACGTTGACATGAGCATGGCATGATTAGGCAAAGAAAGGTACACATCATTACGAATGCTTTATAACATATGGAGACCAATTTGATCTTTAGCAGAAAGTGTTCACTAATTAAAACCATCATTTAGATTACTACTGCAAGTCCTGTAAATAGAAGATGCTTCCGACCATCTGATAGCCTCTCGTGTTCTACATTCCCTACGAACATCGATCGTCCACTTTTTTGCTCAAACATTCTGAGAAACCAACAATGCTAGAATGAATATTCGTCGGATCTCATCGAGAACCAATGCTGCCATCCGTGCATTCGCTCACATTTCAAGATCCGGGACTTCTGTCAATGAGAATCCTGAAACTAAAATCTGAAATATCAGTTAGATTTTCCCACGGGCCGACAGAAGATTGTTCCTGTAATAACGGTTATTCCTATAATACCCCTTTAAAATTCCTTTAAGATGCGTCTTCATTGATGAATATATACATACATAAAAAAAATATGTTTGCGAGTGGCTGTTTACTTCGGTCGTTCTAAATTAATTTTAGCGGCTGGGCGGGGATGGTGGTTTTCCTTCTTCTCGCCGAAAATATCGTTGAATAAATCACATAAATAGGATAACATGGATATTGAAACCCACACCATCTCTCCGACGGCTGAGAAGCAGTACAAGAGATCCTTCCTCCGCAAATGGGGACCTGCTCTACTCGCCATATTTGGTGTAATGGCAGTAAATGTAGCACTTCTCGGACCTAGCGGATCACGCATTCCTGAGCTTAACGATCAACAGCTGAATGCCCGTAGACTCGGAGTGGAACGCACCAAGGCTGTCCTCGACATGGAATTTGATGCGAAAATTGACCGCAAATTAGGACGCGGCTTTGGATCTCGCAACCTTTCAGAGGCTGATGGAGGTATCATGGAATACACTCGTCGTCGGCATCGTGTTCTAGGAGACTATACACATGAGGATGTATCTGATGAGTTTTCTCTTTTCGGAAAATGGTCCATTTCTATCATTTACTTTGCGTTCTGGGTTTTCCTCATGTTCCCCAATTGGTTTCTTCCCATCGGACGCCCTGGAATCGCTCTTGGAGGAGGACTTACCATGGTTGTGTACCGGTACTTCCTTAATGTATTTGGAGCAGGGCCTGTTTTCTATGCTGAGCGTGTGATTATCATGGAGCCTCTTTTCCTACTTTTTGGTCTTATGCTTACCACCATTTATCTCGAGAAGATGGAGCGTGGAGGTCTATTTGATAAACTTCGTCTCTCCCTCGATGATCCCGTTAATTGGAAGAGATCCTTGAAGATCATGATCATGTCTACTATCGGATCTGCTGCTGTTATGAACGATTCGGTTGTGCTCATCTTTAGCGGTGTCGTTGTTGATCTTTGTGTTCGTCATAAGGTGTCCAACTCAATGCCTTACCTTCTTTCTTTGGCAACCACAGCCAATATTGGATCAGGTTTAACCATGACCGGAAATCCTCAAAATATTCTCATTGTTTCCTTAGCTTACGACGATATCAAGTGGGCTGAGTTTGCATCCAACATGATCCTACCCGTACTTGCCGCCTCCATTGTGAACACTACAATGATGTTTATTTACTATGGAAGGGAGCTATTCCCTGGTTCCTCGGGATTCATGCAAAACATTGCTATTATGTTTACTGGAGCAAAGACACCTGAAATTATCGCCCTCGAGAACGCACACCAAGCGAAACTAGCGGTCAATCCTGAAGAAATGAGTTCCACTGGGTGGTCTATTTGGTCAAAGATACAAGTACTTATTACTGTATGTTTTCTTGTTTGCTTCGCAATGGGATACGATGTATGTGTTGTTGCAATCAGTACTGGATGCATCCTCATGGTGATCAACGCCTACAAGCATCAGCACTACGACCCCAAGCCTGATACTACCGAATACGATGCAGAAGGCAATCCTCTTCCACCCAAGAAGATGTACGATATTGATGGAAATGAGATTCCACCTGAGGAGGATGAACTAATTACTGAGTCCGAGACTACTCTTACTGAAGTTGATTACGGGCTTCTCCTTCTTTTTATTGGTCAGTTCCTTCTCATTGGTTCCTTCGATGATACCGGTGTTCCCCAAGCATTCTTCTCTCTCACAATGGGAGACTGTGCCGCACAGATGACATCTGTTCCATGTGTATACTGGTTCGTTTTCATCATCACCATCCTTTCCAATGTTGCTTCCAACGTACCAGTGTGTCAAATGCTTGCTGCTACTTTCCCCTATGCAACACCTTATGACTGGATGCAGGTTTCCTTCTCTGCAACTATTGCTGGAAATCTCACCATGCTTGGATCCGCTGCTAACATGATTGTCGCTTTCCAGGCTGCCAAGGTTGGTGACCGTACCTTTACTTCTGAGCGTCACGCACCTTTTGGAATTCCTTCTACTCTCTTGAGTTTATACGTCGGAACTTTCTTGTTAACAATGGTTCACTTTTCACCGGAGTGCTCGATCAAACTAGGAACGTGCGATGATAACTACTACAATGCTGCTGCTGCTAACGACGACGCCAACGCCAACTATTATCAAGCAGATGACGCAAACAATTACTACAATTAGGATGTGTGATTTATAGATTTAGATTGACTCGCTTGAGTAACACTTTATTGGACAGAAAAATGAAACCTGGAGACACAATATTCAGAAAAAATTGAATAATCATAGATTGTTTTGATCATCGTGGTGCCAAGTGAGAGTTTGAAAACAAATATAACGGAGAATGACCTGATTAAATCCATAACACTCTACTCCACACAAATCTTTTTAGAATGTAACCTGAATCCTGAATTCCACATAGTCTGACTGATATCTTGTAAAATCATTGACTGGCTAAGAACAAGTTGTGAAATTTGACTCCCTTCATGTGTTGATCACAGCAGGAAGCATACGCAGCAATCATATTGAGAAGGGCTGTCTTTGATTTTGATTGTGATCCTCTCCCAAATCAGAAACCAGTTGCTCATTGGCACTTACGCACTCAGATTCATCAACTTGCGATAAAAGACCAACATATTCTTTATCTTGCGATGAACGCTCCAATTCGATTTCACTCAAAGCGGAAGCGGCTTTCATGTTTGTTGGACGCATAAATCGTTCACTTAGGTATTCTTCATCATCTTCATCTGGTAATCGAGCGGCACGCTTGTAGGCAGCCATTGCGAAGAATGATGCCAGTAGGTAAGGCCACCCAGGAAGAGGTGTCTTTTCACTAAATGTCATTAGTGTACCAAAAAGCAGCGGTCCGATGCCTTCCGTGAGAGCTTTGACACCATTCACTGCTCCAAGCGCCTCCCCAACCATGTCTTGCGACACTGCACTGCTCACCAACGAAGTCAGAGATGGATACACTAAATTTGATGCTGTACTCAATAAGACACAGATGAACAAATGCCAGCCTTCGTATGCAAAACCCAATACGATGCACTGAAACGAGAAGGCGATAAGACCGACTCTCATACTCCTCTTCTCCCCTATACTCGGCACAACTATTCGCACTAGTACAGCTTCTGAAATCATGGTACTCAATCCAAGCGCTGACATCAACTCTCCCAATCGCTCAGGTCCCATATGGAATCTTTTGGCAGCGTATAAAGTCAATGTCGACACCACTGCCCAAAGCGCTGTATAGTATAAAAGTGCAATGGTACCGACTTCGTACATGAACGGATCACCAGAGAATATTCGAAGGGTATCAAATGGTGACCATGCATTGGGCACGATATCTCGAATGCTATTCCATTGATCGGTGAAACTCCTCCTCGTATCACATGTGACGACGCTAATCTCATCCTCTTCCTCTCTTTCCGACCTGGTCTGGGCCTTTCCTCCAAAGACCGCATCGGGCACAGATTCGGGCAGAATGAAATAAATGTAAAGTAAATCCAATATTGTAAGTATGAGTGCTGTACAAAAGACCCGCCGCTGACCAAGGGGGTGTAGATAATTTTGATCTGGACCAGAATGCATAATATCTTCCATTCCATTTCCCTCATCTTGCGCGATAGAACTTGCATTATACGAGTCTGTATGTATATCACCGACATGGGCAAGGTACCCTCCTGCCATTGGTCCAATTGTAAATGATAATCCAAATGTGGCCAATGCGAGACCGTATGCTGTAACCCTATCTTTCTTCTTTTTGACAGTGTCCGATATATATGCGAAAGTGAGGGTAAAGGTGCTACTGAAGATTCCACTGAGAGCCAATAAAACCACAAACATCCACACCCTCTGCTGCTGCTGATGAATATCCAACGCATGATTCTGTAAACTCATGACGGCTAAACTGCAGACGGGGGAACATGTGCCCAATACAGTGATGAAGAGACATACTTTGCGACCGAGCACATCTGAAATTTTTCCAAAAGCCGGACATGCAATAAATGCTAGAAGGCCTCGTACACACTCTGCACATCCCATGACGAAGTATATGTTATCTCCGAATGTTTGCAGGAGGAGGGTGGGAATGACGGCTCGTGTGATGGAAAGTGCGAGAAATTCTAGGAGGAGGACCGGGAGTACATAGAGATGTCTCAGTTCTTGGTCGTTCGATTTATAATTGCGCGGGATCATCTTCTTTCATTGTTTAAAATGTGATACGGCAAGGATAGAGGTGCAGCCGGGTATCTTTGATTGGTAAATGATGTTAACTATTGTGCAAGAGAACGATGGGCGACCCAGGAAGGATTGATGGACTGATGACTGATCTGATGCTTGTTGCTTGTTGATGCAAAAATGTGTCTTTTTGTCTTTGTGTCATTTTGGAAAGCCGTTATAAATAGCGCAGCCTAAATGAGGTTCACTCTTTCTCTTTTTTCCCCTTCTCTTTCTTTCTCTTCCAAGAAGTAAAAATCTTAACTTTTTGGCTTTTGACACCATTGACCATAGAAAATGGCCTCCTCATCAATAGTAGATAATAATTCGAAAGTTGTAATTAGCTCTCTCTCTCGAGATATTAGTTACCATAGTATCTAATATTAGCGAGCAGAGCAGTAGTTCAACATACTTACCGACCAAAGTGAATCCTAATATCTAGATACTCCTGGTGCAAGCAGAAGGATCAGATAGAAGCTATCCTACAGGACTTGAACTGACTGATTCAGTTTCTTCAAGATGGCAGGGCTATCCATCCTTCTCCTGTTGAACCTCATTTCTGTGGCTAAATCGTACATAGTCCCATCGAAATTCCTCTCCATTGCCTCACGACAACCAAAAGTAAGGAAATAGTTCTAAGTATTTCATCTGAACAGTCACGCCACATAGTATTATTGTGAATATAATATGTCATTCACCCATTCATCCTTTCCGCATCCCAGTGCGTCACCATCCAGTCAACAAAGGGCACAACCATTTCCATCGCATACTCGACACCTGACCTAGCTTTAATCCCAAAGTCTAGCCTAAATGATCCAAAAGCTACACACGCACAGAACCAAGAAAACGCCATCAAAAGCAGAATGGAACACTACCACAAAAAAAGAAGAGAGATGGAAGACATGCAAACTGGGGCAAAGCGATGGGACAATGTGAATCTGAATGCAAACGCTAGGACCAAAAGTTCTTCCACTATGTTTCTCACGATCGATAACATATCGCTGAATGATAATCATCCAAGCATTGTACGGACCCACGAATCATTTGAATTGATCCAAAGCGAAGGAAAGATTCGGTACACTTTAATAACACATGATGATGCACGAATTTGTATCAACAGCAAGATGGCATCGCAATTGAAACCGACCTTCATCTCTATTCTGGTCAAGGAATTGGATGATATAAATATGAACTTGGAGAATGTCCATCCTGAGGATGGTCTTACAGGAGAGGAGAGAAGGAACCAGCAGATGGAGATTGATGGGGGGAGAGAACATTTACGTTGGCTCGAGAAGGAACTTTACAAATTATTTAGTCGAACGAAATCAATAGAGAGATCATATGAATCTTCAAAGGAGACCCATGGAGATTTTTATCAACAGAGTGTGAATATGCATAGTCAATTCAAGTGGTATGCTTTGGTACAGTTGCTTATTTTGGTTGTGACAGGATTCATGAATGCCAAAACTATCATTACAGCATTGAAGAAGAAAGGTTTTATCTATTAAAATATTGATTATACTTTCAAATATTAGACGACAAGATCTGTATCAAATTCCCATGATAACTCATCTACAGCATCTTTCTTGTTTTCATCTTCCAGCTTTTCCAATTCTTCCAAGCTAACTTCTTGCATAAATTTCTTTTTGGTTTCCGCAACATCCTTTTGCTGTCCGCCCAATAATCCTGATCCCATCATATCCCCTTCATCTTCCTTTATTTCCTTATCTTCAACTGTATTTTCTTCGGTGTCAACTTCCCCCAGCAGCACCATGGAATCTCCTCGAATCAGATAGAGACCAAGTTTAATATCCGTATAATAACATATTGTATCACCTCCCTTTTTCAAATGCAAGACACGGCGTTCGGAAGTATCCTCTAGAACCATGTTACTAAACTGATCAAAGCTTCTGAGGACTCCTACTAAGTGTCTTCCATCTCGGAGGACAAGCATTATCCTTCGATCGAGCTGTTCGACAAGACTAGCGGATCCAGGGAGGAAAGCTGGGAGGTGGCCGAAAGGGACACCTGATGGTGGTAGTTTCGGATCTTGCCTTTTAAGAGGAGTGTTGGGCTTTGAAGTGTTCATTGGCGAGGGGGTCAGTGCCTTGTGTGGTGTGAATTCAAATTTGAAGGAACCGAGAGCTCTGATTTGTGACCTTCTTTTGTTAAGCCAGAGAGCTGAGAGTGTAAGGTGTACAGTAGTAGTAGTAGTGGTAGGTACTGTACACAGTACACAGCACACAACAGTAGTAGTAGTTCTACCTTGGTTCTACATTGATGATTAGGGCTTCGCACAAGGTTCCAAGCAGGTCCTCTGAGCGTTCCATGAAGGTTCCAAATTTTAACTAGTGATTTTAACACGGTATAATCTATCTACCCAACAAATGATACAATGATGACCTCTTTCTTTCTCACTCCAAGGAAGCAGACTGGAAGCAGAAGATGTTAGTGATGACTGAAAGATGCCGGAGAGAAAGCCATACGCATTTGGGAATGGTGGAAAGATATTGTGGTTGATAATAAAGAATTTCCTTGCTTCAGCACAGCTCTCAGACTCTTGTGGGAACTATGCAAGTATCAAGTTGCGCAGTGGAACGAGGAGTCTTCTCGCAGCTCAAACTTATAGGTACGTGACACTTATGGGGATAGTATGTATAGCGACATGCTAGAAGTCATAATATATGCGCGTTGCAACGGTGATCTAGGTAATGTATGGTACACGTTATGAATGAAAGTTTTATTACTAGCAAATACACATTACACGTATAATGTCACTAGTTAAACCTTCCACGTATAAAAACACTAGTTAATTTTTGGAACCTTCCGTATAATCACTAGTTAATGTTGGAACCTTTTGGAACCTTTTGGTTCCAAAAAGGGGTGAAAGGTTCTGGAACCTTGTGCGAAGCCCTATTGATGATTGATTGTTGCACTTTCTTGACGGTTTTTTCGGTAACAGGTAACGGGTAACGGTAACAGTTGTAAGCATGAATGACCTTCCAGAACAAAAAGGAGGACAGCACAGGAGGAGGAGGAGAAGGAAAAAGACCAAGACATTTTAAAAAGGCCTAGTAAAATTAAAAGACCGTTGAATTACGAATTACATCATAGCTATTTCATCAATGATCAATGCTATGCTATCTAATTGTTCACATAAAAAGAAGAATTCATTAAATAACTATGGCACCCTTTACCGCAATATTCTGTGGAGCGTTGGTCGTCAATGCAGTTGCAACCTTCCGTTCCTCCTCCATGTGGACCAAATACAGACATTTGTTTGGCTATGCTACCATTTCATCTAACGAACAACCTCTCCTAGAAGACGACAAAACATCATCAGAAGTCAAGGCAAAACATTCCTCTCTCATGAAAAAATACATGGCCGTATACCTTTTGGCTGTATTCAGTGATTGGCTTCAGGGACCTTATGTCTACGCGCTCTATGATGCATATGGTTACTCCCAGCATGATATTGCTGTACTCTTTGTCGCAGGATTCGGAAGTTCCATGGTCTTCGGGACATTTATTGGAGGTATGGCCGATGCATGCGGTAGAAAGAAGTTTACCATATTCTTCGCCGTTATCTACGCATTGAGTTGTGTGACAAAACATTTTAATGATTTCAAAGTGCTCCTGCTCGGAAGGCTTTTAGGTGGGATTGCGACTTCACTCTTATTTTCCGTATTTGACGCATGGTTGATTCGTTCGCATGCTGAAGCGGGGGCATCCTCCATGCTCTCAAAGGCCTTTGCTACCGCTCAGTATGGTAATTCCATAATTGCCATCATTGCTGGTCTCATGGCAAATAAAGCTGCGTCTCTTACAAAATTGGAGCCACTTGGAAAGGATGGAGACGTCTTGTATCAAGGAGGATTCCTTAATCCATTCGATCTTGCTCTAGTGGCTCTTGTCATGTGCGGAATTGTGGCATTTTTTCTTTGGGATGAGAACTTTGGAGAAAATAAGAGTGATAGTGATAGTGATGAAGATGAGGGGCACCAAAAACGCAAGCATTGGTATGATGCCTTTGTCAATGCTTACTTCACCACAATCAATTCAAAGGCTATTCTATTCACGGGTCTTGTTTCATCATTGTTTGAGGGATCCATGTACATTTTTGTATTCATGTGGACTCCAGCTATGAAAGAAAAGACTGATGGAGATATTCCATTTGGTGTGATTTTTGCTACGTTCATGGTTTGCTGCATGGCAGGATCTTCCCTATTCTCTATTTTCATTGGAACAATTAAAAATGAAAAGCTTGGAGTGTATGTCTTAGCTGTTGCAACTGGAACATTCCTACTCATGGCATTAGCTCCAAATGATACCCTCTCAATGGTGGCCTTCTTGATGTTTGAGACCACTGTGGGATGCTACTTCCCTATGATGGGAACTATGAAGAGCATTATTGTACCAGAGAACAAGCGTGCTGCTATCTACAACCTCTTCCGTATCCCATTGAACTTTATCGTGCTTTTCAGTCTCTTGACGGATCTCACACCCAAACAATCATTCTACTTATGTGTGGCAATGTTGTCAACTGCGACATTCTTGCAGTCAAAGCTTGTAGAGCATCAACAGACATTCTACTCTACTTTGAACAATGACGACGATTTAGAATTGGGCGAAGAAAAGGTTATGTTGAAAAGTGGCAGCGCTCCCTCATCTCCTCCTCGTGCTTCTCAGGACAGTGATGCTGAAACTTCGCATCTTTTGTCGGTGGCCTCTGTAAGCAAGGCTGATTAAATACGTGTATATTGATATGAAAACCTAGATGACTACCAGGCCATACCCAATGTACTACTGATTCGAGGAGCGCTTTTGTTGGATAGATGATCGTAGTACCAGAAATGTTTTAACGAGATCAATTTATTCACATAATGTTCACGATGTCATGTCTTCAAATCTTTTCGAAGGCTTAATGAGAAGAGGGACAATACCATTGTTTACTATTTCAGGAAGATATGTTTCTGTGAAAGAATGATTTACCTTTAAGTCTATGTAAAATAAACACATTTTGAATTTATCAAAACTGACTCATGTTAAAAACTAAATGGTATTTCAATCCCTGCCAAATTCCACCCGTGAATAGAATGTTCAAGCTTCGACACAGTGATTGCCGCATATTGCTCATATTCATATGCCTCTTTCTTGCAAACGTACCATACCATCGTCTGAGACTAAACAATCAATTTTTTTCGTGAAGAGAAATTTCAATTTTTTGTAAAACGCCTTTCAACCTCCACAGCAAATTTAGTAGTAGTAGATCAACACGGCGCCCTCATTCCGCACATAGATAGTAATCATGAACTCAAATGGGAAGGGCAGGACAAGAATAACCAACCCTTATACTTCAACAATTCCAATATCAAGTGCATCAACGCAACGACAGGAACAACAATCTGTGGCTGCAACCCCCAGACCAACCGAAGTCAATACAAACGCTAGCTTCAGCCAAGCGTTTGGAGATGTCGAGGAAACAACCCACCACAGCAATGAAACAACATTAGACAGAAGTAACAGCAATCTGAGTACTAATAGCGCCGCACCTACTAGAACGATCTCATCAATCAAAGTACCAACGTCTAACGAATTGGCACTTCTCCAGCCTCACGTATTACATGTATCAACAAAGCAGAGGGGGAATGGAATAATTCGATACTTACGAAATGTCCCGTTTGCATATGCAAAGATTGCTCCGGATTACATAGTAGGCCCAAACAGATGCGTTCTCTTCCTATCTTTCAAATATCACAATTTACATCCAAACTATGTTCATCGTCGGGTGGCAGAACTGAAGTCAGACTTTGACTTAAGAATACTGCTTTGCTTAGTAGATGTGGAGGATAATTCATCTATATTGCTATTCCTGAATAAACTCTGCTGCATAAATAGTATGACAATGATTCTCGCATGGAGCGAACAAGAGGCCGCTAGATATCTCGAAACATTCAAAGCATTTGAGAGTAAGGATGCATCTACTATACAAAAGAAAAAGGAGGTAACCTTCTCAGAACAAGTCGTAGATGCACTGGGTTGTATACGATCTGTCAACAAAACTGATGCTGCGACACTTACTTCTCAGTTTGGAAATCTGAGGAAGGTCATGAACGCATCTATTGATGACATTAGACTTTGCCCGGGTATAGGAGAAAAGAAGGCCAGGCGTCTCCATGAAGCATTCAACAAACCATTTTCAAGTGCAATGGCAAAGAAACGTAAAGTAGAAAGGCTTACGACCGAAACTGTCATTAAAGATTTTGGCGAGCACGAAGAAGGTGAAGATATGAAAATTACTAGTGACGAAATAGAGTAGAGTCTCCAAGATGAGAGACGGAAAGGAACGTTGATAAACTATGCCATTGTTTTATTTTCATACTTTTCTACAAATAAGGTATGTACAATGACGTGTTTTCTCAAGTTCATCTTTTGTAGAAATCCAATTGCTCAAAGAAGTGCTAATATTCAGTGTTGGTTTGTATCCGTTTCCGACATGCCATCTATTTCACACTACATACAATTTGACAGCTTACTAGCGCAGTTTCGTATACAATCATAGGTAGGGTATCCTGTAATGTAGGTTAACAGCGTTCTCGCTTGATACATATGTTTCAGTAGTAATCTTGCGATGTAATACTTGTACTGGAGGACATTAAACTGATTCAAATCATAAAGGATATCCATGAGGCACTTTTAGGTACTTCATCAAAAACAAACTTTTTCAAAGATGCAACCTCATTAGATTTCGTGGCAAGATCAAATGAATTATTTGATGCAGGTATTGCTCAGCACTTTACCGATGTCGAGAACGATGGAATTGATACCAACGTTCCACTCGCCATTGTAAACTATCCCGATTTTTACCTGTGTTGAGACAAGAGGAAGAATCAAGCACTCTCAAAATGCTCAAGAGATTTGATCTGGAAATATCATGTTGGAAATTAGGGGTATCGTGAAAGAAGAGATTCGCAAAAATGAAGAAAGATTGAGGAATAGGCAACTGCGAAAATAGAGGATCGAAACAAGACCAGCCGAGCTCGCGAAATTATATGATGTGAGGAAATCTTTTGAATTACGTCTTCGCACTTCTAAAGAAAAGCATGCTATATTTATAAAAGGACGAGAAGTTCGTGTACAGAGAGAATTGCAACGTAGAGCTGAAAGTGGACGAGGTACTGGTGGCATGGCAGAATTGGATTGGGTCGCTGATGTTGCATTAGGTTTTTGGGATGATGCTGATATCGTTGTGGATAAAGTGCTAAGTGCTAGAAGAGAGGCTACATAATACGAGAGAAAAAGAAGATGATCATGATTTTGCAGATAACGAATGTCTTCTCAGTGTCGAATGGGACGATCTCAGGATCTAGGAAGAGCTCCAGTGGTAGTAATGGTATGTTCCCATAACATACAAGACGCCATTCAGAGGATTCATCACTTGCCGTATCTCTTGCAGTGGCATCTGTGGAAGATAGAGTGAAGAGACGAGCTACAGCTGTAGCGAGGAGGAAACGAAAAAAACTCAATATAAAAAGGTAAAGTTTCTAGAAAAAGAATTGAGAACCAAAATAATGACCGCATACGTAAAAGAAGAGGTAGTCCGACGAATGCTAAAATCGATAGATGATAAGTTTGCTTTATGAACAGTGCTGAATCATCTTGATAAACAGCTGGAAAAGGGTGGATGGGTTGCTAGAAACCCTACAAGAAGAGGAATGGAAGGACGAAGAAGATTGGTTTTTGGATGATGTTACATCATCTGATGTCGATAGTTACAATGACTCTAAAATTATCTGTAATGAAGATGATCTGTCCATTCTTGATCAAATATTGGCAATGGTACTTGGCACTCTCCCCATTGTCAGCGGCACAACAATCGGAGAGCACTATTCTTTCTTGAAAGGTGGCACGATTCGATTTGCTGAAGTCCTATTTACAACGAAGGGTGCTGCTGAAAACAAGGTTGTTATTAAATTATAGACTATTGTAGTAACGACCATGTTTTCAGCAGCACCCTTCGTTGTAAATAGGACTTCAGCAGTTGTTATTAAATTAAAATCTTTGATGTCGATGCCAAGGAAGGCATCTGATCCTGGTTGATGATAGCGAAGCTAAACCGTAAAAGGCTCATCACTCAGATTACATTTTTGAAGAAAGTGCATGGGACGATGACAAAGATACCGAAAAAAAGAACATAAAGTGCAAAAGTCCGTAAGCTTTCTCTTGCCGCGCCTGCACCTCTCTCGGACTCAAGCACTACGAACTTTGGGCCAGCTCCCGACTAGTGTTCCTGACATTGAGAAAAAGAGGCTGATTTAGACGACATTTCCGGACAACCCACAGTTCAGAACGAAGCACCTATTGCAACTTCATCGAAGTAAGGTCTGCGCCTCGGTGAACTCACAAAATGATAATTTTTGAAGGCAGGTAAACGGTGACAGTAAAGAAACTAGAATATTAGAATGGAAACTTCCCTGCGGTTGGGAATCACCTCGGCCTGCAGGAGGACCGTTGTAAGCTTGATTGTAATTTTGGAACCTTCCTCTAACTCTTCCACCATGACAGTTTTCTATTTCTCCTCTGTTGTATCCATTATTGTAATGTCCACGTCCACAATAATCCTAACCACCCAGGGATTGCTCATTCTGAACGTCTCCACCCGCTGGGCCCATCTGATACCCAGCCACTGGCACACGATATGTTTTAAGTTCTCGGCAAACTGGAGTGAATGATTCATTTTTCTTCCGCATTATCGGAGTAGGTGATCGAAATTCTTGTGGCGATTGGCTGCGTTGGATGTGTGTGCTTCAGATCTTAAATTATCAATACTCTATGTATCCTTTACTTTTTCAGGACAATTGTCAATTTTCACTTTAGAATCAACATCTATTTTCTCTGCACCATCTGAATCTGCGTTAGTATTCTTAGAATTGTCACCGATATTGTCTTTCTTGGATGCTTACTCTGCAGGTCCTGTAGCTGCTACCTCAGATTCATCCCGTTCTTGATTCTCTTCCTGCAACTCCTCTACTTCTTCTTCTAGATCGAATACGTCTCCTCTGAATGGATCACCGAAGTCATCTAATTGCATTCTACCATTATTTAATTGTGCCATCCCTTTTCGAATAACGAGGCCCTTATCCGATCTGTCACCTTCGAAGTCATTTGATTCTCTCGTAGCATCTAATTCCGCGGCTTGTTTTTCACGCTTCTGTTCTTAATCAGCCTTTTGTTGCTGATTAATTTTATCCATTTTTTTCATCACACCCTTGACAAATAAATCAGCTGCTTTCCTCAATCCTACATTGGGAAGCAGATCATCGGGAGATACGTCATCTTGTCCAGTAAGAGGGCACCTGAAACCACTTTTGGCAAGACTATCTCTCATACATATTTCACACGTTGTTCGTGCCTCTATATCCCACGGAATAAGCATAGAATTATTCACAACCTGTGCGCAGATGCCACACTGTAGATGCTCCTGTATTTCTGTCGCCGTGACCTTGATCGCATAATCAAAATTACGTCTTTTATTCCCTCCACCCGAGCCGAATTATCCTCCGCCACGATTAACGAGGGATTGGAATCCAATCATGTTCGGTTACAACTTGGTTCCGTCCCCGCCTTCATCATCCTCAGCAGCTTGTGCCGGTGGAGGAATATTCAGAAAGTTCATAGGAATGCCAGTTGCACATTTTTTCGCAGGCTCTGATTGATGTGCAAGTAAACGCTCTTGTTTCCTTAGCTCGGGGTCTGCATTTGGCCTCAGTTGGAAGGTGCTGTGCGATGGCGGCCGGAATGTAGAAGCGATAGACTACGGAGGAGCTCCGCTTCCTGCTGATGTAAATTTATGAGGCTGAAATGAGCGAGATAAGCTCGTATTTGGACGAAACATTGATCCAGCCTGTTCGGTAACGGCAAGGAGCGCTGCAACCTCCTCCCCGAAGAATCTACGGCTTTTGGTTGGACAATACTATTTGTGTTAGTGTTAGCCTTAGCATTCGAATTTGTACTGACAAACTCTTCATCGTCATCTCTTGCGCTCTGGATCGTGTAGAATCCATTATCGGCCGTAGTGCAATTGACGTAAGTCGTGATGACTCCGCTAAGCATGCCGTCGTCCGTCCTATCGATCCAGTCCCCGACCTCACGCTGCTAGAAGCCTCTGAACGATGATTCGGTATACTCTACATCTGTCATTGTATTCTTAACGCTCATGTCGAATTTATCTGCATCCCACCGCCTGTTGATCGGTCCAATTTGTTATCTTTTACAATTGCGCGTTTGCCATCAAAGAGACGAGCAGAGGATCCGGGCGTGGAGGTCATTTCGAAGTTCGTGTTGGACTTGAACTTATTCATTATAGTAGACATGGTTGATGTTGATTAATTGAGCAGTTATGTTACTGATTGATTCGCTGGTTTAATTTAGGCTCATACGGATTTAGATGCAGTGGGTCTAGCTTTCAAGGTACAATTAGCACTAGTGTTTCTGGTTAACTTCTTGTACTTCCTCGGATGGTGCATTATGATACAGCGTTCCAGTCGTGGTGTCCAAGACATGAAGCTGTTGCCGAAATTCCGAATACAAAGACAGGCTGGGACGAAGCTTGATACTTGGCATCGTTCTGAATAGGATCAGGGATAAGAAAAGGATTGCAAGATAAGTTGTCTCTCCGAAAGTAGCAAGATATCCAGCTACACCCAACTGAGTAAGAGTCACCGAAGCTGCACAATTCCACTTTGCTACATCGACACCAAAATGCAACAGGGATCGAATTAAGTCTCATTGCACGATCTCCCTCAATTGATTTGAAATCTTTCACAATAACAATTCCGAGTTCAGCGATGCAGTAAGAATGGGCGTTTAAATGAACTGAAATTAAGCATTACTACATGATGTGCATACCACAGAACAAAAAGTAGAGATACCCAGAAAACGGGTCTATTCAATTCCCCAAATACAGCCTGACCACACCACAAGAAAGAGAAATGAACGAAGCGCCAAGAGCGTAATTACCCGTCCATCCGTCCTTATACAATATTAATGGTGGTGTTGAATAGATGTAAGCGATAAATGATCCAAATATATTGAGAGCAAAGACAATGGGGAAATTGTGTCCAGTCCAAACATCTACTCCGTATAAAATTCCAAGTCCTCCCAAAAGAAGAATCAAAATCTGAGCAATAACATCCTTCCCTGAAATAGCTTTGCTTTGAATAGAACGATAAGGCGCATTGATGGCATCAGTACCTTTATCATACCAGTCGTTGATTGTCTGAGTAAAACCTCTCAAAAATGGTCCTGACAAGATCATGGCAACGAGACCCTTCGTAGCATCGGTAGGTCCGAGCATGACATCACGGTCGTTAGGGTCAAATGAATTTCACTTCCAATGATAGTTTCCAGGTGCGGTAGTTCACACATGACACCCCATGCGAGTGTGACCTAGTCCCAAAATCTGACGAACTCCTGCAGATTCATCAGTATATTCCTGATTATTTCCTCTCGACTTGGCATAAAGGCGGAACAAGATTCGGATTGTTTAATTCTCTCTTCTATCTCAAAAAGGAAGAATGAAGATGTGTCTGCGAAAGTTTTTGTTACCCTTCTTCAACATATTGAGGAAGAAGATCCTGCTTTCGAGACTGGACGAGCAAACGCGTAGATATCATATTTTCTCTTTTAAGATTCGCTCGAAAGGCTTGACCAAAGCTTGTGGTTGGTTCCAAAGGGACCCAACGAAGACTGCAGGTCGAATTCTAAAGTACTGCGGCAAGCCTTCAATTAGGCTGTCTTGCCAAAATCTTGTGAATTTCCCCCTGCGCTTATGATCCAACATATCAGTTATATCAGTTTTCTCGCAAAAATCATCCTGTCGCAAAATGCAGCTAGCGACAAATGAAGAATAACAGTCTAAAACAACAGAAGAGATATTGCTATAGAAACAATAAGAAAGCAGTATCATGTCCACAATCATGTAGATTCTGTTCTGATGCGTGGCATTGGTGTGTTGTAAATCCTAGGTAGCTAGACTCTGTCCCATTCTTCGGCACGATTGCGTTTGTCATCTGCACTGGACGCTGTGCCATGAATCCTTGCTGCATTACGCTTCTCTCATCTCAATGATTGCACTATCAAGTTCCCATATTATTGTTCAGTACTACTAGACATGATCATTATGGACAGCAGCACGACGTCCACCACCATTACCCTTGGAAGTGGTCGTCCTGCGTCGAGAAGATTGCCAACGATATCCTCGAACAAGAACTTGAACTTGCAAAAGTGAACGGGAAGTGGATTGAAGATTGGAACAACTTTGGCGATGACGTAGAAGAGCTCTCCAAAGACATTGCAGACAAAATCAAGAAGAAATGCAAGGAAGAATTAAATCTTCCACGATATAAACTGATTGTCCAGGTCACGATTGATAAAAAAAGGATCAGGGTTACGAGTCGTTGCTTATGGGATACTTCTACGGATCGGTATGCTTTTATGAGTCATCAAAACGCAAATATGTGGGTTTCTGTGTTGGTGTTTGGTATGTATACTGATTAGAAATTGAATAATATATGAATATAGATGAGCTCGATGAGTAAGTAACGACTTCAAGTTCTAAATGAAATTGAATCGGTATCATTACAATCGTCTTGATGATCACAGGAGGGAAAGAGACAAGTTTGAGGTTGGCAATTGTAATCTCTCATTGTAGTACAATTTCTGGTATGGCAATCCATCCTTACCCGTCAAACCTTGGAACTCCTCTTCACAATCTGTCATATCAGTCTCATCCATTTGGGGAAAGATTGCTACTGTCGATGGAAGCCCAAGAACAAAACCAACTAGAACAAGGTATGTCATCAATGGCACACTCGTAACATTTGATCACAAGCTAGGATCGTTTTAGTGAATCATCCCATGAAGGTTGATTGATCGAATTGTTAAGCTGTTGGTTCAAAGTTAGGATCTGATGATGCTGTTACATTTTCAGCAGTCATTGCGGTGACGGCTACAGTAGCAATACCTGCTGTTGCAGCGAATACCGTTTGATGGATTGGTATCGATGGAAAGCTGGCAGTTGTATTTGCACTAGTGATTGTGTTGGTTGCAGATGCAGATGCCGATGTAGACGAAGTGGCCTTGGATACCGATGCTGCATTCTTGGGTGCTGCTGGTTTCAAACTTACTTTGGAAGTGGAAGAAGAAGATGCTGAAATCACCGACTTGCTTGCAATTGAATTCACAGTGGCATTCGCATTTGTGTTCTTGATGAGGTTAGCAACTTTGGAAATGAATCGAACTGACATGATAGTATGGTATGGCATGTTATGGTACGGAGCGAAGGCAGACACTTTGGAAATGAGAGCTCCAACGGCTGTATAGACGAACTTCATGTCAAGGTATGTAGGAGAAGGACAACTATTGCTATAGGCAGTTTATGCAGAAAGCAGTAGGAGGCAGGACATCACCGTCCAGGGCGAGGAAAGAAAGATCTGGCTAACCGTTCCACGCACGAATACAGCATCTATGACGATATTTGCAAACGTTTACAGTTTCAACATCAATATCATCAATAGGGATCCAAAATTAGAAGAAGGTCAAGACTGTGTATGTGTTAGAAAAACAATGGTCATTACATTGTCATCAGACATTGGGTATGGATCTCATTTCTGCTAATAACAGAGATGGCATTTTGGTGGTGATTTGTATTGTAGGGATCACTCGAAGATCGGATCAAGGCAAAGCATCCTGACCTCGTTGCCGCCATTGATGAATTATGGAGGACAGTGACAGGAGGTAGTTTCAATACGCCGAAAAAGGGTCACTTTGTTCCGAGAGATGCAGCAGTCACCCTTCTCGCGAATCGAATTGCGAATGATGTTGCAGTGATGGATACTTCGATGGAATTCTGTGATGCTCGCTGTAAGATACAAGTCACCCAGGTGGCTGCTGCTACACGTAGTAGTGCTAACATTGGAACGAAAAGAAATAAAGGGAAGGATGCCAAAGTGGCGTGAAGGACAGCGTCGTGTCATGAAGCACAAAATTTATGACATGGAAAAGATACCACTTATAATTGAAGCAATCCCTTGGACGCACACAATCTTGTAATTATCATGGATTGATAGGAACAACTATTTATAGTAACGGTACCCAAAGATACATTTAGTTAGCGAATGATGCCGTTCGAGCTGTTAGACTCGTGAATGAAATTCCGTCAAGTTTCTATTAAATATTAAATAACACCCATTGCCAAGAGGAATTCAATGATTGCCAACCACTTGTATCCACTACTCACCAGTACCAGGGAGGATTAGGACGCCTTGGAATGCTTCTTGAGTTTATTTATTAATAGGTGAGATAGGTATCCATATTGATAACATTAAAGTACGAGGGCAGGTAAACGACGTCATTGCTAGAGCCATAATAAAGAATCACATGCATTAGTGTCGACCGGCCTTCCTTTATGAAATATGCACGGGACACGTCTTCTGCCATTTAGATGGTGCTTCAGCAAGCATCGAATACGCTTGATCTCTAGACCGAACTCTAATTTCTTTGCATAAAGAGGAGAAAGGAAATGTGATCGGAAAGATTGGAAAGGAGTTAAAGCCATGGAATTGTTGTGATATATATATATTGGAATCAGCTTTTTATCTCTACATTTTACATCTGCACCAGCTAGTCCTGTTTGAGAAGAAGATGATGAAACGAAGTGACAGCATCAGGTAGCAAATGGTATCCCGAAGCATCCATACAACATAAGATTATAGAAGATCTACAGAAATTAGCAAGGAAACTACGAGACTGTCTATTTCCAAGTTGCAAGATTTCCTTGAAGGCACTTCTAGTAACGAGGTGATGGTAAATCACCAACGTCATCTCAACATGTCTCGTCTGACAATCATTTCTTCATTGTTATTGATAAAGGGATTACATGAATTGGAATCAATGCATTTATTAATAATTGGTCAGGCAACATGGAAAGCAACGATGATCTACGGCATATGCCAGGAATCAAGTAGTGGTGGGTCCACAAGAACAAATATATACAGAAGAGGATTTGGTCAGCCTACATTGCCCCAAGATATGACTTTGACATGGATAATGCATAGCGATATGATGACAACGATCTACCGCATGTCCGTAAAGATGCTAGCAACTTGCTGTAGGCCACCAAGATAAAGTTCAGTTGCGAGTTTATTCGGCACTAGGTCGAGTTGTTTGTACTATAGTTTGGAGACACGCAGCAGTTCATCATGTAAGTGCAAAGAAGAATTCATTGATAAAGTGTACGATAGATGAAAGTAAGGATGCTAATTTCAACAATAATAAAGATTGAGACGCATTCATCAAAGTGAAACTCCTATTTGATATTAAGATACTACTTAACCCTGACAGAGAATATCAATCATTCGCACTAGCGAGTAATTGTCTCCATCAATCTGAATGTCGTTACCGGCGTAGTCCTTGAATTTGACTCTTTGACCTTCCTGGAAAGAAGATGGAGTGAACTCTCCAGTACTGCACATTCTACCTTCCCCAACCTTAAACACAGTTCCAACACAAGGCAAATCATCCTTTGTCACAGAAGCTGCAATAACAACTCCGCTGCTTGTTTCGAATTTTTCCACATCCAACTTGACCAACACATAGTCACGACAAGGCGTTACATTCTTCTTTGACATTTTAGATCCTTCGTAGAAAAGCAAGACATCATCATCACGGATCATTTGCATTTGCTCGTCGTTGTAGGTCAAGGGTGTTCCGTCGAATTTTCCATACAAAACTGACATCCCCTCGCTAACAGGATTATGTATACGAATCCCAGTGTGTGGATGAAGCCTTCCAGGACCAGCAGACATTACCAATCCTTCGGTTGGTCTTTCTTGGCTCTTTTTGGGGGGAAATAAATACAGATGTCAGTCAGATATCCAGAGAAATGATTTTTTGGACAAGCGTACCCTGCGTAAAATAAATGAAATACTAACCTGATCGGGAAGCAAAATTCCTCCTCCTGTGGCAGCGAGAGTATCCTTCGTTCTTACAAGAACAAAATTTCCCAACGGAGTGATTTCACCACGGATTTCCTGCCCATCCAGAGTGGCAGCGTTAAGTGCAAAATTGAAATTGTGCTGGTTGACGCTAGGCGAGAATGCTGTGACTGCTGTTGCAAGCACAGTAGCAAAAATTGTGTTGGAAAGTCTGTTCATGATAGATCGAAGATACCTTTATTGTTCTTTAGCTGTGTTCAAACAAGTGTACTGCTTTAGCTAGGTATTATCAGCTGGGTTATATTATTGTTTGATTTTAGATTTTAGATTTTAGAGAGGAGGTCGATGGTCGATGGAGGATGGAGGAAGCAGGCAGAGAGAGAAAAGAGAAAAGAGGGCTTCGTGCGTATTTCTTTTTAAAGCGCATCAACTATCTTTTAATAGGTAAAGTCCATCTGATGGTTATGAGCCGCGATTATTATCTTGGATCAATTTCTTGCCACCAACACGTTCTGAGGTGCTGGCAAATTTAAGAAAAGAACGCACTACCACCACCTATGTACCAATCAAAATGCTGCCAGCGACCAGTACGATACGAACAAACCACCAGCAGAGCAGATCAAAAACAGCTTCTCCATTCTCAATTAAAATTCTGTTCGTTCTTCTCACAATATCCAATCCGATCAAACTAACCATGAAGCTTACTCTTATCACCACCCTCTTCGCATCTGCTGCTGCCTTCGCCCCTTCCAAGGTTGCCCAGTCATCCACCTCCCTCTCTGCATCCCTTGATGGAGTTACTGGGTCTCTTGATCCTATGGGAGTCTTCGACCCCCTTAATCTTGCTGAGAAGGCTACCGATGCAACCCTAGCTCGTTACCGCGAGGCTGAGCTTGCCCACGGACGTGTTGCTATGCTTGCTGTTGTAGGGTTCCTTGTAGGAGAGAAGGTAGAGGGATCTGGTTTCTTCTTCGATGCTTCGATCTCTGGACCTGCAATCACCCACATTACTCAAGTTCCTGATGGATTCTGGGCTGTAATCATTGCCTTCATCGGAGCATACGAGGCTAGCAGAGCTGAAGCTGGATGGGTTGACCCCGCAGACTGTCCCGTAGACCAGCCTG
>Ga0307981_1000653_pt1 | contig 33779 bp, 27 predicted proteins | sample OrgLakmetagen987_FD_201849 | JGI IMG/M metagenome (GOLD analysis project Ga0307981, IMG submission 201849) | Saline water microbial communities from Organic Lake, Antarctica - #987 | ecosystem: Environmental > Aquatic > Non-marine Saline and Alkaline > Saline | place: Antarctica: Organic Lake... | reverse complement strand
CTGTGCATTGACAACGGGACGGGTGTCTGTGACAGTGCCATCGGGCTGCGACACGACAAAGAGGAGAATGTCCTCCACCAACACGTTCTCGGTGACAACTGTGTTGTCAATCTTGATGCACACCTGAAGGAAAGATCCCTGCGTGAGCGCAGGTGAACTGGCAACCTCGCTGTTGTCGTCCATACAGATGTAGGCCTCAACGGGGTAGTCGAGGTCGGCATTGGCGGCCTCGTTGTCGGCGGCCGTACGGCCGGCGGTGATCTCAGTAAGAGTAAAGTTGGCAGTCAGGTCCACGTTGATGGTCACGTTGGTCTCGTAAAAGTTGACCGACTCGGTGTTGTTATCGTTGTCGATGTAGTTGTAGTCGATGCGGAGGCAGAATCCGATGACGGCGTTGGTAAGGTTGACGTCTTTGTAGTGGACCGAGCCGTACAAGCCAAACAACCGCGGCTGCCTGTGTTTGACTGTGGTATCCACACCACTCGTGTACTACTAGTTTAGCTTCTTCCTACAGCTCTTCACTCGGGGGGTCTTCGTGAACGCATGAGGTATCACGAAAAGAAATCACAAAAAGAGGAATTTACTTCCCGAAAGTCTGTTCTATAATCTGACGACTACTCATTATGCTAGAGATACGATTACAGTACTAGCTAGAGGCTGCCTGTGTTTGACTGTGGTATCCATAACACTCGTTGACTACTAGTTTACTAATTTCTTCCTAGTACAGCTCTTCACTCGGGGGGTCTTCATCGTGAACGCAGGAGGTAATAGGTATCACGAAAAGAAATCACAAAAGGCCTTACGCAAACCATCCGACCATGTCGTCGAGAATGGCAGCCAGGATGGTCATTGGAAACGAGAGGGAGAGAGTGTTTTATACGTGAGAGTCCGCAATTATATTACACACGCATCCGCAAAAACTCATAAACGGTACTTACTCGCAGCAACGTCGGCTCCAGGCGCGACACAAATATCCCATCCAGCCGTCTTGGAACTCGACTTTTTGGCCATGAGTGCGAACACTTTTTTGTTGTCCTGGTAATCCACAACCAAAATTTCGCTCTTCTTGGGAGGCAAGAAATCGCCAATGGGCTTGCCCTCTTCACGTTGGACGTTGATGAGCTTCATCTTGGGCATGTAGTTGTTGTCGTTCCACACTAAGAGGGGGCGGTGATCGAGGTGGTTGTCGTCGATGTCACGGACGCGGAACCACGGGTAGAAGTCCACACCCCCTTCCTTCTCCATGGGAGTATCACCTCTTCTTAGAGGCATGAGACCGTAGACGTCATATTTTTTGTTGACACTGACAACCTCTTACCGCCACACAAATGGGCTTGTCATCGGGAGAGTACATGACGGTTCGCTTTTTGCCGATAATGTTGGAGAATTCCTTAATGTAGACCCCACCGGCAAATGCTTCACCAGTAGAATCAACGATGGAGAAGGTGTCAGTTATGGAGAGGAGCTGCCATTTGCCGTGCTCGATCGAGAGCTTGACAACATGACCGGCTTCCGAGCTGATTTCGATGGGTGTTCCTTCGCCAATCACTTTTCCGCCAACGGAGGCAGGAAGAGCCTGGACACTCCTGGCAATGGAAACTTCCGAGGGGAATCCATGGATTCCTCCAAACTCTCCTTCCTTAGCGGCGACTTGTCCTGCAACAATGGCGCTGTTCTTTGTTGTTGGATATAATGTAAAGGTAAAGATCTTTTGCAAGTTGAAAGTGCGGTTTTGTGGCCTATCGATTGGTCAAAGAGAACCCGAAATATGTTTGCGTTTGTTCTTTATTAGGCCCTGTCCAAGCGAGATTTTCGCGATCGCGATCCTACTTTCGACCGCGATCGTAGTTTCAGACTGGTAATCAGCTTCTGAGTACTACTTCAACTTGGGGAATCCTGTCCAAACGAGATTTTCGCGATCGTAGTTTGGGTCAGAGAAGGATCTCATTTTCGCCACCTCTGTGCATTGATTGCCTGCCTACTGCCTCAGTTACCAATACTTGTTGCTGTTGCTATTAAAGAGCCGGACTGTGACAGTGACGACGACGGCAGCAATAGTGGCAGTGACAATGGCGAATGCTACGAAAAGAGACGTCAAGACTTGCAAGATTTACCTGCTGACATTGACAAGAAGTACCCGCAAGAGGACACCCGTTACTTTTTGAGGCAGAGGTCAAAGCAGTATGTAGGAACCGACAAGTACAAGCTTTCTATGCTGTGTGCGATTGCCTCCGATTTGCCAAATGAGGTCAAGATACCAACTATCATGTCGGTATACAAGTAGAAGTCAATACCATTAGCAATAGCAACTTGTTCAGTGGCGTACCGGTCTACCCTACCACTAGAAAAACAACTATCTCCATCGCGGTGAATATACAACTAGCTCCATCGCGGTGAATATTTTAGATTTACAATAGCTCCATCGCGGTGAATATTTTAGATTTTTTTTAAGATTTTTAGATGGATTTTAGACTGTCTTTAGACAGGTTTTAGAAGCTTTAGATTTAGATTTAGACCGGATCTAAAATCTAAACTAAAACGGCATCCTTGGTCTAAGGTCATCTCCAGCGGTGCCCGCTAACCGCTAAACTCTAAGCACTCTGATTGGCTAAAGTATGTCCGTTATCGAGACCCGTATTCTATTCCGGCCACTCGTCCCGCCGGTCACCGAAACAACCATTTTCGATAATGTCAAAGTTCTTCTTTTGTCAAGAAAGGCCTAGGTCTAAACTATTGTACCTCTAACGGAAGAAACAGTATGAAGTCAGCAAGCCAGTCGGTCCCGTTCAAAAGACCAGCAATAAGTATACTGACGTGTTGCGAGACTTTTAAGCGGTACAGTAACTTTTAAAACGAGCAATTTTAAAAGTTTGTTTACCGGTTACCGGAGCTTTAAAAGTTTTTTTGAACCGGTGGTGGTTCAAAACTTTTAACCTGTACCGTTTAGCGGATGACCTAAAGCGAAGAATCTTCTACATTCTAGATTTTGGTTTGGTCGGTGGTACACAACACGCACGCGACGCACTCACTTTCGATGAATGAATCTTCGAGGTTCAAGAGATTTGCTTTCATACGACGAACGACGTACAGTACTACAGTTCTCTTGGAACTTAATTCTCTGTACTTAAAAACCTGAATTATTCAACTTAACGCTTCTTTTCATTTTATTTAGCTTATCCGAATTGTACTTAATTATCATTGATTTGGAGCAAAATAAGCTTTTTTAAATGAACTACATCTTAATTTAGTGAGTCACGCCACGTATTTTGTCATGTGTGTTTCTTTTATCTTTGAGTTCATGTTGTATGTTGAAGGCGACCATGGCTGCCTTCACGAGCACCTCTGCCGTTGAGAGGACAAGAACAGACAGCTGGAACGGACCTCCACGATCAATTTTCGACAATCAGCAAACGTGGAACGGCAACAATTGGATTTTACCCGAGACGTTGCTGCAAAAGCAAGAAGCTTTCCTTCTCACAAATAATCACCGTGGATACAACACAGCAAGTGATCGCCATGAGCAAGAAGCAGACTAGCATAGCCGACCTCTACAAGAATCAGGAACAGAACCACGTACCTGGTTCTTCTCAAGCGCAAAGAGTAGCATGGGAAGCCGACCAAAAGCAAGCGACCATACAAAAGGGAGACTGCTGCAGCTGGCGTGACGACAACGACAGTCCGAAAGCAAACCCCCGACAAATCAGCAAGTCTGGGTACTAACACTTGCACTGGTCCAAGTACGACTGATGGATCCGCTATGAGGGATGTGGCTAAAAAGAATCGGAGTACACCATCAAAGTAAGAGTACACCACGAAGATTGCAGCCTGCCAAGTTGTTTATGTCGAATTCGATAAACGAATGAAAGGCGGTAGTCGGCTCTACAGCAACGTTGCAGGGTACCATGGGACTACACACTAAAGTGCCAACAGCGGCGCGGCTAGTTCTTTTGGGAGAGGTGTGCGCTTCGATTGCCATGATAGTTCGATCGCTCGCGAGCGGCGTGATTTACGAGCGCTTTTTTGGGCGGGAATACAGTAGAATACGTCATTATGAGTCAGGAGGAGTCAGAAAGTTTCCGTTAATACATCGTGATGTGTGCCCAGTACAACTTAATTCTCGTCAGAATATAATATAGCATATCAAAAAATTAAGTTGTTAAATCGCGATTTTGAGATTGATTATGTTGTTGCAAGAGAACTGTATTCTACCTACTGTAGCTAATATATCATAGCCTGGATGGGAGCTGAAGCTATAACGGTATCATACTGTGCCATACGGCAGTCTAGCTACTGTAAGAGACTTTTTCGTGAACATGGTACCGCCCGATGCTTACGAAAGGCATTGCAGATGAACACATTAGTTTCTTAATAGCACGATTGTGTATCTCATGGCCTTTCTACTGTAGTCGTAGTGGACCGTTTCCAACCAAGTCTCGGCGGCAAAATGCCGGCGTAGTTCCCTGTTGTAGACGCAGTCAATACTTTTAGCACGAGATCTTGACAGAAAGATGGCGTCTACGATGACGGCAGCAGCGTCAGACACAATCATGCGGGTAGCTCTTTTGAAGAACCGTTGCTCATGCAGATGTGACCAACGTGGCCAAAACAACAACAACAACAACAACACGAGTCGAGTCACCCCATTTGAATCCGTCGACCCTGCCATTATTTCATCTTCACGACAGTTCTCCGACAAATATTTGCTTGTCGGATCCCGCCGACACGACCACATTCTCGACAGGATGAAAGGTCACGGCATTGACGCAGCCCTTGTGTCCCGGCAAGAGGTACAGCTCTTCTCCCGAAAATTCGTCCCACACGTGCACCATCTTGTCGGCCGACCCGGCCGAAACCATGTTGCCTCCCGCCGACCACGAGCACTTTAGCAAACCCCGTTCAGCATTGTGCTTGTGACCCGTCAGTGTCTTTTGGAGGCGATTGCCGGCGGTAAAATTTTGAATGTCCCAACACTTTACCGTTTGATCCATGCTGTTGGACAACAAGTGGGTGCCCGCCGGCGACACGGCCAAGCACGTGACGGTATCGGCGTGTCCCTTGACGGCGTAAACTGGTCGTTGCATGGAAACGTCCCAACACTTGATGGCTGGATCGATACCCGCGCTAAACACGTGACCGCTACTGGCGCAAGCCGCCACGCCCAAAATGGGAAATTCGGTTTCGAAACACGCCACGCTGGACTTTTGTCGTTGGTCCCACTGCATGACGGACCCATCGTCCGACGCGGAAAATATGCTGTTAATAATGCTACTGCTTCCACTAGTTGCTGGAATGCAAGTGACGGCATTGACAATCCCCGAGTGTTCGTCCCACTTGCGGAGGCGCGTGCCAGTTTCCACGTCCCACAGCATGACTGTCTTGTCGGCCGACGCGGTCGCTACCGTTTCTTCCGACAGCCAGGCGCAGTCCAAGACGGCATTCTTGTGTCCCTCTAGGACATTAAAGTTATGGTAGCCTTCAGTGTGACTCCAGAGAAGGCACTTTTTGTCAAAGGAACAAGAGAGGAGCGTGGCGCCAGACGGGCTGTATTCGACAGCGTACACGGATCCTTTGTGTCCCGACAGTTGCATGGTGGGAGACGGTAACGAAGACGTTCGGAGCTCGGTCGCTGAATCATCTGTGGGGTAGGCGACAATGGCACCAACGTTGCCGCGGGGACGCTTGAGCGGTGGACCTTCCATCGTGGTCGCCATGGTGCGGCAATGAATAGTATGGCTGATGGGCGTGTAGCGTTTAGTGGCGTGTGGCCGGAGCGTTTGTGGCTCCTGTGACTTCAAGTTCGCGCCAAAACAAAAGTGTATGATTCTTCTCGTTCGTGTATGGGTCCCGCGGTTCTCAACGATGATTCAATCTCGACGAACGGACGAACAGCGACCTTGGGAGAGACGGATGTGTAATGTGTGAATAGTCTACTATAGTAGAGAAGGATAGTGCCATTACAGTGCTAGTCTACTTGAGACAAACTAGCTAGAATGATGAGCTCCATTAGCTACCGACTCCAAGGAGCTGTTTCCAACAAGACCATGAGCTTCTACCAACAGCAGCGTCGCTCGTACATGGACGTGCACCAAAGGCCCTCGCACTCGGGCATGTTTCGACGAGACGGAACTGTAGGACCGGTTGAACCGGTAGAACCATCACCGCCGTCGCAACCGCTGAGTGACTTTGATTTCTACCGCACGCTGCTATTTCGCATATTGAGCGCGTGTACCTCAGTCTACTGCTTGACGGAATACGTGGCCGACATTACCCTCACCGAAGGTCCAAGCATGACACCCACAATCAGATCCTCGGGAGAAATAATTCTCGTGGACAAGTTTCACCCTCGAGCCGTCAAGGATGGCATGGACGCTACGCAACGCACTCTCGCGGCTGTTCAGCGACAAAAAGCGCACGGCACCGCATTTTGGCACCAACCGCAAGTGTCCGTATCGGATCTACCGAGACCCTCGTACCGTGAATGGTTCCAGCAGATTCAATCTCCTCTCCAACAAGGAGATGTCGTTGTCGTGCAACATCCACATCGTCGCGGTACCGTCTGCAAGCGTGTCGCGGGATTGCCCGGTGACAAAATCATATTGTACCGGCCAACGAGGTTTCCCACACTACTAGTAGCGTCATCAGCATCAGCATTGTCAGCCCAACAACAACAAAATCAAGCACAACCGCAACAAATCGTGACTGTCCCAACGGGCTGCGTCTGGTTGGAAGGCGACAATCCCAACAATTCGGCCGATTCGCGCAATTACGGACCCGTTCCGGCGGCACTGATACAGGGCCGCGTGTTGGCGCGGATTTGGCCATTGCGGGGAGAAGCGGCCATGGTGCGTGGGGGTCGACCGCGCTTTGTAGCCAGCGACAGTAGCAGCAACATCAACATCCGTAGAGCCGAGCAGGATTCAGGGTCCACGGTACTACCGGCGGGGTACCAGGGGCAGCACATTGTCAAGCATGTGCCATCACCGCCGTTGGACACGAATTTGTAGCTAGCCACGATACTAGAGCTACTTCTCAAATAGTAGAGTATAGTCAACACAGTTACCAACAACAAAAAATCGTGTACGTTTCATGTAGTCTAGATGTTTCATGCTGCTTTTTCATCTTATATTCACTATAGAGTTCCTTTCACCAAGTCTCGGGACACTCCACACATTTCTTTCTTCTCTCCTCCACAACAGCCCTAGCTACGAGTAAGTGCTTACGAGCCCAAGTTGAAAAGTCCCTTTCCACCGTTGACGGCATAAAAGGTGTCGGCAAAGACCAAAGACAAGACAGCCATCAACTTCATGACAATGTTCAAGGCCGGTCCAGAAGTATCCTTGAAGGGATCTCCAACAGTGTCACCGACGACGGCAGCCTTGTGAATGTCAGATCCCTTGCCCTGCAATTCAGAGTCGGGAGCCGCCTTTTCAATATACTTTTTGGCATTGTCCCAAGCACCACCAGAGTTGGACATGCTAATGGCCAACTGCACAGCAGCCACCAAGGCACCTACCAACAAGCCCGAAACGGCAGTGACACCAAAGAAGATACCAGTCAAGAGAGGGGTGAAGATAACCATGGCACCCGGGAGGACCATCTCCCTCAAACTAGCCTGAGTACTAATAGCAATACAGGCATCGTAGTCGGGACGTTCCGTGGGGTTGGCATCGAGCAAGTGCGGCTTTTCGTCAAACTGACGCTGGACCTCCATGACCATGGCCATGGCAGCCTCACCGACACTCTTCATGGTGAGAGCGGCAAAGGCAAAGGGGATCATACCGCCCACAAGCAAAAAGGCAAAGGTCAAGGGCTCAACCATGTTGACACCGTTGGCAAATAGAGTGTCGCCGGAAGCGTGACGGATACGAGTGACAAAGGCACCAAAGAGGGCCAAAGAGACAAGGGCGGCCGAACCAATGGCGAATCCTTTTCCAATGGCAGCAGTAGTGTTACCAGCGGCATCCAAAGCGTCAGTCTTTTCACGGACAGCGGGGTCGAGTTCAGCCATCTCGGCGATACCTGGAACGAACGAGAGCAAAATAGAGGCAGGATTTGTGTGAGATTCGGGTACGAAATCCAAAAAAGTAAAACGATGCCGCTACCTGCAGTGCACAACAAGAACCAAACTCACCTCCAGCGTTATCGCAGACGGGTCCGTACACATCAATGGTAAGTCCCGTAGCCAAGTTGGAAAGGAATCCAATGGCAGCAAGGGCAACACCGTACATGTCGCACATGGTGAAAGATCCGTAAATGACAAGGGCCAAGACCAAGACGGGGATAATGGCAGACTTGTATCCAAGAGCAATACCGTAAATCATGTTGGTGGCGGCACCAGTCTTGCAGGCGTTGGCAACTTCACGGACGGGAGCGTAGGAATGACTGGTGTAGTATTCCGTGACCAAACCGATAGTCAATCCACCGACGGCACCCATGGAGACACACATAGTTGCCATGTAGGGGGCCAAAGTCAACGATTCAGTTCCGACCGTCTTGGCCATTTCAAACGAAGCTGGCAAAAAGTAAACGGAAGCAAAGTAAATGGAGGGAATCATCAAAACAGTGGTGGAGATGAGCTGCATCTTCAAAGCTTGTTCAACGTGGGCCTCGGACTTGACGGGGTGAATGTGAGTGGCAATGAAACTGCAGATCAAGCAGACAAAGATACCAACAGCACTGACGACAACGGGAAAGACCATGGCGTCCCAGCCACCCGAAACGCCGATACTGCTACCAATCACCAAGGCGGCGCAGGTACTTTCGGCGAAACTTCCAAACAAGTCACTGCCCATACCGGCCACATCACCGACGTTGTCACCGACGTTATCGGCAATGGTGGCAGGGTTGCGCGGATCATCCTCGGGGATTCCATGCACAACCTTTCCAACCAAATCGGCACCAACATCGGCAGCCTTGGTGTAGATACCACCACCGACACGTCCAAACATGGCAATCACGCTACCACCGAGACCGTATCCAGTCAAGGACTCGGTCAAGTAGACCCATTCCTTGGGTTCCGGGTAATGAACACGAAAGACCAACATTGTAAGGTAGAGCATGAGGAGACCAGCCGCGCACAAGGCAAATCCCATGACGGAACCGGCACGAAAGGCCGTGTTGAAGCAATCGGTCCATCCTGGCTTTTGGGCCGAAATGGTGGTACGCACGTTACTGTAGACGGCAACCTTCATTCCGAGGTAGCCACTGCCCATGGAGGTAAAGGCTCCCAGGAGAAAGGATACGGCGGTAAAGATTCCTCGGGCCATATCCCAGCCGGTACCCCACGAGACGAGGACAAGAATGAGGACACTAAAGCACATGACGAACCAAAAGCACACAGTGTACTCGGCCTTGAGGAAACTTTCGGCACCTTCGTAGATGGCTTCGTAGATTTCGTTGAGGCGGCTCGTCTTTTCGTCGTTGGATCCGCCGCCAGTGAGGGGCTGCGATTCTCCCGAGCCGGAAATGGACACAATGGGGATGCGTGAAATGATGTAGAACTGGCTGTAAGCCCAGACTGCGCCGACGGCGCAGGCAAGAAAGATAATGCCGCTAGCGGAGATCTGTATGCCGTTCGTTGCAGTTGCATGTTGAAAAAAGGTGTGAGAGACGAAAGATCTTTACGATATTGCGAGCAAGCGAACGACAACGACAGTTTCGGACTGTTAGCTGTGAAAGGGAGCGTAACTTACATCCATCATGTTGTCTTGGGTTGGTAGCAACGATCCGACCGATGCACTAGCTTCGAAGGAGGATGTGAGGAGAGGTGAAGATTCGGAAGCCGACAGGAATCGATTGCCAATGAGATCACCATCGATGACCGCGGTGGTGTCAGCTGGACGTTGTTATTGGCTGAACGTTGGTTGGATCGGAGGGAGCTTTTTTCGTCGACAGGATCGGAGGGTCGGGGGGAAGATCGGAAGACTCTGGCGAAGGACGTACTGTAGCCGAGTTTGGTGCAGTTTCGTCCCGCCGCGGTTCAGCTACCGGTACCGTAGTCTACTACAGTATCTTCCGTACGGTACCGGTATTCAGACTTCTATTTGAGTCGGACACGCTGGGTTTTTTTATGTACTGTGCGGTACCAGTAGAGAGCTTGCACGGATAGATGGCATTGTTGCACTTAAACTCGGTTATCTACGACTAGCTAGTTGGTTACCTGGTAGATTATTCAGTCGCTGATAATAGTAAGGGAGAGGTTCGTCACAGATCAAAACAGGCAGGCTGGAGGAGACTACAATACTACTAGCTACTAGCTAACGTATTGCAATGTGTTTTCATTCGGCGAAATACAAGGAGAAAAAAAAGCGCCTGCGTAACACACAAAACAAATAATGAACGCATAAAGTATTAGCCAGCTTTTACTTCTTGTGATGCGTATCGAGTGCTTCAGGGCAACAACTGTTTTGCTGTGCTTTCGCGCGGTCGCATGCTGAGATTCGGTAACGGATGTGTATAGACCTAGTGCCAAGAATTCCACCCTCGACATTGCTCCACCAAACCGTGTAATGCCCTGCTGCTCTACAATTAAATCTCTGTTCCATTTCCAGCCCTCGTCGCCGTTGGTAACACCAAAACAGAGAGAGGAGGAACAGACCTCGAAAAGGAAATTGTCAACCATGAGAGAGCTTCTGTCGATCCAATCGGGCGCGTCAGGAGGTGCGGGTACACGGATTACGCACGTGATAAATCCCAATTTTGCGATGGTGGCAAGCGAGTGTTCGTCGAGCGCTGTTGAGGGGCGGAGGCAGTGCTGCTGCTGGCCTGCGTTCCTCGATCACTTCGTGTTCGTAGCCTTTGGCTCTTGCTTTATTCGATGGACTGAAAGATATAGACAGTATAATCGTAAGGAAGACTTTTCGAGTAAGCTGACACTTTTTGAGAGGAGGCAGTCCAGTCGCAAAAGATCGTTCTTCTTGCGGTATCCCCGGATCGATCTCCATTGTCCGTTTTCCCGGGTTTCTCACCGTCTCATCCGGTATCTTACATCTTTCGACTACATGGAGTCGAATTAGTCGGCTGCGTCTTTTTCCCGCCACTTTTTTGTTCGATTAGAACGCCCCACTTTTCCGTGGGACCTTGTTTGGGGGCGTGGGCGTGTGCGAGCGCATGCATACGACATCTTATTGAATAAAAGATATTTGTCAATCAGTGTTGCAAGATAAAAGGCAGCGCTAGTTTGGTAACCTTGCACACGTAATATGTAGTATTATAGATTAGTATAGAGGTTATGGAAAGTAACCATCATGCCTTCCTGCCAAGCCTTCCAACAATAGAACCAATAAATCAAAAACAACCTGCACCCACGCCATGGTGTTACGGCGAAACAATGGGGCGTATTGCGGGGGTCAAGGACAAGTCACGCGATTCTCGCTGGAGTTCGTCCATTTGCGCAAGCAAGCGACCAAGATCGCTTCCATCGATCACCTCTCTGTGATCGTCTTCTGAAATGCGGGCAAAGGCTGCATTCCAGTTAATCGTGCGGACCTCGGGACTGTCGAGAAAGCTTTTCACGTCAGGTTTGGGATCCGAAAGGCGTCTTGCCGACAGCACGTAGCCGGGGTTGTGGCGCACGACCCAGCCACGGGTCTGATGCGCATGCGCACCAAATCCCATGAGAGTGCCCGTACCGTCTACTTCTTCCAACCAGTCGAGGAAGGCTGACAAGGCGGGGCTTGGAAAGCCCTGACGTTTGGCCCATCGACAGTAAGTCGGAGTATTCTCCCTCACCCACTGATACGTTCTTTTCCTGTGCTTACCAAAGCCCAATTCTTGGGTATCGCCCCCCGTGGCTTTCTGGTGGTGTTCTTGATGGTCGGCAGGTAGCGCAGGTGTACTTGTTGTTGCCATACTTCCTCTGTAGGTGTTGTGTATATTTCCTTCGCATGTATACAATCGAATGCTTTGTTTTTTTTGTTTGTTCGTTTGTTTGTGAGGAGTGCAAACTAGTACGCAAGAGGTTCTCGTGGTCGTCTGTGAATAAGAATTGTTCGCAAAAGAGACAAAGAGAACTCCAGAATGGATACCCGGCAAAACCTGGATTTTGCTTTACTTCATAAATTCATATACTATATATCTATATTCCTGGTCCCTAGGAGAAGGAGGTGTCAACCTTGGACGCGTCATCTCTTCCGATCGATATGTGTTTTTTTTCGTACCGGTAATGATCGTTTTCCCGCTCTTTTTGTGTTCGTTTCAGTGAGAAAGATCGCAACAAGTGGCCACTTTGTATGCGGTGCGCACCATGGCCGCTGCTGCAAGTCCAAGGATTCGTCGACACCGCCGACAACATGGCGTAGCCTGTACATTATCTATGTTTTCTGTGATCATCCTGGCGGTCTTTAGCGTCCTGCTCGCCCTTGCAGTAGCAGCGCCACCTCATGGATCTGCCCCGCCGTCGGTTATGGACGCCTCTTCTGCCCTCCGATTGGCAGCCAGTGTCCTGCTTGCCCAGACATTGTCGTGCTTTCTATTGCTGCTACCTCTGCTCTCGGACTGTCTTGCAAGTTCCAAGGCGTGTATTCGTGCAATATCGATGCATATGGCACGAGCTGCTACGGTCTGTACCTGTCTCACTGGGCTCTCTCTTGTGGTGACTGCATTTTCTCTCGCTGATAATCTCAAAGTCTACTACTACTTGGCGGCGGGAATCCTTTTGATTCTATCGAGCTGTGTTTCACTCATGGCTTCTTTTTGGCCTGCGGATGATACGGGTCTTGCTGTGATTATAGACGACCTATCACTACAGTCCTCGGAAGAAGAGATTGTCTTTGAAGATGCGCGACAAGTGGAGCATAACGACGACCAAGGTGGCGTCAATGAGCACGACAATGAGCACGGCCTATTGCTGCCTATCAGTCAAGTGGATCTAGCAGAGGTACGCGAGGGCTATCGATTATTACACGACAAGGACACGTTAGACATTGAAGCTCCCGTCCCGTCCGATAGTGGCGTCCTCGTTGCGCAGGATACCAACGATCAAGAACCACAAGAGGAAGCAACTCTATCCACACCCACGAGTCGAATCACTGGCACTAGACGGCTGTTGCAGCTCGCAGCACCCCAAGTATTGTACTTATATGCCGGATGCGCTGTATTGTTGGTGAGGTTGCCCTTTTCTTTGGCCATTCCTCACTTTGTGTCGACCACCTTGACGGCCGTCGCGACCGGTGACTTTTCCACAGCCCAACATGAGATCATATGGCTCCTCACGGCCGGTTCCATTGATTCTGTGTTGGACTTTTGGTGTGTATTCTTGTTTGGGTACGCCAATCAGAGAATCGTGCGAGGTGTCCGACTGGACTTGTTTCAAAAGTTGCTGCGTCAAGATGCAACCTTTTTCGATCAACACTCGTCGGGCTCTCTCGCGAGTCGACTGCAGTCCGATTGCAGTGAAATGGCGGGCGATCTGACCTGGTTCTTTCGTTTTAGCATTGAATCCGTTGTTCGTATCACGGGTATTGCCACGTATATGCTTTGCCGAAGTCCCGTGTTGGGAGGATGTGCCCTGGCGATTGTGCCAGTAGTGGCTGTCATTAACAAGGTTTATGGAGATTGGCTGCGCAAGAACGCGGCCGAGGTACAAGACGCCTTGGCGCAAGCCAATGCGGTTGCGCAAGAAGCCTTGTCCAATATTCGCACCGTGATTGCCTTTGCGGGGGAACGACACGAGAGTACGCACTACAAGAGCAAGATTGATTGGCAGTACCAGTTGAATATTCGACAGCTTTACATGTCGGGAGTTTATTATATGACAGTGAGCACTTTTCTAATCAATACCATTGTACAGGCGTCCTTACTCTGGATTGGAACGAAGCTGATTCAACACGACAAATTAACTGCCGGGGTGTTGCTTGCGTTCATGTTGTATCAAGCACAGTTGCAAAACGAAACGTTGAATCTGTTTCAGTCCTACTCTTCTCTCATCAAGAGTTCGGGAGCGGGCGACAAGGTCTTTGCTCTGCTGGATCGAATTCCCCCACCGCCTGCCATTAATTGCCCCACCGTCAAAGCTGTGGAACAAGCGACAGTCGCACAAGTTGGCGAACACCCCCTCGCTTCTCCACGACATCGGTTCCCACGCCATCACTACAACGTGCAGTTTTGTGACGTATCCTTTCACTACGCTAGCCGACCGGACCACGCCGTCTTGCACAATCTCAACTTGACCATCCCCAAGGGACAAACAGTCGCCTTGGTTGGACCTTCGGGCTGTGGAAAGTCCACCATTGTCAACTTGATTCAGCGTTTGTACGACCCTTGCCAAGGAAGTGTCAGAGTCGATGGAATTGACCTGCGCAGCCTGGATCTGTTGCGACATCGTCGGCACTTGGGCGTCGTCACGCAAGATCCCATTTTGTTTTCGGGAACCGTCTTGGAGAATATCGTTTACGGTTGCCCGTCGGCAACCCGCGAACAAGCCATTGAAGCGGCGCAGCAAGCGCACGCGGACATTTTTATTCGAGAATTTTCCAATGGGTACGAGACCGAGGTGGGGGAGCGTGGCGTACAGCTTTCTGGCGGACAAAAGCAGCGCATAGCCATTGCCCGGGCCCTTGTCCGCAATCCATCTGTCCTTTGCCTGGACGAAGCGACGGCTGCCCTGGATGTAGAAAGCGAACACACTGTCCAACTAGCGCTGGATCAATTGTTGCAAAGTAAAAACAAGGATTTGACAACGGTCATTGTGGCGCACCGTTTGCGAACGGTGCGGAACGCGGATTTGATTTGCTTTTTGGAAAACGGACGCGTGGTCGAGCAAGGGTCGCACCAAGAGTTGCTGCACTTTCCCACTGGACGGTACCGGCGCATGGTGGAACGGGCGAGTAGCAACGGAGTCTTGCCAGAGCACTTGGACTAACTCTACGCGAGAGATCTGGCCTGAAATACAGCATCTTGGCTTTGGCTTTCAAAACAAAACAGCGAGTCTCCTTATTCGATACTGTAGCAATAGACTAGTTGTATTCTCATGGTTATATATATATTTTTTAACCATGTTTTTTTTTACTTTGCCAAATACGTATTGAGGCCCGTGGCTGGATCCAAGTTGCTTTCCGCCGCGTCCAAGACTTGCGGACCCGGACCCGCTCGCGTGCAATACACTTGCTTGACATCTCCAGCGACAGCTTGCCGTCCCGTCTTGTCACAGGCTTGCAGGAGCGCTGGATCGAGACAAAAGGCGGCAATGTCAGCCGCTAGCGCCGGTCGATTGAAATAATCGGCAATTCGGTCGACGGGTGCAGGATAATAGTGCATCACCAATGCTGCCACCTCCACCAAGTGCTGTTCCAGCACGTACAAGACAGCGTTGGGACCCGCATCAAACGTGTAGGCAACTTGTTCGATTCCAGCCCAAGCATTGTAAGCCGTAATCAATCGAATGACGCTGCGGCTCACGTCGTTCATGTAAAAAATGGGCGGATACGTGTCCAAGCAAACCGCGTGAAACTGATTGGAATCTTGCATGGTCAAGCTAGCGAAAGCGACAAAATCCTTGGTCCTCCACGCGGCTTCCATTTGCTGCATCCTCTCCGGCACGACCGATTCGGCTCGATGCTGGAGCAGGCGAGAAGTGGCAACACTGGTGGACATGCCGGCCGTGGAACTGGTATCCTTCTTTTCGTCCGACACTACCAAAATGAGGGCCCGCATTTCTGGCCAGTGGTGCTCGCTGGTAATTTGTTCCGCCTTGCTGTCCAACCACGCTGGCGGTGTACCGGCCCGCCAGGCGACAAATCCTCCCGCGAGACTGCGGCAGGCGCTGCCACTGCCCTGGCGGGCCACCGTGGTGAGCTGGCCGGTGAATACTTCCGAGGCTTGGCACAGTTCGCTCAATGCCGCCACGAGAGCAGCGTAACCAGCAGCCGACGAGGCTAGACCAGCGGCAGTGGGGAACGTATTGTAAGAACTGACGTGGATCTTCATGTTGATCCATTCTTGCTTGGATACAGCGACGGATTCGTTCGTGCAAGTGTCCACTTTGGTGCAGGTGGTGGCGAGGGCCAAGACTTGATCAACGCAAGCGCGAAAGCGTCTGTTGTTGTTGTAGGGATCGGGTTCTTCCACGCCGTTCAACCACAAGCGGTGTTGCTGGAACTGCGTCGATGCTGCGGTGGTTGTGACGGCGCGGAGATCGGCTTGATCCAACGTGACGGATACGGACGAGTTGATGGGCGTGTTGAGGGCGACATTGGCCTTGCCCCAGTACTTGATGACGGCAATGTTGGTGGGCGCCGAAACGGTCGCCATGTAAATGGGAGGCGGCATACTGGATAGAGCAGTGAAGAGAGCAGTGTATTGGTATTGGTACTGGTATTGGTATTGGTACTGGTACTGGTACTGTAGTGAGAGAGAAGCAAGTACGAGAGGGAAGGAGGAACGGATGATATTGATTTCGTTCGTCGTTGTCGATTGTTTTTACAGTATTGTTTGTCGTGGTATAAGATCGGTGCGCGCGATGCGTGGTGGTAAAACCGCGGTACAGGTACAGTAACGTCATTGCCGTTGAAATCTTCACTGCGACTTTCTTCAGAAAGCGACTTTTCGTTTTCCATCCCAATAAATAAATCATTCCAATACAATCATCCTAAATTCGCATCGTCACCATGGCGTGTCGGTGATATATATGATCGTATGATATGATTCGCGCAGCAGGGCTTTATTACGAACTGTACACTGCACTGCAAAGGCATGACTGCTTGTAAAAGAAGAAGCGCAAGTCGCATCTCTGTACCCCATCTGCTAGTAGTCGCGTGCAGCTTGCAGTGCTTGCTCTGGCGGGTCGGTCAATCGTTTCTGTATCGGCGGCAGTACCACTATCAGTACCACTACCACTACCATCCGCAGTACCGCACAATAACAACAATGCTACTACCAACAACCAGCGGTTCGGGTTCGTTTCTGCGACTGGGTGCCTCTGATGCTACTGATACTGATACAGGTAACACCTACACGATCGAATACTCCTACAATTTTCAACGACACGTCGTCCGTCGAAGCACTAAAAGTCGTAGCAACAACAACAACAACAACGCTGTACAACTGCAACCAGTACCATCAGCAGCAGCAGCAGCAGTAGTGCTGGAAAGCTTTGTGTGGCTCGATCAAGCTCTGGAACAGTACCCTACCGCCGAGCTAATGCCCTTGACATGCTACACATTTCATGATGCAACTGCAACAGAGCTACGAGTAGTACCGTCCAACGATACGGTGGTACCTTGGATGGTGGCGGGAGGTGGTCTGGACAATTGCGACAACGACGAGAACGCTCCTACTAGCAAAGATTCCTATCCCGTGTTGCAGTTACCGATTGGAAGGAACGAAACGGATCTAGCTGCTGCTGCTGCTGCTACTGCTACTACTGATGTTCCTTCTCAGTTGCAAGAGATTCAAGGCATTCTCGAGTCACAACTGCGGTGGTACCCCGCCCAAGCAAAGTCACTATTGGACAAGGTCCCTGGCTTGCGATTCGTGGCACCCGATCAACTGCGAGAACGGCTCGCTTTTTTTCTAGCACCGCAGGGTTCGCCCGCCGACAACAGCAACAACAACAACAACATTGTGGATTGGCCCCGGCGGTTCTATTGCCAAGGTCACGGAGCAGGCATGTCGATTGCTCAATTGTCGCACGCTCTGGAAATTGTGCCGCACATGTTGTTACCCGTCCAAACAGCAACGACGACGACAACGACGGCAAGTTTGGTCCAACAAACAGTAGTCATGTGTGAACAAACACCGTCCGTCATTTGGGACATTGCTTGTCAGCAGTGTGATTTGACGGGCACTGCTCACGCCGATCAAGCCGCGGTAGCCTATTTGCACTGGAAAGGCTGGGAATGGACAGTGTGGCGGACACTATTGGCGGCCTTGCCGCGCACCGTCACTGCAAGCACCGTGCCAGCCTGGGATTGGGCGACCAACACTTCTAATAGTAGTAAGCAGTCGCTGCCCCAGCAGTTGCGAGCCCCAGTATTGCAATATTTACAGCTCCGCTTGCAAGTAGGGCCGGCTCAGATACACGCCATGTTCAAGACGCACGGAGCTGCGGCTCGGTATTCGCTGCCGCACTGTCGGCGAACTCTAAACGCCTTGCAGTCTTTGCTCCAGTGTCAGAGTGCTCATGTGCAGGCCATGATATTGCTCATGCCCAGTCTATTGGGAGCGTCGGCGGATAGTCTACGAGCCAGACAAGAGTTTTGGACTGTCAAGGTGGGGCTAACGGCACAACAGCTCCGGCAAGTGTGCGGGAAGAAACCGGCCGTGTTGCAGTACAGTGTGGACGCCAATCTCCAACCCAAACTCGATTTCTTTGCGGATACGCTGGAGATTCCAGAGACGGCCTTGGTTCGCTTGACGTGCTCTCACACTGAATTGTGGGGTCGATCACTGGAGCGTCATTTACGACCCATGTCGGTTTCCTTTGCCGATCGTGTTGGCTTGTCACCCGCAGAGTTTGGACAAATGGCGGTGCGAGCCCCCGAACTGCTACTGTGCCACTATGAAAACAATTTGCAAGTCAAGCTCAATTTTTTACAAGATCGTCTCGGCTTGGAGCCGGACGAACTCAAAGCCATGATACTGGCCACTCCTCGCATTCTGATGCAGAGTATGGAATATTCGTTGCAACCCAAGATTGGTTTCTTGGAGCAAGCAAGTGCATCCAAAGGAAAGGAACAACAAGAAAGTCGGGCGGTCCTTAAAGAGAATCCGTCACTGCTCTTGACCTCGAAAACTGTTTTGAAGGATCGACTGGAACGCGCCTTGACTGCTAGCTCCGAAAACACAACGCTATCGGATCTCTTGGATCGATCTTTAGCCGCCAAACGAGCCCGTCGCAAATCCAAGGCGGTCCTTCTCGTGACGTTGAGTAATCCGGTCCAGGTGAAGCTCGAATTTCCAAATGTTGCGGCGGCAGCCATTCACGCGGGTATTAGCAAATCAAACATGTATCACGTGGTGCGCCAAGGTCGCTCGTTGCAAGGAAAAAAGTACATTTATGCCAATACGACCACCATTTCCATGGCGAATCCTACCCCTTTACTTTCTTCTGGTGAGAGGCTGCCGCTGACTCTGAACAGTCCGACAATCAGCGTCACTCAACCCCTGGACTCGACCACTGTGGCGTCCTCTACTGGCAGTATCTCTCTTGTTGTTTGCGCCGCAGGACGAGCCTATCCACCCGAAAATGCCGTACGGGGACGACGTCGGGCAGGTGGTTTGGCGTTTCGAGTTCCGACGTGGACCCTGAATGATTGGCGCAAGGTGTGTGCCAATTTGTGGACGAGCCAGCGCATGCGGCTCCTGTCGGACGGCAAGACAATGGTTATAGCCTATCAGTACACTCGGCCCAGTCGACCACGTTGCAGTCTCTACGCTTGTCGGGAGGCTCTTCGTGCGGCGTCCCAGTGGTTGGAGTATCAGGAGGAGCCTCCTCGTACGATCGATATTACCATTGAAACGGACTCAAATTACGTTTTAGATCTCTTGCGGAATACCAGCCAAGTCTTGGAATGGGGAAAGGCAAAGACCAAGGACGACTTTGTTTACACGGGGCCTCTTCCCGTCTACCAAGTCAATCAGGATATCCTCTATCCACTCGCACGAATATTTTACCACTTGGTGCAGCAGGATCAACCCGCCCTAGCAACACCAGTCAATGAAAGCCCGCTGGTGCGTGGTCACAACGTTACGGTTTGTTTCGTCCATTCGAATCGGGATCTTTCGAATCGACAAGTGGGCAAGGTGGCTCTACATGCGGCGCAATTAACCTACGATAAGATTAATTAGTCTAGCTCTAGTAATAATGCAACAATTAACTGGTTGATTAACAATCCTGTACGCTTTTGCGAATAATACTGATCCTTTCAGCTCCAGGCCCTCTAGTCTACTAGTAGCTAGCTCTACTGCAAGTTAGCTTGTGACATGTAGCTTCTTCTATCGCCTATACGATAGCTTGGTATTATTCGCTACGGTAGTCTGGGCAACTCCTCACAGCGAGCGCATACCAGGAGACCAGGTTGCTCCTTGTAGTCTGACTCTTCTTGGTGTGTATCGATAACGCATGCTTTGGCGCTCGCCCTTCAACGTTTGCTCGCGGCAAAGTTCGCTTCAAGCTGGACATCGTCCGTGCTGCGCGCCTCGTTCTAAACGACTGCTCACCTCTGCTCTCACCACTGGTATTCCACGAGACCGATGAGCAATCTATAAAGAAAATCAGAAGAGTGGGTTACTTTCTTTTTTAGAAGTGGAAAGTTACACTATGCTAGATTTATGGTCAAGGCGCTCGCGCAGACAGTGCATTAATCCACCTTTCGGCGGTAGCTGCATCCCTCTGTGAGTCGAGCCTTTCCTCCCGTCGGTTCGCACAAATGAATGTTGCAGTTTCCACACATGACGACAGTCTGAGCATGGCTAAACACTGTGGTAATCTGAAAGCAGCCAGGGCATTTGATATCCATAAAAAACGAGTTGGGAGAAGCTACCAATCGCTTCAGCTTGTGTGTGCGAAGGTCCTGCTCGGCAGTGGGGTTTAGTAGATCGACAGGCATGGTGCTAGCTGTGGATTCGAAAACGACGACTGTAATGCAAAAACGGAAAGGCACAAGTTAGAGACGTGCATCATTGAAAGGTAGAGAGAGGCACACGTTTCTAGCAAAACAGCAAGAGCATCCCAAACACCGAGTCCATTCAAAGGCCAAAAGGCGACGAAATCCAGGGCGCAGAACCTGATTCCGCCGTGCGAGAAACACCATGGCTGCATCGCAACCAGGCCGCGTTCCCTTCCTTTCATCCTTTCCTTTTTCTCTCCAGTGCTAATGATGCTAACAGTCTACAGGATCCGAAGCGTCTCGAAAGAGTAAAGCTCCCGCTGGTGTAGCTTTCTCATGGTGCAAGGTCGACATACCTGAAAGATTACGGCAGAATGGTGCGGAAGGAAAAGCGAGGCGCTTGGCTGCGTTATCTCTACCGTAGCCGCGTTACTGAAATCCACGGTGGATCTGGTTGTAGTAAAATGGTAACGAGTAAATCAAATCGGGTGCTCGGGAACCTCTAGTAGATTGCACAAAATATATCGGACAGACAGACGTTAAGACAGAAAGCGCGCGAACGAATGGGAAGGCGTCCGTTGTTTGTTGTTGAACCCCCACGGCCAGTTGTCAATCACCATGGGAAAGTCTACGCCAAAGGAACAGATCCCTGCGCTACTGGCGTTCTGGGGATCGCTGATCCATACCCTTCCAGCTGTTAATATCGGAGGCCTCAACTTTTCCGTCACCATTGTGGGAGCCCTATTTTTGACGGCCGTCCGTTTCACCGCCGAATATGCAATGGTTGCCGTCTTTGGATGGCCTGCTGGCAACACACTCACTCAAGAGGCCGCCGCTGGTGTGGCTGCGATTTCGCATTCTTCCAGTTTGGTGCCAGGTTTATGGATGTGCTTTCGCTCGCATCCGTACCGACCGTCGGAAAAAATGGCCGACGCGCCCGGCTGGTGGCAAGATGCAGCGTCCGCCCTCATTCAGTTTTGTACTGGTTACATGCTCTATGACGCGGCAGTCAATATCCTGTGGCAAAGACGGGAAACCGGACTCACCTCGGATGATCTCCTATTTCTCGCTCATCACGTTGTGACCATTCTCTACATGATTTCGACGCGCATTGTGTGTGCTGGCCAACAGTAAGTGGTTGCGTTTGCCCTGATGTGATGACGATGCAATGAAAGAGAAGCGGCCCCATCCCCCAAACTCACCTTTCGACGTCTCTCACTTTGAAAATAACCTTAGATCCGCCATGATGTGCATGCTTCTCGGAGAATGCACCAACCCCTTGCACAATTCCTTTTTTATCGGTGAAAAGGCCATGCAATTGGCGTGCTGCAACGGACCAATGGCTCAACAAGTCTTCAGGGCCATTGAAATCGTATTTTCGTTCTCCTATGTGGCAGTCCGAGGCTTGATTGCGCCTCTGTTTTTCGCGCCCATGACTTGGGACTTGTGGGCCCGCGGACGCAAACATATTCCAATCTGGTTAGTCTTTTTTTGGACCCTGTTGATCTGGAGCGTTTTAATTGGAAGCTGGCCGTGGACGGTCGAATGCTGGGGTGTACTGACGAAGCTTCCCGCCGAGATGGGCTTCGTGGAAGCTGCTAGGATAGATAAGGAGCTTTAAAAAGAGTTTACAGCTAAACTTCAAACTATTGTCGTAGTCTACAGTACGATATTGAAGCTCATCTCCTCTTTTTCTTGTTTCTGACCTGCCATTCATCCTACAGTACTTAAAACGTCAGAATGACTGGTTTTATACTGACTGTTTTAGAAATTGTATGAAAGCTTCTGACGCATGTCTGACGAGAAGATTCGTTTCTCGCTCCGGGGAAGGCGCCGTCACCATGGCCAACTAACTGTCGCTTCGAAAGCTCGGCGCTGAGCTCTACAAGCATTCGCTCGCCCCCATTGAGGAAAAGGATGGTAGATACTAAACAAAACTGTGCAACTGAGGACAAGGTCCCCGCGCTATTGGCGTTCTGGGGATCACTGATCCATACTCTCCCTCCTGTAAAGGTTGGCGGGCTTGACTGGTCCGTCACCATCGTGACCGTCTTTCTATTGACTGCCGCCCGCTTCGCCGCCGAGTACGTCCTGATTGCGGTATTTGGATGGCCTGCTGATTCAGAACTCACTCAAGAAGGCTGCTGCAGCATTACAGCGTTCATTCATTCCTTCACGTTGGTACCCGGTCTCTGGCAGTGCTTTCGCTCGCACCCGTACCGACCTTCAGAAAAGATAACAGAGGCTCCCGTGTGGTGGCAAGATGCAGCATCAGCTCTCACTCAGTTTTGTACCGGCTACATGATATTCGACGCAACGGTCAATATCCTTTGGCCGCGACGGGAAACGGGCTTGACCACCACTGACTCGCTTTTTCTGGGGCATCACTTTGCCACTGCCTTTGTCATGGTGTCTGCTCGCGTTGTGGGTGCTGGCCAGCAGTCAGTACTTATGTGCATGTTTCTGGGAGAATTTACCAATCCCTTTATGAGTTCTTATCATATCAGCAAAAAGGCCATGCGTTTGGCTTGTTGCAACGGGCCTTGGATGGAAGGATGCTTTCGTGTGCTTGAAATCGTATTTGCTGGCGTGTACGTGGTTGTTAGAGGTCCAGTAGCACCGCTTGTGTTTACTCCCATGACTTGGGACTTGTGGACCAGCGGACGCAAACATATTCCAATCTGGTTGCTTGGCCTTTGGACTTTCATGATTTATGGAGTCCTAATTGGTAGCTGGCCATGGACGGTCGAATGCTGGGGTTTATTGACCAAGCGAGCAACCGAGATGGGCTTTCTAGAAGCAGCGGTACGCGACGGCGAGTTATAGAGACCCGCCGTTAGTTGTCGTGCGTCGCGCATCAACTTGGCTATGCATATCGTAGTAATAGTATAGTCAATTCGAACTTGAGGGCCATCGCTGGAAGTCAGCGACACGTACATGCTGTATGTACGAGTCCTAAAGCCTTGAGCAAACATTCTTAAAGCTTATCTCAATTCGATTGTACTGTAAGCATTTCGCAGGAGTTGAAATAAATAATCTTTACCTGGTATGCTACCTGTACAGTAGCTGTAGTAGCTAGAGTATTGTTGAATAAGATTGCTCGTCGCTTCGGTTACTAGCTATGGTAACTGGTACCGGTACGATTAGCAGAGAGGCCTTTCCTCAACTTTCGTCATTTGTCGGCGAAAAGGAAAAGAAATAGTCCGCGCGTCTGTCCGGTTCTCGGTACACGTCTGGGAAAAACGACAGCGTAGAACCAATCACCGCCGTCGCGCTCGTAAAAAGGCCTCGTGTGGGACTGTTCGCATTTTGTCTTTTTCCTCGGTGATGCTGACAGGCACTTGACTAGTCTACCGTGGATCGCATCAGAGGTTCCCACAAAACAAGAAAAGAACGCAATTTCGACTAAGCCAATTTTAGTATCGGCCGAGAAGACCAAGATCAAATACCATGTTCGCCACCAAGACCAGCACCTTAATCCGCCGTAGTGCACCCCGCCTCGCCAAGAGCGCCTTGGCTTCAAAGAGTGCCTTTCCGGCAGTCACAGCAGGCGTCGACTCGTTTTTTGCCGCGACCGAATCTCCGTCGTATCTCACAGCAAAGCCCACCATTCGACACTTTGCCACACTGCAAGCCCAGGAAGCAAGGGCGGTTGGGTCCGTGACCAAGACACTTCGTGTTCTCGATATGGAAGTTGTCAAGAAGATTCTTGATGAATTACGCTCGGTAGACGTTAACTCGGATGGACGGTACGTCTAGAGACTCGCTTATTAATGGCGAGAATGACCCGTTGGTCATTGAAACGGTACCTCACACCCCCTGCGTTCCTCCCTTTGTCCATAACACAGTATTGATACCGATGAACTCAAGGAACTCCTTCGCAAGCACCGAGGAGCTGGGGGCTTTACGGAAGATGAGATTGTCGAAATTGGAGAGCTCTTTTACGCTGGAAAGGTGAGTACTTTGTTTCTCTACTGATTGCGGTTGCACTTCTCGTCCTCCTGTCATGGTCAACTTCAGACTTTCTCACACATTCGCTGCCTCTCCCTTAACTCTCGCTTACTTTACTCAGTCCGGCGGCTCGGTCCCATTTGATCGCTTCATCGAGGCCGTTGACCGTGTCGTTCAGTTGGAAGAACGCGACGATATTAAGAAAGACTCCATGGGAAACCCCATGGATATCGGTAGCTGTGGTAACGAATACCTCTTTTACAAATCGCACGGAACCTACAGCCAGGAAGATCTCGATATTGAACTCAAGCACCTGGAACCAGCAAACATTCGTGACAAGATCGCTTACAACGCTGTCAGGCTTGTCCGCACGGGCTTTGACAAAATGACGGGTTGGCAGTATGATACCATGACCCAGAGCATGATTTTGCAACGTGTCATCTTCCTCGAAACGGTTGCGGCCGTACCAGGTATGGTGGCTGCCATTGTTCGCCACTTTAAGAGTTTGCGTTCCATGCAGCGTGATGGTGGAATGATGCAAATGTTCTTGGACGAAGCGAACAATGAACGTATGCATTTGCTCACCTTTGTGCGTCTCAAGGATCCCAGTAAGGCGTTTCGCGCAGCGGTGATTGCCGGGCAGTTTGGTTTCGGAACAGTCTTTCTGTTGGCCTACATTATCTCTCCCAAGTTTTGCCACCGATTCGTGGGTTACGTCGAGGAAGAAGCTTGCACCACGTACACCAAGATTATCAAGGGTATCGAGGAGGCTCCGGCAAGTTCAGATCTTTATGAATGGCAGACTAAACGTGCGCCGCGTATTGCGCTGAGTTACTGGAAGTTGGGCGAGAATGGAACCGTTTTGGATCTCATGTACGCTGTGCGTGCCGACGAGGCGGAACACCGCGATGTGAATCATTTGTGCTCGGACATGAAGGAGGGCGATGTCAACCCGGTCAGCAACACTGAAGAGAAACTCAATACCATGCTGCTCAAGTATGTTCAGGATATTATGGAGAAACCGGACCAGAATCCAGCTCTCAAGTAAGAGAGAAGCAGGAATAGACCAGGTGCCAGTCGATTGCAAAGTGCGATGCGACCAACAGTACAGAAGGTACTGAATACTAGTACATAACACGTTACGAATGTCAATCAAAGGCTAGCTTTTGTATACCTATTACTGTTTGTCTGGGATGCAAGTACACCCCTCTATCACTTTCCTCTACATATAATATAACGTTGCGCAGCTGCCTGGCTTCATTTCTTACTGCCGCTGCCACCTTTTCTTTTTGTTGTTGGCTGCCTTTCTGCTCTTGACCACGTGCTCATGAGAATAGTCTGGTACTGCAACTGTTGGATTCGGGAGGATACCAGCATTAGTGAAATGCTGCACAAACTGTTCGGGTATGTCCTTGAGACCTTCCGAAATAGTCTGCGTGGCGTTTCCGTAGCAGTCGTTGAACGACACAAAGCTGACAATGTCGCGGGAGATAGGAACACCATTAGAGTGCGTCAAGCCACCCATCTCGTTACCTGTGAGGTGATGAATTACTTGAAAGCCGTCGTCTCCCACGCCAATCAGCACAATGGACAGCGGCGCGTCTTCAGCTGCGGCGCATATAGCATCGATACTTTCTTGTATATCATCAATCTGTCCAGCTGTCAGGATGACAAGTGTCGAGTAACATTGCTTTCCGGAGCTGTTTTGAATTGCACGGTATATGGCGGCTTGGATAACGTTTTTGATATTGGCCTTTGGTCCCAACTGAAGATTCGGGTTCTCGGGAGTCAGAGTGCGATCGTAGGCCTTGAGTAGGTCGTCTGCACTCCTCAATCGCTCTCCCATTGGAAAGTAAGGATGATCGACGCCCTTAATCGTTCCACCGTACCCCCACAAAGCGTAGTCGCGATGATTTCCGCAGAATGCGTCAAAGACAGCCCCGATTTTGTATATTGCTGTTTGATAGTCATTTAGCCAACTGCTATCTAGGAAATGGAGACTTTCTTCGTCTTCTCGATCTCCGTTGGCACCAGCTGTACAGTCCACGGCTACCATCAAATCTAGCTCGCAGTCTCCGGCAACGTACTGCAGCATGCTCGGAATCGGCACAACACTCCCTTTCAGAACCTTAAGAATACCCGCTTTCTTGAGCTTGGTACCTCGGCGGAGAAGCTTCTTTCTTTCAACCATGACGTCCATGATGGGAATACCGCGCTTGGCCTTGGATACTAACTCACCCACGCTCGTTTCAACAAATCCGACGAGTTCGTCTGCTGTAAACCGATTCCAGTCCCAAAACGTAATCTTCAATGGGCTGGAAGGATCGTCTTGACACAACAGCTGTAACGGTAGTCGAGCTACATTCCACGTTGGGTTGTGCGTATCCTTCATCACTTCAGATTTCCAAATAATGGTCCAACTCTGATCTTCCGCGTTGAGTTTTTCTAGTCGAAAGTATGGATCGAATTTTTCGAGCACCGACTTGGCCACATTCAGCTTTTCCATCTTTTCAAGCACATCCTTGGCCACTTGGACTTTACTATTCTTCTTTTCCAGTGCTCCCAAGCCTTGCCCCGAGAAGCGGAACTCTAGCACTTCACGAGTATCGATCATCTCTTGTCCAATCAGAACAACAAAGGCCTTTCCACAATGCAGAGGCTTTGCAATAGAGCATCCTGTAGAACCCATCAACTGTCCCAGTGTAAAGACGCATCCGCCAATAAAGTCGTGCTCCTTCAAGTCCGTTGCGTATCGCAGATCCTCGTCGTAGATTCGAATGACGTACGTCTGATGTTCATGAAATTTGTAGTCGAGCCGAAAGGTGGTTGTGAAGCGTGGGTTCTTGTTTTCTCGAATGACCTCAGTCTTGCCGATTTCCTTTTCTTGGCGTGAAGGAAGCTTGCTGACTTGCTTGCTACCGGCATTGAAACCTGGGGGAACCTCCCAAATGTAAGCAAATGCGTCAGCGTTTGTAAAGCTGTCCTTCTTGGGCAGTTCGTGACATTCTATTATCAAGTCCAGTTTTGTATACGGAGCTGTGACACGAGAGCTCCATGCGAGGCGAGAATTTTGTCGTTTTAATCTTCTTCCTCCCACCTTGCCGCCTTTGTTCTTGTGCTTTCGGTGTTGTCGATTAAAGTTCATCATGCCCACACCCGCCATGCCTACCCCTAGACCAGCCCTTGCCAGACCTGTACCACCCCCGATACCAGCCTTTGCCAAGCCAGTACCGGCGCCGATGCCAGCCCTTGCTAGACCAGTACCCGCACCGATGCCTGCCTTTGCCAAACCTGTACCGGCACCGATACCAGCCTTTGCTAAACCTGTACCGGCACCGATACCGGCTTTTGCAAGACCCGTGGCCATCTTCGGCGCCGCCATTGCACTATTCAGAACCTTTGACACGTGCATCATGCTGATAGACCCCCTTCTGTTTGCCCTGCCATTGCCTCCATTGCCTTCGTTCATCTTGCTACTGGTTGTTGTCGACGTTGTTGATGGCGCGTTTGTGTGAAGCGAAAAGCTCCCCTAGAAGCTTTCTTACAATCGGTTGGGCCCGATTGGGAATGACTTTGTGACAATTTTGATAGCGTGTCCTCGTCTTTTTGCGACTTATTTATCTGATCACATGGGATAGTAGCTCATTTATGGTACAGTTAACCCGCTCTACCTCTACAGTAGCTACAGTAGTAATGATGTAGCTATACGCTATACACTATACGGTAGTCTAGCTCGAAGTGAAACATATATACTGCTTAGCCGATGGGAATGCATGCTAATGGTTTCGCCGTAGACTATAAGCCAATCCTTCTAAAAGTTCGAGTAGTGCCTGGAAGTCTTTCCTCCTCCAAGAAGCGCGGTACTCATAGGGGTGACGAGTGCGCATAAGCTTGCGACGTTTCTCGCAATAGCAAAGACAAATCGTCGTTGGTGTCGTCTTCAATTGCAGCATCGTTTAGATCCTCCTCCGGGAAAATCCTCTGTCATTGAAACTGTCGGATGCTCCTTCTCCGTGAGAAACTAGAGATTCCTGCAAGGACAAGTGGTCCAACCACTGGCGACCAACGTGATGGTCATGGCACTACTTGTATCTACAACAGACGACGACCGACTAAAGGAATCCAGGGCACGATCAAAATAGCCCAACCGGTCAAAGTATCCTTGATTTTGTCGAGTCAATGCAGCCACTTGCGCTTGCAATTTTTGCTTGTCGTGGTGCAGCGACTGGGTCGTTTCCGTCTTGGTCGCATCTGCTGGTGCTACAGGCGTAGTACCGGTAGTCGTACTCATGGGGACGGAAATATGTGCAGGTTTACTCGCCAGACTTGCGTCACTCAACGCTATACCGTGTCTTTGTACCAAGTCCTGCAGCCTTTGCGTTTTGGCTTGAAGTCGTGCATTTTCCGTTTCCAAGCTGGCCACGTGCTGGTTCGCCGGGTCTGCCGCTGTCATTCGCAGAAACTTGTCCTGGCGAGCGCCGTGCTGGATTTTGAGCTGGGACATGTCCGCATTGACATCAAATAATTTTTCCAAGGACTCGGCCAGCAACTGTTCCAACCGCTGCGCCCGTTGCTCCAGTTGCGACCACGACCAGGGTGCCAGACTGGCTGGGGTGTCGTCTCTGCTGTTATTGGACGCTGCAGCTTGACTCTGGTCAACGGTCCAAACCGTCGACAGGTCATGTTCATTGGTACTACTTTCTAGATCGGCAGCGACACCCGCCAGCGTCCCGGCCCCGCCAGTACGCTCATGCAATCAATTGTGGCGTCGTCAAGTGGCACCACGCGATGTTGGAGACGCAGGCAGGGCCGCTTCTTGCAGCGCCGATTCCCAAAAAAGCGAGTTTTTCGGTAAAGCATGACCTGCACGGCAGCTGGTTTGCTTGAGTCTTTGCGCATGCGGCAATTCTCATTGAGGTGCAGTGCCGATCGTCCGTACTGGTCTTTTTGGTGAACGACAGAGGGCGCCGCGCACAAGAGCGTGGAAATCGTGTCCACCACAGGAGCGGCCGCGTACCGGACGGCCTCGTGCAAGGGCCAACAACCCGATAGATCTTGTGCCGAGCAAGCCGCGGGGTACGCTAGGACGAGCTGCTGAATGAGCGATTCGAGAGCGCAGCAATTGGTTGATTCGATTCCTGTGCGGGCCAAATCTTGGCAGGCGCAGTGGAGTGGGAGCTGGCGCATGGAATATGATTGATTCGGCGGCAACAACGACCTGTTCTTGACTAGTGCTACTAGTAGTAGCGGTAACAGCTTGGAGCTCTGGTAATAGTCGCTTGACGCACACCCAGATGGCAGCTTCCTCCGGATACTGCTGCAGTTGCCGGGTGGCAGCACTGTACTTTTGGTGCAATATGAGTCGACTTGAAAGGGTGGGATTCTTGTAGAAATCGCATTCTCGAGGCGACTTTTTCGAGCCTCCTGGCGAGAAAGGCTTCTTGGTGGATCTGTGAAGCAGCCGGGGCTGATCCTTGGGCTCTAGGATGGCTCTCATGGTCGCGTCCGTTTGGTTTATGATCTTAACTCTTAATGAACTGTTTCGTTCGTCGACTCTCAACTCGCGATCAAAACGAATGACCTTTTTTGTTCTTTGATAAAAGGCGGGACTCCATAATTCGTGATGGAAGCAATCCGTTTTCGCAATAAAATAAATCCACTAAGGGGAGGGTTAAGAAACGAAATCCAGCCCCACCGTTGATTTTCGTTCGGTTGGAAAGAACAACAACCAAACAACAACACTTTTTTCTTGGCACGCACATCGCACACGACATACCGTACCGGTACTGCATACTGCCCGCTCTCTCCGGACCCATGAGAGCCTTTTACCCCCAAGTGGTCCTGCTTCTTGGGATTCTCGCTGTCTCGCATGGATTTCTGACTTCCAATACAGTCGGATGCCATCAATTGATCTTTAGAAAGAATGCCCCCGCAGGTGTCCAGCAAACACGTTTACCAGCGTCGTCGAGCAGCAGTGCCGGAGATTCCAGCACGACGGCCCCAAAGGCAAGAGCACCTTCCGCCAGAGAAGCTTCTTCGGTTCGACTGCTGGTAACCATGGCCGTTCTTCCGAGACAAGGATCGTCCACTTCATGGGTCGAACGCCTGGAATCTCTTCCAGGCTATAAACAACTCCCTACCCGCGATCGCTCCCTCTGCCGCCTCTTGGTAACCACGACGGAACGGCGTCTCGGACAGATTGACAAGGTACTCGAACTGTGCCAAAAGGATACTCCCAAAAAAAATCAGCGCATGGGGAGAATTGATCTCTTTGTACAAGCCGTATTGCGCGTCGGGGCCGTCCAGCTATTGTTTGTTGGTGTGCCACCGCACGCGGCCGTCAAGGAGACGGTGGACGTGTTGCGCATGGATCCTGCAATCAAGGTTCCAGAGTCCCGTATCAAGTTCGTTAATGCTGTATTGCGGCGATTATCCAGAGAAGGAAAAGAATTGCTGGCCAAGACGGACGTGACCGATAATGTGGCGGACTGGTTCCTCCAAGAATGGAACGAATCTTGGGGTGTCGACGCCACGAGAAAAATTGTAGAAAATGCCATGCAAGAGACGCCCCGGTGTTTAACCATCAAGGTTGATGCTCAGCAAACGGTAGAACAGCAGATAGAGCAAATTCAGAGTATCGCGGGCTGGTTTCCAGATGCCGAGATTCTTCCACAGGGATCCGTCCTCGTTCGCAAGGCACCGCCTGGAGCTATTTCGGCGTGGCCGCTATACCAACAAGGCGCCTGGTGGCTTCAAGACGTTTCAGCGACACTGCCTGCCCTTGCCTTGTACAATGGAATTATACAACGAGAAGACGCGGCTGTAAATGAGCTTCATGTAGTGGACATGTGTGCAGCTCCGGGCGGAAAGACGGCGCAGTTGTGCAACTATGGCTTTGCCTCGGTGACGGCGGTTGAAAAGTCGGCAAAACGCAGCAAACGGTTGGGCCAAAACAAGGAACGACTACAAATGGACTGGGAGATTGTAATAGCGGATGGCGCCGAATGGATACCCCCTAGCGACAAGGTCATTGCTGGAATATTGGTGGACGCGCCGTGTACAGCAACAGGTACGGGTAGCAAGCGTCCAGACGTTCTGAGAAAAGATCCAGTCTATCAAGAACTATTGGAGACACAATACAAACTCGCTTGTCATGCGGCTGATGCAATCCTTCAGCCTGGGGGTATTTTAGTCTATGCAACGTGTAGTCTCTTGAAGCAAGAAAGTGAAGTCCAGGTTACCAAGCTCTTGGGACGCCAAGATGGCGCCAAGCTAGAGACGATTCCCTTCGAGTCGGGAGAAATGCCTGGATTTGATGATTCAATAGACGCCAACGGTTGGCTGAGAGTCTTACCGGGTAGCTTGCCTGGAAGTTTAAAGCAATGCGACGGATTCTTTGTCGCGAGACTACGTGTAGTGGAGAGATAGCTATAGTTTCATTTACTAGACAAAGAGTGTACTTTATTATTATGACATCCAGACTTCGTCATCGTCGAGAATTGCATCAGCGCCTTCTTCGTCGTCAAATTCCAACAAGTCCCAGTCTTCATTTTCGCCAAAGCCGTCAAACTCTTCCGTGTCAACGTCCAAAAAGCCTCCTTCGGAAAAGGGTCTCCACGCCTGCGCCTCGTCTTCTTGCGCCGCTTTATTTTTGTTTCCAAAGTACTCGTCGTCCTTTTCTAGCAGCTCGGGTGGAATGTAAGGATTTGACATTCCAGGTGAAAACTCAAAATCGAACTCGTCAATCATAATCAGGTCTCCGCCTTGGGCACCACGACGGCTCAATTCCATGGCCATACCCAAAGCCTCCAGCTGCCGCCCGAAACGCTCCACGGCTTCGGGATATTCCCAGTGGGTCATTCGCGCAACCTGCTGAATATACTCTCCCGTCAATCGCCACTGACCAGGATACGACGGATCGTTCTGAATTTCAAAATCGTCGCTATCATAATCCAAGCCAGCCTTGGAGAGGTCAATTTCGGATGGCGGTGGTAGCTCTGCTGCGGGTTGGGCGTCGACAAACTTTTTCAAACGAGCCATCAACTCCTTCACATTCTTTGTTGTCGCAGCCGAAATGGACAAGACACGAGAATGCCCAGCAGCTTCCTTGAGCGCCGCTACTAGGTCTTTTTCCTGTTCTAGTACTTCTGGTACGTCGATCTTGTTGAGAATGACAACCTGTGGTTTTTGTGCCAAAAACTCATCGTACTGCTCTAATTCGCCAATGATCGTTTTAAAGTCTCCAATGGGATCTTCCGAAGTCCCGTCCACCACGTGCAGCAACACTTTGCAACGTTGGACATGTCGAAGAAAGGCTCCGCCCATGCCCGCACCTCCCGCTGCTCCTTCGATCAAACCAGGGATATCACACAATACCAGACCGGCGCCCTGACCGAGATCACAAACGCCTAGATTGGGAACAATCGTTGTAAACGGATAGCTGGCAATCTTGGGTCGTGCCGCACTAGCTGCAGCCAGGAGTGTCGATTTACCCGCGTTGGGCATGCCCAAGAATCCCACATCTGCCACCAAGCGCAACTCCACACTCAACCAGCGCGCTGCACCAGGTTCGCCACGTTCCGCCAATTTGGGACCTGTTCGACGAGACGTCATGAACGCCTACCAATAGAAAAAAGTTGTCGTGAGCGACAAATTCCCAATACCGCTCAAGCTTCACAATCACATACACACACACACACACACACACACACACACACACACACACACACCACACACAACGACAACAACAACAACAACAACAACAACTCACCGCATTTCCTCTTCCACCGCGTCCGCCTTTGGCCACCAGCAAGCGATCCCCCGGTTCTCTCAATTCTCCCGCCAACTTTTGCGTTTTCAAATCCCGAACCAACGTTCCCGGCGGCACACCAATCACAATATCATTGCCCTGCACACCATCTCGATTCTTTCCCGCACCGTTCCGACCCTGCGATCCCCGCACGTGGACACGCTGCCGAATGGGCATGAGGGTGTTGATGGTCTCGTCCACGCACAGCCAGACGCTACCGCCCCGGCCACCCCGACCGCCGTTGGGGCCACCGCGGGGTTCGCCCTTTTCGCGACGAAACGCGACACAGCCGGTTCCACCGTCACCGCCCGCCGCGTGCATGCGCGCCGTGTCAAAGAATTTCCATTCGGGATCGTCGCTATTATTGGCCGCGTTGCTGGAAGCAAAAGCACGTTGGCTAGCACTGCGTTCACGGTTGTCCGCATTAAAGACTTGCGGTGGTTGAATGGAGGATGCGAGCGAAAAGTTGTTGC
>Ga0307981_1000651_pt1 | contig 33785 bp, 26 predicted proteins | sample OrgLakmetagen987_FD_201849 | JGI IMG/M metagenome (GOLD analysis project Ga0307981, IMG submission 201849) | Saline water microbial communities from Organic Lake, Antarctica - #987 | ecosystem: Environmental > Aquatic > Non-marine Saline and Alkaline > Saline | place: Antarctica: Organic Lake... | reverse complement strand
GTAAGGTTAGGGTGGTCACATGGCGACCAAGAAGTCTTTAGCGTAGACGAAATGATTAAGCTATTCAGTCTTGATAATATTAGTAAGTCTGCCAGTGCTTTTAATACTGATAAACTTATTTGGCTAAATCAGCACTACATAAAGACGCTTGATGTGTCTGAAGTAGCAAAACATGCAGTATGGCATTTTGAGCAACAGGGTATTGATGTAAGTAACGGTCCCGTGTTAGCAGATGTGATTAAAGTACAGGCCGATCGTGTTAATACTTTAAAAGAACTAGCACAAATTAGTCGCTATTTTTACGAGGAATTTAGCGAGTTTGATGCCAATGCTGCTAAGAAGCATTTAAGACCTGTGGCTAAAGATAATTTAATCGCCGTGAGAGACGCGTTAGCGAATTTGAATGATTGGACCGTCACAGGTATTCAAAATACCATTAATGAGACCGCAGATTCTCTTGGTGTCGGTATGGGCAAAGTAGGTATGCCTTTGCGAGTTGCGGCGACGGGCTCTGGTAATTCTCCGTCATTAGATGTGACCCTAGTATTGATGAAGCAAAGTACAGTGATACAAAGAATAAACAATGCGATTGAATTTATCAAAAATCGAGAAAATTCATAAAAAAGTCGTTGACATAAAGTGGGCTGATGCCTAGAATGCGCCCCGCTGTCACGGAACTGTAGCAAATTTTTACGGCTCCAAAGACTGGGGCCATAGCTCAGCTGGGAGAGCGCTTGCATGGCATGCAAGAGGTCGGCGGTTCGATCCCGCCTGGCTCCACCAAATTTCGTGCAGTATATGTTTTAGGTTTAGATAAGGTTGTGTTGAGTTTTATTTGAATTGGAAGGCTAAATAAGGTCGCTCAGTTCGCAGGCTCACTTCACCTTACAAAAAATCTGCAAAGCTTGCTTTGCAAAACCGATTTTTTGTCCCCTTCGTCTAGAGGCCTAGGACACCGCCCTTTCACGGCGGTAACAGGGGTTCGAATCCCCTAGGGGACGCCATTTTCTCAGTGTTAATTGAGACCTTGATAAAGGTAAAATATATCTGTTCTAGGTACAGATAAGGTAAAGTAGGACTGGATACTTCGGTAGTTGAGTTGGATGGTTGAATAAGGCCGCTCAGTTCACAGGCTCACTTCACCTTACAGAAATTTATCAAAGCTTAGCTTTGATAAGAAAAATTTCTGTCCCCTTCGTCTAGAGGCCTAGGACACCGCCCTTTCACGGCGGTAACAGGGGTTCGAATCCCCTAGGGGACGCCATATAAGAAAACCAGCTCTCGGGCTGGTTTTTTTATGTCTTTATTTTGCAAAAGCGTGTAGCGAACTATGAAAGTATTTTTAGCCCCCATGGAGGGGGTGGTGGATCATTTAATGCGCGATATGCTTACGCAGGTAGGTGGCTTTGACCTGTGTGTCACTGAATTCTTGCGCGTAGTTGAGCAGCTACATCCTGTTAGAACATTTTTTAAAATTTGCCCTGAATTACATAAAAATGGTTTCACACCAGCTGGTGTGCCTGTGCGTGTGCAGTTGTTAGGGCAACATCCTAATTGGCTTGCTGAGAATGCTGTAAGAGCGGTTGAGCTCGGCTCTCATGGTGTTGATTTAAACTTTGGATGCCCTGCAAAAACAGTGAATAAGAGCAAGGGTGGAGCATTGCTTCTTAAAGAGCCGCAAAGCTTATATAACATTGTTAAAGCGGTACGGGATGCTGTGCCCTCAGAGCATATCGTTAGCGCTAAAATTAGGCTGGGCTTTGACGACACATCTTTAGCATTAGAAAATGCCGATGCGATTACGCAAGCTGGGGCCAACCTTCTCACCGTGCATGCCCGAACGAAAGTAGACGGTTACAAACCGCCTGCTTACTGGAACTGGATTGCCAAAATGAAGGCGATTACACCCATTCACCTTATTGCCAATGGTGAAATTTGGCACACTGAAGATGCTTTTAACTGCCAAGAGCAGAGTCAAACAGAAGATTTGATGCTGGGTCGCGGAGCGCTCTCATTACCCAATTTAGCTAACTGTATAAAGTATGGTCATGCACCTATGCCGTGGGATGAGGTAAAAGATTTATTAGTCCGCTATTCTGGTTATGAAATATTTGGTGATAAAGGGCGTTATTACCCTAATCGCATTAAACAATGGTTAGGCTATTTGCAACGCGAATACACCGAAGCAGCATTGTTGTTCCAAGATATTCGCACACTCAGAGATTCAGACAGCATAGTAAAGGTTATACATAGCGGTAAAACTTAAAAAAGATTGCTTTAAAACAAGCTACAAAGTTGCAGTAACGCAAATACCGACTTACTCTTATGGTGAGTTAATCTTTTCTAAGGAAAACCATGCGTTTTACTAATAATAAAAAAATAGCCATAGCAGTTGGTTTGTCTCTTGCGCTGCTCAGCGCCTGTAGCGACACCGAACAAACGGCAAAATCAGAAGCTTATGACCGTTCCAACCCATTTCCGAGCACTTATCAACGTGTTGAATCTGAATCTGTATTAATTACCAACGTCACCTTACTCGATGGTGTAGGCAATAAGCTCGAGAACACTTCGATATTGCTTGAAGACGGTAAAATTACGGAGGTAGGTGAAGACTTATCCGCGCCAAGTGATGCCATTGAGATTGATGGCACGGGTAAATGGGTCACCCCGGGTATTATTGACAATCACAGTCACCTTGGTGTTTATCCATCTCCGGGCACTGAATCCCATTCAGATGGCAATGAAATGACCGGACCGGTAACAGCAGAAGTTTGGGCTGAGCATAGCATTTGGCCACAAGACCCAGGTTTTCAACGCGCACTTGCTGGTGGTGTAACCTCACTACAAATTTTACCAGGCTCGGCCAACCTTTTTGGTGGGCGCACTGTCACAGTAAAAAACCTGCCTAATCGTACTATTCAAGACATGAAGTTTCCTGACGCACCGCACGGAATTAAAATGGCTTGCGGTGAAAACCCCAAACGTGTTTATGGCTCAAGAGGCGGCCCAATGACCCGTATGGCGAACGTAGCAGGATATCGTAAAGCATGGATTGATGCGCAAGAGTATCAAAAAAAATGGGCCGATTATGACGCGCAGCAAGAAGCTGGTACTGCTGGCGATGCGCCCAAGCGTGACCTACAACTTGAAACATTAGCAGGCGTATTAGATGGTGAAATACTGGTGCACATGCATTGTTATCGCGCTGACGAAATGGCCGTAATGATGGATGTGATGAAAGAGTTCAACTACCAAATAGGTACATTTCACCATGCCGTTGAAGCTTATAAAATTGCGGATAAGTTAGCAGAAAATAAGGTTTGCAGCGCTATGTGGGCCGACTGGTATGGTTTCAAAATGGAAGCAAATGATGGGATTAGAGAGAATATCCCTATGGTACATGCAGCGAATGCGTGTGCGATCGTGCATTCAGATAGTGACATAGGCATCCAGCGCTTGAATCAAGAAGCCGCAAAAGCATGGTCTGACGGTAAACGTGCTGGTATTGATATTTCTCAAGCTGATGCCTGGGCTTGGCTCTCCGCCAACCCAGCAAAATCTCTGGGAATTTTTGACCATACCGGCTCTTTAGAAGCGGGTAAGAACGCGGATGTGGTGCTGTGGTCTTCAGACCCATTTTCAAGTTATAGCCAAGCAGAAAAAGTCTTTATCGATGGCGCAATGGTTTATGACCGCACCGATCCTGCTTCATGGCCGGTAAGTGACTTCGAGCTAGGCCAAATTGCACAAGGAGATGCGAAATGAGACATTTTATCAAGATATTTACTCCTCGTACTTTAACCGCGTTTTTCACCAGTGCGTCCTTACTTGTAATGAGTCAGTCAGTTTTCGCAGAAAAGATTGCGATTACCGGCGCTCAAATTCATACCCTTGCCGCGGCAGGTGTGATTGAAAAGGGGACTGTGCTGATTGATAATGGAAAAATTCAACAAGTACTCGACTCAGTCACTGTACCTTCTGGCTATCGCGAAATCGATGCTGCAGGCAAAGTAGTCACACCTGGCTTCATAGGTGCTTTAACAAGCTTAGGCCTTGAAGAGGTAAGTATGTCTGCAGGTGTTGTGGATGCACGCGTAGATGCCCACCCTGTATCAACGGTTGGCGCTGCTTACGATGTGCAGTTTGCGATTAACCCTGACTCTACCATTATCCCCATTACTCGTGTTGAGGGCTTTACAAATGCAGTAAGCTCTATCAGCAGAACAGGTCAGTTATTCAATGGCCAAGGTGCGGTAATAGATTTAGGTAGCGATTTTGATGCAATTGTAAAATCCAATGCTTTTATGCATGTGAATGTTGGGGATGGTGGTGCAGATAACAACGGTGAAAGTCGCGCCGCGCTTTGGGTTGCGCTTAATCAAAGTCTATCGGAAGCTGCATATGCTGCTGAGCTTGAGCTGAGTCCTTCAGATGACTGGGAAGGTATGATTACGCGCGCTGATGCAAGGGCTCTTCGCCCAGTGCTCTCGGGAGAAATGCCTTTGCTTATGACTGCTGATAGAGCGTCAGATATTTTACAAGCACTCGCACTGAAGCAGCGCTTTGCTGGACTGAACATTGTACTAGTAAGCGCGACAGAAGGTTGGCGCGTTGCTGCGCAAATTGCACAGGCAAACGTTCCGGTGATCTTAAGTCCTGAGAACAATCTTCCAGGGGGCTTCGACCAACTTGGTGCCACCTTGCTAAACGCTGGGAGGTTGCACAAAGCTGGCGTAATGGTAGCTATTGGCATGGATACTCATAATATTCGTCTTGCGCCGCAGCATGCTGCAAATGCAGTGGCTAATGGTTTACCTCACTCTGCAGGTTTAGCCGCCTTAACAATCAATGTGGCTAAAATCTTTGGTGTGGACGCCGAGCTTGGAAGCTTAGAGACAGGCAAGCAAGCGAATCTAGTAATTTGGTCAGGCGATCCTCTTGAAGTAACCGAAGCTGCAGAGCAAGTCTTTATTGAAGGTGAACCAGTAGAAATGACCTCACGACAAATTCAATTACGTGATCGCTATCTTAAGCGTGACCCAAGCAAACCGGTTGCTTATACTCGCTAAGCAATAACATGCTTAAACTAAAAAGGGCTACTGATTAACACCAGCAGCCCTTTTTTGTAAGTGATTGTTTGTTAGCTTTCGCTCTCAGTTTGCAATGCTTGTGTTGGCACTTGAGTAATAATTAGAGGAATTAGCTTTGGCGCTATGAAATCGACAATCATAGGCTGAGCCTCTGCGGTTGGATGGATGCCATCGTTTTGCATTAAACTGGTATCAAGCGCAATGTCTTGCAAAAAGAAAGGAATCAGTGGTACGTCGTATTCAGCTGCTAACTGATGATAGTTTTGAGTAAACAGTTCAGTGTAGCGGCGACCGTAATTCGTCGGAATTTGTATTTCTTGTAAGATAACTTCTATATTTGAGGCTTCAGCCAATTCAATCATTTTAGCTAAATTATCTTTTATTTTACTTGGATTGTGGCCCTGTAAGCCATTATTCCCTCCCAACTCGATATAAAGATGAGTGGGCTGATGAAAATCTAATAATCGAGGAAGCCTCGCTAAGCCACCATCAGTAGTGTCGCCGCTAATTGCTGCATTCACAACTTCAATAGGTTGAAGCTCTTTATTCCAGTGCTCTTGAAGCAAATACACCCACCCTTGCTCGGCTGTTAAACCGTATGCAGCAGCAAGACTATCGCCAAGAACCAGTAGCTTATATTCACTAGCAGCGCTGTCCTGGCTATTTACTTGATCTGAATGGGCAGTAAAAGGGAATAAAACACTAATGAAAAATAGGTATAACCCGAGTGTCTGCATGGCTTTATTGCGGGTGCTGCTTTTGAAGGATGAGAAAATTAACACTATGACCACGGCCTCTACGATGATTGAAACAAAAAGTCTTATTAAGAAAGTGATTACGAGCGAAGGCGAGTTACAGATCCTTCAGCCTATCACCTTTGCTGTTAAGCAAGGCGAATCGGTTGCCATTATAGGCGCATCGGGCTCGGGCAAGTCAACTTTACTTGGACTCTTAGCCGGTCTAGATGAGGTGAGTGGCGGACATATATTTTTAGACGGCGAGCCTCTGCACGATATGAACGAAGAGCAGCGTGCACGCTTACGTGGTGAAAAGGTTGGCTTTATTTTTCAAAGCTTTATGTTAGTACAAAGCCTTACTGCACTTGAAAATATTATGTTACCTGCCGAAATTACCGGTATGTCTAATCCTAAACAACGCGCACAAGAAATTCTTACTCAGGTGGGTTTGGATCATCGCGCCAATCATTTCCCTAATCAATTGTCTGGCGGTGAACAACAGCGTGTGGCGATTGCTCGTGCATTTATTACCAACCCTAAAATTCTATTTGCTGATGAACCAACGGGTAACTTAGATTCAAAAAACTCACAAAAAGTAGAAGAGATATTGTTTAAACTGAACCAAGAGTCAGACACCACCTTAGTGCTGGTAACTCATGACGAAGAGTTAGCTAATCGTTGCCAAAGACAACTACGCATGAACGCCGGTGAACTTAAAGAAGAGACTCAGCACCTGAGAGTTATCGCAGGGGGCGAATAATTATGGGGATCAACTTTCAGTTGGCATGGCGCTTATTCAAACATGAAGCCCGCCGCGGTGAACTCACCATCATTTTATTGGCAATTGTATTGTCGGTGGCTTCAGTACTCTCGCTTTCATTATTTAGCGAGCGATTACAGCAGGCACTTACCGACCGTAGTGCAGAATTTATTGCCGCAGATACGCAACTTCGTTCACGCACGCCAGTCGATGAAAATTGGATATTAGAGGCCCAAAGCAGGGGGCTTAACACTGCCTTTCAAGTATCTACTCGCTCAATGGTATTTGCGGGGGATGACTTAGCGCTGTCTGATTTACGTGCGGTAGATAATACCTATCCATTGAAAGGAAACGTGAAGACAAGTGATATCCCATTTGGTGTGGGTACCGCCGTTGATAATTCTCCTGCGCAAGGTGAAGTGTGGATTGATTCTAGACTCTTTCAACTACTCAAAGTTGAGAAGGGTGACATGGTTGAAGTAGGGGATGCGAGCCTTAAAGTTACTCAGATTTTAAGTGAAATTCCCGATGCAGGGTTTAGTGTGTTTAATACCGACCCAATGTTACTGATGTCTTCACAAGACGTGCCAGCTACTAATATAACTGGTCCAGGCAGTAGAGTGAGTTATAAATATTATTTCACTGGTGCCCCTAACGAGCTTGAATCCTATTACGATTGGCTGCGCCCGCAGATGAATCGAGAAATACACAGATGGACGAGTATTGCAGATGATGAATCGCCCATTGGACGTTCTGTTGCCAGAGCTGAGGAGTATTTTCTACTCGCGAGCTTATTAGCCATAGTGCTTGCTGCTGTGTCAATTGCAGTAGCTGCTCAGCGTTATAGCCAGCGTCATTTTGACCCAGTAGCGATTATGAAAACACTGGGCGCAAGTAAAGGTATGGTGAGACAAATTTACTTAATGCAAATTTGTTTTATTACCGCTTTGGGTATTGCTTTGGGCATTGTCGCAGGCTTTTTGATTCAGCAAGGTGTTGTAGCTGTGCTCGCAGGACAGGTAGAGGTAGCTTTAAACACATGGTATTGGCGCCCTTTAGGCATAGCGGTGTTTACCGGGGTGGTTTGTGCACTGTTGTTTTCTTTATATCCCTTATTACAGCTGTTTTCGGTTCCGCCACTAAGAGTGCTGCGCAAAGATATTGACGCTACCTTATCTTCCAGAGCGCTACAGTTTGTATTTTCTGGTTCAGCGGTGTTTTTGCTGATGTGGACTTACAGTCAGAACTTGCTCATAAGCAGTATTTTATTTGGCTCGGGTATCATTTTGGTGGTCAGCTTACTAGCTATGACTTATTTGTTGATTATGGTAGGTCGCAAACTAGGTAGTGGTCGAATGGGCGCATGGACACTTGCATGGGCACGAATACGTCGCCGCGCTATGGGTAACTCAGTGCAGCTTATCAGTTTTGCAATTACTATTATGTTGTTGTTAGTAGTGCTAGTAATGCGCAACGATATGGTCGAGCAATGGCGCGATCAATTGCCAGAAGGCACACCTAATTACTTTATATCCAACGTGACTGAGTCGCAAAAAGAAGCACTTAAAACGCACTTTGATGACAACAATGTAAGTTATGAAAACTTTTATCCAGTTGCTCGTGGTCGCTTCGTGTCGGTTAACGAAGAGCAAGTGCGCACCGAGGTTACCAAAGAAGACGAACAAGTAGCAAGCGAAGGTAGGCAAGGTCTCGGACGCGAGGCTAACTTGAGTTGGAGTACAGAGCTACAAAGAGGCAATATTATTGTTGACGGAGCTTGGCATGACAACTGGCAAGAGGGCGAACCTGTTCCACTATCAATTGAGACCGAAATTGCTGGCCGTCTTGATATTAATTTAGGCGACGTGCTGACCTTTAATATTGGTAGTGAGGTGGTGCAGGCCACGGTTACCAGTATGCGTGAAGTAGATTGGCAAACACTGCAACCCAACTTTTTCTTTGTATTGCATCCTAAAGCAGTAGAGAATTTTAGTGCAACGTACATTACCAGTTTCAATTTGGACGAATCGCGAAAGTCAGAAATATCAAGACTTATGGCGCCTTTTGCTAGTGTTACATTGTTTGATGTTGATGCGAGAATTAATCAACTTCGCGATATTATTGACCAAGTGTCGATGGCGGTTGAGTTTATTCTAGTGTTAGTACTAGTTGCGGGAGCATTGGTGTTAATAGCCCAAGTGCAAGCGAGTATGGACGAAAGGCTGCAAGAGTTAGCTATTTTGCGTACATTGGGCTTAAAGGGCATTAGCATTCGCTTTAGTGTTATTAATGAGTTTTTGATTATTGGCACCGTGGCGGGTTTAATGGCCGCACTGGCCAACGAATTTAGCCTATATATGTTACAAACCAAGGTCTTTCAGATGCCGCCTTCCTTACATTTTGAGTACTGGGCGATTGCACCGACAGTAGGAGCAATAGTGGTTGGTCTACTGGGTGCAATTGGTTGCTGGCGCTTGTTGTCGCTTAATACTAGTCATTTATTACGAAAAATGGTGTAAATGAGTTGGTAAAGCGATATTGACAGATGCGCGGGGGCTCTTTAATGTAGAGCCCCTATAATAAAAAAAGGATTATTCATGACCATTCAAATAAGTTTCGAGCTCTCAGACAGCGATTTGGAGCATTTTCGCGCTTTAATGCAAGTCGCTATAGCCAAAGCCAGTAAGTACACGCCGGCACAAGTACTTGAAAAAGCACGAGCGGTGTGCAGTGAAATGGAGAACTCGAGCTTACCAGATTTTGTGAAGGTGCGTTTAGAGTCACTTGAAACCTTGATATCTGCGTTAGAAGATGAAGAATGGCAGATGCCAGAGCAAGAAGTAACAGAAATTCTGACTTCTCTGGCATATTTTAGTGAGCCTCATGACTTAGTCCCTGACAATATTCCAGGGCTTGGCTATATAGATGACGCTATTATGATAGAGCTTGTGATCCAAGATTTATCGCAAGACTTAAATGCATACCAGCAGTTTTGCAACTTCCGCACCACCGAGGAGAATCGTCGTGGCGCTGAAGCTAATGTAAACAGAGCGAGTTGGCTAGAAGGCAAACGCACAGAGTTACGTTCTAATATGCGCCGTGGTCGTCGTCTATTTTCTCGATAAGCTATTTGGTTTAGATAAGAAAAAAGGCACGCTATAAAGCGTGCCTTTTTTGTGAGTTGTGGCCATCCTAGCTTTACATCACTTAATGCATATGTGAATACACTACCCTTATGGTCCTTTGTATCCCTTGCTTAGTGGCAGGCCATCGAATCGACATGTTGTCAGCCATACCATCCTTACAATCATTCGCAATGCTTTGCATCAGGTGCATTAGGGCGTCAGAGTGCACCTTTTCAGCTAGTTTGAGTAAACTCTTCGATATACGCTTTATGCCTTCAAAATCATCGTTTTGTAACAAATCTTCTGTTTGTGCAATACTTTTTTCTAGTTCACCTAGCAGATTGCCTAAAGCTTGTGGTAAGGGCTCATCTTGGGGAGAGCCTTTTAAAAATGATAATAAATCAAACCATACTTTTGGATTATTAGGCATTGGCAGATTTTCAATTTCAGGTCGGGCAACTGCTCTGCTTTGCCCTTCTTCAGAGTTTGTATCTATCGCTTTTTCTTGTGCTTGAGATAGCGCACTCTCTTGCTCTCGCAGTTTAACTTCGTTTGCTTCAAGCGACTTCTGAGCGAGACCAAGTTCATCTTCTTTTTCTGCAAGCTCTTGCTGACTAGCCGCCAGAGCTTGCTCAAGTTCGAGCATCTTTTGATTTAAATCAGAATGCACGCTTTGCTGTTCTTGCAAGTTTTTTTCTGTATTGTCATAGCTTGCTTGCATCACCGAAAGTTCTTCGTTCAGTGCTTTTTGTTTCTGCATCGCTTGGTCAATGATAGATGAGCCGGGGTATTCCAAGGATTGTTCTTGGTCAAACAGCTCCTGACGGTAGCGTTCCTCTTCTTTCTCTTTTGCTTCAATTAAGCTTTTCAAGTCACCTGCTTGCGCTTGGGTTTGCTCAAGCGCATTGCGCGCGTCTTCGTGAGCGATTTGTGCTTCGACTAGCTGTGCTTGAGTTTGCTCAAGGGTACTTAGTTTAGCATCGAGTGCTTCTTGCAACATTTGCTTTTGCATCTGTTCGTCTTTCAAGGCTTGTTCTAATGCTGTTTTTTGCTGCTCAAGCTCCTGATGCTGCTGTTGCCATTGCTCCTCATTACCGTTAAGCGCATCTTTGTGTTGTTCGCTACGCGCTCTCAAGTCGTTTAATACAAAGTTTAGCTGTTCTACTTCTTGTTCGTTTTCAATTCGAGCTTTGCGGTCACTTAAAGCTTGAACTTTAGCTTCCTCAAGCGCCTGTTTAGCTTCAGTAAGTTCGCGGTCTTTAGCATCAATTTCTTGCTGTAATGTCTGCTCAGCCGCGTCGCTAAGCTCTGCTTTGGCATGTTGATAGCTTTGCTCGAGGTCTACTTTCTCTTGTTCCGACTTTTCTCGTGCTTGCAATTGTTCACTGAGTTTTTGATTCAGTTCAGAACTCTCGTCTGTAGCATTCAGCAGCTCATTTTGAACTTGCTCGATGTGCTGGTTGAGCGCTAGCAATTGTTCGTCTTTTGCATCAAGAGATGCTTTCAACTCAGTAATTTGCTCGTTGAGGGTCTGCACTTGTTGCGTTTGCGCTTGTTGTTGCGTTGTCAGTTCTTGTAAGGCTTCTTCCTTTATCTTAATAGCCTTCTGCGCCTCTTCGTGTTTTTGCTCACTCTCTTGTAGCGTGCTTACAAGTTCAGCCCGTTTTTCTTCCAGTGCACTAAGTTCTGCGTTACTTGCTTGAAGTTGAACGTTCAAGTCTTCATTGTGGCCTTGAGAAGTTGCGAGCACATCTTGTGTTTGTGAATATTCATCTTGTAATTGCAGTAATGCGCTGTTGGTCTGCTCATGACTTTGCTGTAAGTTAGTAAATTCACTTTGCGTATGACTTAAATCTTCTTGCGCAGCTTGTAGTGTTTTTTCAAGCTTACTTTGTTGCAATTCCTTAGTGGCTATTTCTTGTTGCTTGCTGGCCAATAGTTTTTCGTTTTCAGCTATTTTCACTTCTACTTCTTTACGTGCATTAATTGCTACAACTCTTGCTTCCTCAATTTTTTGTAACTCTCGTTGGTCATTCCAAACACAAATAATAGAGTCAAATTCTTGATCTTTGTATATAGGCACAAAGGTGATGCGACATGCTAGGGCTTTTTGATCAATTTGATGAGTCCAAAGAATAGACTTCACCTCATTAGTACGTCTTACATCAGAGATGATTTGCATAAGTTCGTTGGCTGATTCATCGTTGTCGTTCAATTGCTTGGAATAAGGCGTTAGTCCAAACAGGTCTTCCTCATCTTCAGCACCTAACAGCTCACATGCACTTTGATTAAGTTTACTAAAACCATTGTCGGTTAAAATGGCCATAGGCAGATTGCTGCCTTGCAATATACCTTCAAACTTATCACGCTGAAATTGCTCGTCTGAGCGGTCAACAATCCAAAATAGATACTCTTGCTTTTCTTTGTTAATAAGGTCTACTTTGAGTTCACCTGGATAGATTTTACCATCCTTACCTTTAAGCCTGACGTGGAAATCGCGCAAGCGTCCTGTTTTATTAAGATGCTTAGCAGCAGTACCGGCTTCACCAGGCTCGCTGAACAATTTGTAGATGTTGCCTTTTTTGAGCTCTTTTTCATTATACTTAAGACGCTCTAACATGACGCTATTAGCGCTTATTATTTGGTCATCACTATCGATAGTTGCTATAGCGACCGGCGACAGTTCTAATAAGTGTGTCATGCGTTCTTGCTCTTGCTGTAGCTCTCGACTGGTGTGTGCATAACGCTCTTGTTCTTGTTTTAAATCTTTGCTCGTTAAGGCCAGCTGCTCTTGTTCTTTACTCAGCTCTTTATTGATGGCTACGATTCGTTCTTGTTCAGCTTTGAGTTCTTTGTTGGTGTTAGCGACTCGTCCGCGCTCTTGTCTTAACTCTTTGCGGGTTTGGGTAATATCGCTAATGTCTTGAAGTATGCCAACAATACCAACACTTTGCTGTTCGCTTAAGCGGTCTTTTTGCGAATAATAAGCTAAGTCTAGTTTCAGAAAAACGGCTCGCCCGTCATCACTAGTAACTTCAAATTCAGCTTCATAAATTTGTGTTGACATAAACGGAACATTTTTATGCAGTTGCATCACATCCTCTGGAAAGGGATTGAGCGACAATAAGTTCTCAAAGCTAGCATCAGGCATTAGACGCCTAAGCAGCTTATGAAAGCGGGTATTGGACCATAGAATTTTGCCGTCTTGGTCTATTGCGTAAGTGGCATTTGAACTCGCGTTTAGAATAGCTTCATGCTGTTGTTTGTAGCGATCTATTTTTCGTTTTTGGGATTCCATTTCATATTCAACTCGCACTAACAAGGTAAACTGGGTGAAGTCTGGCCCTCGCTCTTTTAAGTCTTCATCAATGACATTTTTCTTTGTCGCTATAATGTGAATTTCCACAGGGATATACTGAATGTTCTCGTCTGCTTCAGACATTTGCATACGCGCGCTGAACTTAGCACTGCCGTCTTCACTTGCTTGCTCCAATGCTTTTGTCCACACATCAATGTCATGATTATGCATGCGTTTTGCAAACTCAGATACTGAAACTGGCTTTGCTTTTTTATCTTCCTCATTGCACTTTTCTAGACCTAACAAATTAGCAAATACATCGTCGTAAACGTATGTATCTCTGGTGGTATCTATAAGTACCTGACCCTGTTTACTGGTTTCAACAAGAAGTGTTAACCGGTCTTTTTGAGCAAGCGTTTTATCAAATTGGCGCTTTAGTGCGTTGTGATTGGTAAGCGTTATGACGGTGTATGCCGGCTCGCCATCCATTATGGTTTCACCGCTTTGAATTTCTAAATATAAGTTACTAGAGCGCGTTCGCGCTAACACAGAGCGGCCTTTTTTATTTAAACTGGCCTCAATATCTTCTTTTAGGGCTTCATCAAAGTTAGTGACAAATGATTGATTCATCAGCTTGTCATGCTGTCGGCCTAATTGTGATGCCGCAATATCATTGAAGTATAAAATGTTGCCGTTGAGACCAACATGTACCACTCCACAGGGTAAGCTTTTGATTATATATTGATGCTGCTCTATGGCTTTTCGAAGCTTTCGCTTTCTAAAGGCAGACAGTGCAAACAGTGTGATTGTCAGAAAAAGAAGACCGCCTGCAGCAATTAAGAGCATTTGAAAATCGACAATCACTTGCTTAGGTCCTCGTTGCTCAAGAAATTGAACAACGGCAAAAACCTGCGAACTTGAAGCCAACAGCGCCAATAAGGTTGTTGTCTGCAGTAAAAATCGAAGAATGTAAGTGCGTAATTTCATACGTATCTAGTTTCAACAAGGTATTGTGGATGCAAACATATTACATGACCACAGAAAAAGTAGTTATGCTGTTATCGGCTATTTAGTATTAAACATTATACTTTCTGCTAGGCTTTTCGCCCAAAGCAACTTTGCGTTGCAGGTGCACAAAATATCTGGATATTAGCCTACTATTCAACTACCTTTACTGAAATTAAGTGATGTTTTATCGCATTATAGGTTATGTCTATGTCGTCAGTATCTGAATTCTTTGCAAAATTAGAATATCTTTTTGTGACCTGTGATTCGGCGTCTATTGCCAGTGATTGCAACCGCTATACATTTCAGATGCTAGGCTTAGCAGAAACCCAAATTATTGGTTTATCCATTCTTAATTTCTTTCATAGTGACGATCAAAGCTCAGTCGCTGCTATATTTAAAAGCTGTCAACGTGATGAAACAAATAAGTATACCCATCGTTTACGCAAAGCGGATGGAAGTTATTTTTGGTGTAAATGGCACTTAGTCATGGATGAGAACTCAGATAATGTATATTTTATGGGAGAAGATATCTCCGAATATAAAAGGACTAAGTCAGCTTTTGAATCCCTAGAGGCCGTTACCAATACAGGTTATTGGGAAATTGATTTAGATACCGGTTTCTTATTTTGGTCCGACAATGTCCATCGTATCCATGAAACTGATCCTCTCACTTATAAGCCCAAACTAGAGGATGGCCTTAGCTTTTATACGCCGGATGCTATTGAGTCGTTGATGGAAAGTTTGCGTGTTTTAGAAGATACCGGCCAACCTTACTCCAAAGACTTAAACTTTATTACTAATAAGGGTAAGAGCCTTGTTGTTAACGCTACCGGATTTTCTGAGGTCAGAGAGGGCCGAACGATAAGAAACTTTGGAACGTTCAAAGATCTCACACAGCAAAAAGAAGACGATATTGCTCGACAGCGCCTCGAACAACGCGTGATTTTAGCCCTGAAGGCCGCTGAAATAGGCGTGTGGGAATTTGATTTTGAGCCCAACGTGCTCTCATGGGACGATAGATTATTTGAGATTTATGGTAAGAGCCGTATTAATTTTTCAGGCAAAATTGAAGATTGGATGAATTCCTTGCATCCAGATGATTTAGCCGCTTCTAAACTAGCGTTTAATAAGGCGGTTGAGGATTTTAGTTATTTTGATCACACCTTCAGGATAATAACTGAAGACAATGAAATACGATATGTTCATGGCATGGCGGCGTTTATATATGATGAGAATAATCAGCCAATTAAGGCGACGGGTGTCAACATAGATTTGACTAAATCTGAAAACATTAAAAAAGAGCTCAAAGCGAGTTCTGAAAATGCCTTAAATAATGCACGCCTCGCTGAAGCTTTGGCAGAAAAAGCGAAAGCAGCCGACCAGCAAAAGAGTACCTTTTTAGCGAACATGACGCACGAACTACGCACACCCATTACCGGTATTGTAGGTTTGGTTGATTTACTGTTGACACAAACTCAAAACGAGACCTTAAAAACCAAACAATACTTAAATTTGATGAAAGATACGTCTGAGCATTTGCTTCGAATTGTCTCAGATATTTTAGACTTTTCAAAAATTGAAGTTGGCAAGTTAAACATTAATAACGAGCGCTTTAATATCTTTGATCTTACTAAAAATCTTCTTAGTGATTTTCATAGCCAGGCGACCCAAAAAGGTCTTGGATTTACATTTACAATGTCTGGTCCTGAAGATATGCAGCTAAGAGGTGACCCATTTAGGATAAAACAGGTGCTTTACAACCTACTTGGTAATGCATTGAAATTCACTCAGTCGGGCATTATCAGCATTGAAATCTGCTTAGAGCCGCTGGACAACTTGAATGCAAATGTGACATGTTCGATAAAGGACACGGGTATTGGTATATCTGAAAAGAATGTCGAGTTTCTTTTCATGCCTTTTGAACAAGTCGACTCAAGCGCTGCAAGGCAATCTCAGGGCAGTGGTTTAGGGCTGGCTATTACGTATGAACTCATAGATTTGATGAAGGGCAGCATTAACGTTGATAGCAAATTAGGGCAGGGCTCGTGTTTTAGTTTTGTGATTCCATTTGATATTGACACTTCAGATATAGACCAATCTTTTTTTGACCTTGACATAAACGCAAGCAGGTCAGATGTGTTTGAGTTTGAAGGGCAGACTGCATTAGTTGCCGAAGACAATGAAATTAATCAGGTGGTGATTGAGTCTTTATTATCCCAGTTAGGTATTTCGTGCGCCATCGCAAATAATGGAGAAGAGGCATTAAGCTTATTAAACACAAATAGCAAAGATGCATTTACCTTTATACTCATGGACTGCCAAATGCCAGTTTTAGATGGCTTCGAAACAACCCGCATTATTAGAAATGATAGTAGCCTCGCGCACTTTAGTAGTATTCCCATTATTGCGCTAACGGCCAATGCCTTAGTGGGTGACCGTGAAAAGTGTATAAATGCAGGCATGGATGAATATTTGAGCAAGCCTGTAACAACTTCGATGATGGGCAGTGTTTTACGAAAAGTATTAAAACGTCCCGACTAACATATCGTGTTGGCATGCACGATATGAAATTTTGTGGGGCTAAGGCTATAATTTTCTCAAATTTTTGCTGGACGATGGTCATCTTCACCGCGATAGCTAGTTGTCACAACTATGGTGCCTTCCTCATCCATCATGCGTGAGGTAATGACATTATTATCTATTAGGCGTCCATCCTGGGACACCTTGATTGATGATGCAAGGCCTTCAAAACCAGTCAAACCATCGCCCCTTATGGTTGCCGTCGCCATAGGGTTGTAGAGTATGAAAAACGTTTTGCTTTAAGTTTGTAATATTCATCCAGTTCACGCTGGCCTAAATCGAAATATACAAGAAAATGAATAGATACAATGTCTGCTGTATGCAAACGCTTTTCAATTGATAGCTTATTTGAGTGCACGCAAATGCTTGCGGCACGTGCGCTTGTGGTTTACTCTTCTAAGCTAATAGCTATTGAAGCTAACAGCCAAAAAAAGGAATAAAAACGATATGATAAAACCCATTATTTTAGGCGCTGCAAGCGCACTCTTCTTGTTAAGTGCGAGTGCGGTGAATGCACATAATCACGGTGGTGATCACTCAGCAAAAGCGGCGATTGAAAAAGCGGTCAATAACACTTCAGTTCGTTCCGAGTTAGATATGGAGCGCGACCAGTATCGCAATCCTGTTGAGACATTAAGCTTTTTTGGACTAGAGCCAGGTATGACGGTTGCTGAACTAGGTCCATCAAGCGGTTGGTATACTCGAATTCTTGCACCAGTGACCGCTGAAAAAGGTAAATATATTGCCTTGAATGGCAGTCCAAACCCAGAATCAGAGCGTTATAGTGGTCAAATGCAGTGGCGCGAAACCTTTATCGACCGCGACAGTGGTTTATTTGGCAAACACGCGACCGCTCGATACATTGGACAAGCCGTACCATTTGCTGCGCCTAACAGCGTAGATATGATGTTAATTTTCCGTGGTATGCACGGACAAATCGGTGGTGGTGACGTAAATGGTTTATTGGCTGAGGTGCTGTCATCTCTTAAACCGGGTGGTGTACTTGGTATTGTTCAGCATCGTGAGCGTGAAGATTTTGACACTGATCCTGTAACCACCATGCGCGGCTATGTTAAGCAAAGCTACATTGTTGAATTAGTCACCAATGCAGGCTTTGAGCTTGCAGCAAGCAGTGAAATAAATGCTAATGCAAAAGATACTGCAGATTGGGAACGTGGCGTTTGGACATTACAAGCAGGTAGACCGCTGGCTGAAAAAGACGAGAAGTTTCGTGAAATAGGTGAGTCAGACAGAATGACTTTAAAATTTGTGAAGCCTGCTGAGTAAATTAAGGTTTTAAAATCTGATAAGTTTTAAGGGACCGCTGCTAAATTTCTAGCAGCGGTCTTTCTGTATTAAAAAGCTGTTTTAATTCCTAACCTACTAGAACACGAGTTACTGTAAGCTTCTAAAATAATCTAACAAACGCCTCGCTTCATCTTGAACACTGTATTGCGATTCAACACTTGTTCTGCCGTTGCGGCCAAGTTCCAAAAGAGCATCAGAGTCTGATAGTAATAAGTCCATCTTTTCAGTGACCGCTGCTTGGTCATTTACTGGCACAATATAACCATCAACGCCGGGGCGCACAATTTCTTCCCATGCGCCGGCTTCAGTTGCTAACACTGCTGCGCCACTGCTCATGGCCTCTAATACGGTCAAGCCAAAACCTTCATTATCACTGAGTGCACAGACTAAGCTAAGAGCACTAAAAATGGCGGGAATTTGCGCAAAAGGCAATTCACCGGTGAAGGTAATCCGTTTGCTTAAGCTAGCCGCTTCAATATCGTGTTTTAATTGCTCAACAAACTCTTTATTGCTGCCTGATATTGCGCCCACTACCACGGCGTGATATTCAGGGTGCTTTTGTAGTACCTCAATACAGCCTTGAACAAACAGATGTACGCCTTTTTGTTTACGCACACGACCCAAAATGCCTATGCCGTACTTACCGCCAAAGCCTAGGTCTCTCCAAGCTTGTAGTTTATCTTTTGCTGGTACATATTCGTCTATTTGCACGCCATGAGGGTTGACCATGTCGACGTCGCTTGCAATATACGTCGCTGAGCGCTTGCTCACGGCAATAACGCCATCCATCTTACGAGTTAACCAAACCGTTGAGCCGGAGCGCAGACGTTGCGCTGCAGAGCTAAATACTAGTTTGATTTTTGCACCAAACACATACTTTAATATTACGCCTTGAATCATTTCATCCACGCGCCGAGCATGAAACACTCTCCACTTACCACTTTTTAATGGTTTGCGGCACATTTTCACGGTTTGCCAAAAGCTGATATACACGCTTGAGTCAGGTAAAAAATGTTTGCCCATAACTCGTACATTTGTCATTTTGCGTTGATAAGACAAGACCTGGAGCATGGTCGACGTGACCCCTGAAAAGTTGCTACTCGAGTTACCTAAAATTAACTCTACTTCGTCGCTTGCAGCGCTATTAGCCTCGGGGCTTTCAGTTTTGTGAGTGCTCATCTTGTATTTATCTGCCTTTGTTGCAGGAGAAAGTTGGTGCTTGGTTTGTCGACGACCTTAAGCCCTGTGTGCTGTTGATTATAGTCGCTGTGTGGCGTAATTACACAAACAATTGAATATCTCTTACTTAACGGGCTCGAGTATGTGCGTGTTCTATAAGTTTTGGATAGAACAACAAGAATGTCCTCTCAAATTCGCTATGTTGTTCAAGTAAGAAGCTATCTGCTGCCTGAGCAAATGAAATTTTGCCTTGTAACCTACGTTCAATCTGATAAAAGGCTCTAATGCAGCTTTCTCGATGGGTATAGTTTTCTAACCACTGATGCTCTAGTAAAGCGCTTTTAACGTCATCAAAGCGTCCTCTTACCTGTATAGGCCTGGTTTTAAGTTCGTGATAAAAGTCCGCTAGGGTATCGCTGAGGGATGTATCGTCAAATTTTGACCAATGAGTGCAAAGCAAGTGGTCAAAATATATATCAATGACAACACCTGACATTCTTCGCAAAGCGCTAGGAAAAATCTCCCTTAAAGAAACAATGCTGGTGTGATGGTCGGTAAATGAATCAATACTGCGATGCAGTTTAATGCCTTGTTGAATATCTTCTGGTAAATAATCTAGGCGACTGCCTTTTGCAAAATCTCCTAGAAAATTGCCCAGCTTACTGGTGGCAGTAAGTTGGGCAAGATGAATATGTGCCAAGTAATTCATGCTGCTGTTTGCATGTCGTTAAGCTTTAGCTCTATCTTAAGCACCATAACAATGAAGCATTTTAGCGTAGGTCTAAGGCAGTAAGTGCATCCGTTAACACCGGATAAGAAAAATGAAATCCTGCGGTTTCTAAACGAGTAGGAATAACCTTTTGTCCATGAATAACTAAGTCTGATGCTTCACCCATCAATAATTTAACCGCAAACGTTGGCGTGGTGAAAATACACGGTCGTTCGAGGCGCTTACATAACTTATGGGCAAAGAATGCATTACTAGCGGGTTTAGGCGATGTGAAATTAAAGGGGCCTGAACACTCTTGATGACTCATTAAAAATTCAATTCCCCGAACCATATCTTCAATATGAATCCAAGACATGAATTGCTTACCATCGCCAATCGGGCCGCCTAAACCAAGTCTAAAGGGCATTAGCATCTTAGATAAGGCTCCGCCGTCATCGGCCAAAACTACCCCTGTTCGTAAAATACAGACGCGGGTATTGGCTGTATTGGCAATATCTTCCCACTTGGCGCAAATATCGCGACTAAATTCATCGTGGAAGTCTGTGAAATCCTCGCTAATTGGAGTATCGCCCTGACGGCCATAAAAGCCGATGGCGGAGCCACTAATAAGCACTTCAGGAGGGTTTAAGGATTCATTGATGAGCTTTACTAGCTTTGCTGTGATATCCCACCGAGACCGGCAAATACGTTCTTTTTGCGCATCAGTCCAGCGCTTGTCTGCAATACCTTCTCCCGCAAGATTAATTACAATGTCGAAGTCGTCTACGCTCAGCACTTCGTCGAGGGTTACAGCGTTGACTTGCTCAGGCAGTAATCGGCGTGCACGCTTTGGGTCGCGACTCACCACAGTTAACTTATAACTGTCTTTTAATTTTTTTATCAAATGACGGCCAATAAGACCTGTACCGCCTGTAAGCAAGACTGACTTCATAATAACTAATCCTTTGTGCAGGAAATTGCGAGTGAGACAGAATCCGAGAAGCGCAAGGCATGAGGTTTATCAACCTCCGCTTCTGCGTTTATTACCCACGGATGATCAGCGGCAATTGTTAATACGTCTGCCGTTAACTTCTCGAGCAATGAAAACCGATTATCTTCTACTAAACGAATTATTGCTTTGGTAATCGTTTTATAGTTTAAAGCATCCGACATTTGGTCGCTATCAGTCGCTCTTTTCGCATCGTATTGAATAGTAACGTTTATCACAACGTCTTGTTGGTTTTTAATTTCGTCTTCGTTAATTCCAATGTAGGTGCGTAAACGAAGGTTCTTAATACGAATGGTCGCTAGATTTAAATTCATTGAGATACTTCTTCCTTAATCGTGTGTTGTTGCTCATAATTATGAACAGTGAATGCAAAAATATGGAATGCCTTGATGGAAATAAAATCATCACCTACATCTAAAGTCATCTTAGTGGTGGCTGCTGTCGTTATTGTGCTTGCGGGCATTAAAGCGGCCAGCGTGATTGTAATACCACTATTGTTATCTGCGTTTATTGCAATGGCGCTTAGCCCGATTGTGAATTGGTCGGCGCGCTACAAGGTGCCACGTTGGTTATCGATTATCTTAGTTATACTGCTAATGGTCATAATTGGTTTTATGTTAGCAGGCTTAATTACCCAATCAATGGCAGAATTTAGAGAAAATATGCCCTCTTATCGTAAACAATTATCCGGTGAATTTGTATGGGTCCTTGAGTTTCTATCGCGATTTAATATCCATATTAACGAAGCACTAATTCGAGAGCATCTAGACCCAGGCCTCGCCATGTCAGTGGCAACCAATTTCATCACAGGTATTGGCACAGTGCTCTCAAATGTTGTTTTAATATTGCTAACAGTGCTCTTCATGCTGTTTGAGGCGGACAGTATGCCTCGCAGGTTTCATGTAGCAATGTCAGACCCTGATATGAAGCTAACTCACATTGATAAATTCCTAAGTTCGGTGAATCAGTACCTAGGTATCAAGATGGTTGTGAGTTTAGCGACAGGTATTTTCATTGGGATTTGGCTTTATGTTCTAGGTGTTGATCACTTTTTATTATGGGCAGTCATTGCTTTCATGCTTAATTTTATTCCAAATATTGGCTCTATTATTGCCGCTATCCCAGCGGTGTTTATGGCCTTTATTGAATTTGGATTTGCCAAAGCAGGCCTGGCAGGTTTAGGTTTTGTGATTGTAAATATGGTGATGGGTAACGTAATTGAGCCTAGATTTATGGGGAGAGGTTTAGGCTTATCTACCCTCGTTGTGTTTTTATCATTAGTATTTTGGGGATGGTTACTAGGCAGTGTAGGGATGCTTTTGTCTGTACCGCTAACCATGGTAGTTAAAATTGCAATGGAATCGCGAGAAGAAACAAGATGGTTAGCACTGCTTTTATCGGCAGATGATGAGCCAGTAGTTTTAGAACAAGAAGATTCAGACCCGTCAGCAAAACAGGCTAATACCTAGTGAAGGCCTGCTTGCTGAAAGGTCTGAAAACAAAAAGTTGTAAACAAGGCTTAGGCCTCTATACTAGATAACTAACAAATCAGTATCGTATGCTTATATGCTTGACTGAATCTAAGTTGCCAAATTAAATTGGTTTGAACTTTATTTACTTTAAGCTGTGGTTAAGAAAATATGAAATGAGAATTAATCAAACATCGTTCCCCAAGCTCGCAGCTGGTTTGCTGTTGCTTGTGCTTGCATTTATTTTGCTGAATGTTGTAAGCGGCTTAAATCATAATTCTGTCAGGTCAAGTTCTGTTAGTGCTAAAAACGGCATGTTCGACTTGCGTACAGTCGATCTCTCAAAACAAGCTCCTGTGAACCTCATTGGCGAATGGGCTTTTGATTGGAACAAACTGCTCGCTCCTTCAGCAAGTTTCGACTCAGTCCCAAGTACTTTTGTGAAAGTCCCGCACGAGTGGTACGCAGATAAAGTAGATTCACAAGCTCACTCTCAATATGGCTATGCAAGCTATCGCCTGCAGGTGAAAGTCGATAAAGTGTATACTCAACTGGCATTAAAAGTCCCAAATATCGGTACCGCATACAAGCTATATGTAGATGATACCTTGATTGCGCAAGGCGGCACTGTATCAGATTCTCAGACTCGTGGCCGAGCGTCATATGCTCCTGGGATATTTCTGTTTGAGCCGAACAATGATAACTTCATGTTGACTTTACAAGTGTCAAATTATGATTTTTTGTGGGCTGGGATGTGGAAAGAACTACAGATTGGAACGCCAGAAAGAGTGCACACCGACAACGCACAAAAGTTAATCCGTGCTGCAGTTTTAGTGTGTTTTTTTATCACCGTTGCATTATTCAATATTATTCAATATTTACTGCGTACGATTGATCCATCTCCCATTGTGATAGCTTCAATTTGCGTGATATTAGGTTTGCGCGAAATAGAGGTCAGCAACATATTATATTTTGCTCAACTGGCCGAAATGTCGTTTGAAAGCTCAGTTAAATTAAACTTTCTCACCTTTATGGGTGCAACACCTATTATAGTAGGTTACTTTCATCTGAATTTTCGCGATTTGTACCATGCATTTATTATCAAAAGCGTATATTTAATCTCGATACTCTTGGTAGTATTGATAGTAGTAGCACCGCCTAGCGTATTCAGCGTTATAATGCCTTACTATCAATTATTTATTATAGTGCTGTCCACCTACATTCTATGGGGGCTAGTGCGAGGATTGATCGCAGGAAAGCCCAACGCCAAGGTACTATTTTTAGGAACCTCAATTCTTTTTGTAATGGTCATCAATGACATACTTAGCAGTTTAAAGTTAATAGATACTGCTACAATGGCGGGTTATGGTTTGGCTGCGTTTATTATGTGTCAAACCTATATTACATATCTTCGATTCGTCAATGAAAGTTCTGAAAAGCTGATGCTTGAAGAACTTGCAGCTAAAGATCCTCTTACCGGTTTACCTAATCGGCGCGGCATTCGCGTATTCATGAAAAACGCCTTATACGACTTTCATAACAAGCAGATACCATTTTGTTTGATGCTAATTGATTTTGACCACTTTAAAGTGATTAACGATAGCCTGGGTCATGATATCGGAGACAATGTTTTAATTGAGGGCGCTAGAGTTATGCAGGATACCGTTAGAGAGCGCGACGTAGTGTCACGCTGGGGTGGCGAAGAATTTCTGTTGCTTACCCCACAGTGTTCACTCAGCGGCGCACTCAATGTAGCTGAAAAAATTAAAGAAAGTGTGCATTCGGCCTTATCAAAAATAAGCGGAACAGAGATAACCGTTACCATAGGTGTTGCACAAATTGCGCCGGGAGAGAGTCTCGATGCCTGTATTAAGCGTGCTGACGTCGCCTTATATGATGGAAAAAGAACAGGCAGAAACAAGGTAATGATAGCCTTAGATTAAGGCTATCACGCTCATTTTGGTAAACAGCTGTTTAAGGAAGTACTTTCTTAAAGGGTTTAACCATGACACTTTCGTAGACATCCGCTGCGCAGTAAGGGTCAGCATCAGCCCAAATTTTGGCTTCATCTAATGAATTAAATTCAGCCACTATTAAAGAGCCACTAAAGCCAGCAGGTCCTGGGTCCATTGCATCTATAGTCGGATTAGGTCCAGCAATTAATAATCGCCCTTCATTTTTCAAAATCTCTAGTCTAGCCAAATGCTCTGGCCTAGCGGCTAGTCGCCTTGGTAAAGAGTCAGCTTTATCTTGTGTGCAAATCATGTAGTACATGTTTTATCCTCGTCTATTTTGACGTAGCCGCTTTCATCTTTTTCACAAAGTCTTCAAGTGCCTGTAGCATTGTTGGCACATCGTCTAAATATTTCTCAATAATATTAACGGTGGCTGAACCTGAAATTGCTCCGGCTGCGCCGCCCTTAATCGCACTGCTCACTTGTGCTGGGTTTGAAATACCAAAGCCAAGAAGTGGCGGAGCAACTTCATATTCTGCGAGTTTTGTGATGAGGGCTTCTGTAGGCAGTTCTGCTGCAGTTTCTGCACCGGTTACGCCGGCACGACCTAAGAGATAAGTATAGCCTGAAGATTTCTCACCAATACCGTTTAACGTTTCTTCGCTAGCATTTGGCGGTGCAATTAATATTTGCTGAATATTATGACTTTCGGCAACAGAAATAAATCTATCGGCTTCCCGCAAAGGTACGTCGGCAACGAGAATTGAGTCCACACCGGCATTTGCAGCGCGCTGATAAAAACTTTCGAGCCCCTTTGCTAATAACAAGTTACTGTATAGCAATAAACCAATAGGAATGTCGGGGAACTGTGCACGTATTTTCGCAATTATTTCAAAGCAATGGTCTGGACGAACGCCACTTTTCAATGCTCTGATGCTAGCCTTTTGAATAGTGGGTCCATCTGCAATTGGATCCGAGTAGGGGATACCAAGCTCTAAAGCATCTGCCCCGCCTTTCACAAGTGCCTCAATAATTGCGAGTGAAGTCTCTGCATCTGGGTCACCTAGCATCACAAAAGGAACAAATGCACCTTCGTCAACTTTATTTAAGCGCTCAAACATATTGTGGTAGCGGCCAGTGCCAATAAAACGCGTCTTTGCCATTACAGTTTATCTCCAAGAATTTTTATTACGTGCTCTAGATCTTTATCACCGCGACCAGATAAGTTCACGACTATGATCGTCTCTTCCTCAGCTTCTTCAGCCATATTTATAGCATGAGCAAGCGCATGTGATGGTTCTAAAGCAGGAATAATACCCTCTTTTTTAGCCAATAACTGGAAGGCATTTAATGCTTCCGTATCGGTCACTGAAACATATTCAGCGCGGCCAATGTCTGATAAATAGGCATGTTGTGGACCTACCGCTGGGTAGTCTAGACCAGCGCTTACTGAGTAAGACTCTTCAATTTGACCGTCGTGATCTTGCATAATATAGGTAAAAGCGCCGTGCAAAATACCTTTAGAGCCAGTGCAAATAGTGGCTCCGTGTTCCTTGGTATGCACGCCTTTGCCTGCAGGTTCAACGCCAATTAAGCGTACCGATGGCTCATCGATGAAGTCGGCAAACATACCGATAGCGTTAGAGCCACCGCCTACGCAAGCAACCAGCGCATCGGGTAAGCGACCTTCTTTTTCAAGAATTTGTGCGCGTGTCTCTTCACCAATCATACGGTGATATTCACGCACAATGGTAGGGAAAGGGTGAGGACCAGCTGCGGTACCGAGTAAGTAATGCGCTTTATCGTATGTCGCAGACCAGTCGCGCATTGCTTCGTTCACCGCATCTTTAAGCGTACCGGAGCCTGAGTCTACTGGAATCACTTCTGCGCCCATCAATCGCATTCTAAATACGTTTGGTGCTTGGCGTTCAACGTCTTTTGCACCCATGTAAATACGTGCTTTTAAGCCCAGCAATGCGCAAGCTAAAGCGGTTGCTACACCGTGCTGACCTGCACCCGTCTCAGCGATGACTTCGGTTTTGCCCATGCGCTTGGTTAAAAGCGCTTGACCAAGTACTTGATTGGTTTTATGTGCGCCGCCGTGCAATAAGTCTTCGCGCTTTAGGTAGAGCTTAACTTTTGGATTAGAAACAAGGTTTCTAGAAAGCGTCATAGCAGTTGGTCGGCCTGCATAATCTTTCAGCAGTCCCATGAATTCTTTTTGAAATTCGGGATCATCTTTCGCATCTAAAAATGCTTGCTCGAGCTGGTCAAGCGCTGGAATAAGCAACTCTGGGACATACATGCCGCCGAAGTCGCCAAATTTTGACTCTAACTTATTCATAATAATCGTCCTTCTAAATGCGTAATGAAGCGAACAAACGTTCTATCTTCGCAATATCTTTTTGACCAGGGGCGGATTCAACACCACTATTAACATCAATACCGGCGGCGTAGCTTAGCATAGCTTGCTTGGCGTTTTGCGGGTCTATACCACCAGCTAACATTAAGTTTTGTTTAGTTGACAGGGAGTTTGATAGCGAGCTTATTATACTCCAGTCAAATGTTTTGCCAGTCCCGCCAGAAAGCTCACCTATTTTACAATCAAGCAAGTAGCGCGCAATTGCTTCGTCACAATTTTTAGCAAAGTGACTTATTTGCTCATTTACACTGTTAGCATCTTGTTCTGGTTTTACCGCAATCACTTGCCAAATGACTGTTTGTGAGGTGAGGGCGCTTCGCAGTGCCTGTATATATTCTATAGATTCGTTACCGTGAAGCTGCACCACGCTTAAGTTTAATTTATTGGCGTAGTCAACAACTTGTTCCAGCGGCGCATCAACAAACACACCCACATATTGAAACGATACGTTTTGGGTAATCGCAAGTGCTTGTTCTAAAGATACAAAACGCGGTGAATTCGGCGCAAAAATTAAGCCCATATAGCTTGTGGGTGTTTTAGCAATGGCTTTAGCGTCATCTACACGTGTTATGCCGCAAATCTTTACTTCACCATAAGCTAGTTTATTAACGGCTAGGCGCAAATTCTGTTCGGCCATCAGAGAGCTACCCACCAAATAGCCATCTACCAGCGGATTTAAACGCAATAAATCTTGATGATAGTAAATGCCAGACTCGGAAATAATCACGCCGTCAAAGTCACTGGCTCGGATAATCGGTACGAGCTTTTCAGTAGTGGCTAAATCGGTAGATAAGTCGCGTAAGTCACGGTTATTAATGCCTATTATTTTTGCGCCTAATGCCAGTGCTCTGTGGGTTTCTTCTTCGTTACTTACTTCGGTAAGTACCTGCATATTCAAGGCGTGGGTAATATCACTTAAAGTTAGATATTCATCATCGCTAAGAACCGAAAGCATAAGTAATACAGCATCGGCATTATGATAACGCGCCAAGTAAATTTGGTACGGAACTACAAAAAAATCTTTGTTTAATACTGGCTGGCTAACCCTACTGGTAACATAGCTTAGATATTCAAAGCGTCCTTGGAAATATTTTTCGTCGGTCAGCACAGAATAGCAAGCAACTTCGCTTTGGTAACCACTCACAATGTCGTCTAAATCAAAATGTTCTCTGATCAATCCTTTTGAAGGTGAGGCTTTTTTACATTCAAAAATGAAGCCTGCAGTAGGTTTGTTGAGTGCATCAATAAATGATTTAGCGCTAGGTTTTAGTTCGTCTTTAAAGCTACTCAGTGGAAAATCAATCTCACGCTGAGCAATTTCAACACGTTTATCTTCTACTATTTTGGCTAATACATCTGCCACACTACACCTCTTGTTTACTGAGTTTTGCGGCCTTTTCTATGGTGCGCATTGGCGCACCGGCCTCTAAAGTATCCATTACTTGGTCAAAACATTCTGTTTGTTTACGGTCGGGAGAATTAACCCATAGGAGAGCCGCAGCATTCAAAGCAATAGCTTGCTGATGTGCCTCTTCACCCTTACCGCTTAGCACTTGCGCAATCAAGTCAACATTGTGCTGAGGCTCACCACCTTCAATAGCCTCAATGGGCGCTGTTTTTGCACCAAAAGACTCAGGACTGAGTGTTAGCTCACTAATCTTACCGTCTTGTATATGACGTGCTTCGGTTGGGCCATGCAAGGCAAGTTCATCGAGCCCTGAGCCATGCACAACAAGAGCATTTTGGTGTCCGAGTTTGAGTAATACCTGTGCATAGACATCTAATAAATCTGGCGTGTATACGCCATAAACGCCGTGAGTTGCTTGCGCGGGGTTTGCCAAAGGACCTAAGATATTAAATAAAGTACGGGTTTTAAGTGTGGTGCGCACTGGCATCGCATGGGCAACACCGCTGTGATAGTTAGGTGCCGCTAAAAAACAAATATTAGCTTCATCCAAACAGCGCTTAGCCGTGTGCGGTGACATCATAAGCTCCATACCAAAGCCAGCGAATAAATCAGACGAGCCAGACTTGCTCGATACACTCCTATTACCATGCTTTGCGACTTTTATCCCACAAGCCGCCGCCACAATAGCAGCGGCGCTTGACACATTAATAGTGTTATGGCCGTCGCCGCCAGTGCCAACAATATCGCTAAATGCGTAATCAGGTTTTGGAAATGGCTTTGCATTGTTAATCATTGCCGAGGCTGCCCCCGCAATTTCATCAATATGCTCACCTTTGATTTTTAAGGCAATGAGCAGTGCTGTTAAACTAATGTCTCCTAGTTTACCTTGCATTGCGTCATTAAATATCGATTGGCTTTGCGAAAAAGATAAGTTCTTACCTTGATAAAGAGCATTAAGTGCATTGAGAATGGTGTTAGTCATTGGCCTTCCTTATTGCCTAATTGAGCATGCCCTACCAAATATTGCATTGCCTGGCGTAGTAACAAACTTCCTTCGCTAGATAGCACTGACTCAGGATGAAACTGAAAGCCGAGCATATTATCAGCCTCATGGAGAATGGCCATAGGTAAGTCAGCTATTTGAGCTATGACTTGCAAACAATTGGGTACGGAGGTTGCTACTAATGAATGATATCGAGCAATAGACAATGGCTGAGGCAATGCCTGAAAAACACCCTCAAATTGATGCGTCATATACGAAGCTTTGCCATGCATCACATCATTAGCTCGTCCTACCAATCCGCCATAAGCTTCTACAATCGCTTGGTGACCCAAACAAATACCTAATACAGGAAAGCGACCTTTGACGGCTTCAATCAGGGCGGGCATATTACCCGCATGCTTTGGTGCACCTGGTCCAGGGGACAGCATTAATAAACACGGACCCTGTTCTTGATAATACTCCAGCTGCTTGACTATATATTCTAGCGCAACAGTGTTTCTAAAGACTTTTAGTTCAACACCCATCACGCGTAGTTCGTCTACTAAGTTGTAGGTAAAACTGTCATGATTATCAATCAGTACTACTTTAATTTGAGCTATGCTGCTAGCTGCGTCAACCATTGAGCGACCTGTTGATTTAAGCATGCTCACCTCCATCTGCTGCGATATTGGCAGTTAATATTGCCTGAATCACCGCTTGTGCTTTAACGCGAGTTTCATCTGCTTCTGACTGCGGGACAGAGTCTTTTACAACACCTGCACCAGCTTGAATATAAGCGATATTGTCGCTCACAAAGGCGCTGCGGATAACAATGCAAGTATCAAAGTCGCCTACACCGTTTAGATAACCTACGGCGCCACCATAGCTGCCACGGGTACATTTTTCAGTATGTCGGATTAAAGACGCTGCGCTGATTTTAGGGGCGCCCACTAAAGTGCCCATGTTCATGCAGGCTTGATAAGCATGTAAGGCATCTAAATCGCCTCTTAGCTGTCCTACCACTCTAGACACTAAGTGCATGACATGAGAGTAGCGGTCGACTTTAAGTAAGTCTTTTACATATCTGGTGCCGGGCTCACAAACCTTTGCTACATCATTACGCGCTAAATCTACAAGCATAATATGTTCGGCTTTTTCTTTTTCGTCTTGCTGCAAATTAAGCTCTAAACGACTATCGAGATCTAAATCAATACTGCCATCTGCCCGTTTTCCTCTTGGGCGAGTGCCAGCAATCGGGTAGATTTCAACCTGATTAGAGTTTGTCTCATATTTGAGCGCGGATTCGGGAGATGCACCAAAAATCGCAAAATCATGGTCTTGTAGATAGAACATGTAGGGTGAGGGATTGGTTTGTTTTAAGCGTTTGTAAGCAAGTAACGAGTCTTTGCATGGCAAGGAAAAACTACGAGATGGAACAACTTGGAAAATATCGCCGTCAAGTATGTGCTCTTGCAAATCTTTCACATCTTTACAGTATTGTGTGTCGTCTTTATCTACTTTTAAGTCGCTAACTAAAGCTTCCTCGCTAGGCGGGAATGCAATGGTATCAAGTTCGCCTAGTTGCTTTTTAATGTCTTCGAGGCGCTGTTGTTTTTCAAAATATTGATGAGCCACATTCTGTGAGCTAAACACGCTACCGAGAATACTAGTGGTCTTGCTCTGATGGTCAATTAAAATAAGAGATTCAGCTAGATAAAACACATAGTCAGGGCAATGGTTTAGGCCTTGCGGTACTTCGGGTAGCTGTTCAAAACTAGCCAATAGATCATAGGCGAACACCCCTCCTAAAAATACCGCTTGGGGATGTTGACGAAGCGCTTCTAATTGCTGTTGCAGGGTGCGCAGTACGTCAAATACTGAAGGCTGCTTTAGGCGACTGTCTTCATCTAGCCCTTTATGATGAGAAGAAAAACACAATACCAAAACGTCATCGCTACAACTTTTTTTATGTTCGCTTAACTTATTGTGTAAAAAATTAATTAGAGGCAAGCCATTTTTGGATAGGGCGGTAACCACTACCTCTTGTTGTTGGCATTCAATTCTTAGTGCTGCATCGACTAAAATTAAGCTCTTTAAATTGTCTTTGCTGTCTATTTCGGCTGACTCAAGCAAAATAGAGTGTGGTCTCGCAAGTGCTTTGTATGCGCTCAATGGATCAGCAACATATGGTGCATCAACTTGAATCGTTTCTACCTTCCCGGGCTCGGTACCTAATTCCGACAAACTCATATCTAATTCCTGTTACGCTCTATTGGGTTTCAAGTGGGGCTTATTTGATACTGATTTTTAACACCAATAAAAAAGACCCGATTAACGGGCCTTTTTTACATGCACACAAATGCAGGCAGCCCTAAAGTTGCTTGCTCCACCACCAAGTAATGTTTGTGAATGTTGTTTGCATGTTTAATTCCTAAGTTTTCAAACGCACAGTCTTTAAGAAATGCGTTGAAGTATTATCATTGATTCGACTGAACCAGAAAAAGTATGCATAGGAGATAACAAAAGCACATTGTTGTCAATAAAAAATGTGAACAATATATTTTAGATTACAGGTATAATCTTGCCATTAGCTTTGAATTCCGCAGCTTACTGTGGGCTAAGTAAAGCGCAAAATTAGGTTGTAGCATTGAAAATAGATTTACACTCACACACTACATTTTCCGACGGTAAATTATCACCTAAAGAACTTATCATGCGGGCACAGACAATGCAGGTCGATGTACTAGCGATTACCGACCACGACACAGTCAATGGCATTAGTGTCGCTAGGAGCGAAGCGAAAGCAATTGCGCCAAAACTAAAGATTATCAGCGGTACAGAGATTTCCACTCGATGGCATGGTTTTGAAATACATATTTTGGGCTTGAATGTAGATGAGACCGATAAGCAGTTTTTGGCCCGTCTAGAATCCCAACAAGAGACCCGCGCACAGCGTTCGCTGGATATTTTAGAAAAGCTAAAAAAAGCTGGCGTTAATGTCGAGTATGAAGAGGTAAAGCAACTTGCTAGCGGCGTGATTTCACGCGGCCACTTTGCGCAGTTGTTGGTGAATAAAGGGATTGTATCCCATCACCAACAGGCGTTTAGTGAATATTTAGGAAAAGGCAAGAAAGCTTATGCAACGCCGAAATGGATTGATATTCAAACAGCAGTTGCTTGGATAAAAGAGGCCGGTGGTCAAGCCGTAATTGCGCATCCTTACCATTATGACATGACCACTAAATGGCTACGTCGGTTGGCCGCAGAATTTTGTCAGGCCGGAGGCGAGGGAATAGAGGTACAGCATCCTAATTTAGCTAAGGCAAAGCAAACTCTGATGATTGAAATTGCCCTTGAGCATGGCTTGCTCGGGAGTGCGGGCTCTGACTTTCATGCGCCAGGTCCCTGGACAGAATTGGGGAAACGCCTCACCCTTCCACAGAGCATTGCGCCCATTTGGCATAACTGGGATGTTTAAAAGGAAATGAATTGCAAAATTAGCCACATTTCTTTACGACTTTGTCGCTTAAGTAATCATAACTTTGGTATACTGCGTCCATAGCACCGCTGCTTTAATCACAGGAAATATCGTTACATGAGCCAGTTTTTTTACATTCACCCCGATAACCCCCAAGTGCGCTTAGTGCGGCAAGCTTGTGAGCTGATTAAGCAGGGTGAAGTGGTGGTATACCCTACCGATTCCGGTTACGCCATTGGTTGCCAAATGGAAAACAAACAGGCAATGGAACAGATTTGTCGTATAAGAGATATCGACAAAGATCATAATTTCACCTTAGTGTGTCGCGACATGTCTGAGCTTTCGGTGTATGCGAGAGTAAATAATACGGCTTTCAGACAGATTAAAAACAATACACCAGGTCCTTATACTTTTATTTTAAAAGCCACAAAAGAAGTACCAAAGCGTTTGCAAAACCCTAAGCGTAAAACTATTGGCATAAGAGTGCCGAATAATCCAATTGCGCTTGCAATATTAGAGGAGCTTGGCGAGCCTTTGATGTCGACCACACTTATTTTACCCAACGAAATAGTTGCTGAGAGCGATCCAGATGAGATACGTGAAAAGTTAGAAAAGCGTGTGGGTTTGATCATACACGGCGGGTTCTTAGGAGAGCATCCCACCACCGTTATAGATATGTCTGAAGGCGAAACGACTATTATTCGTCACGGTAGTGGCGATCCCACCCCCTTCGAGTAAACGGCTCTCACACCGTGGAAGATAAAACTAAAGCTCAGCTCTCGCCAACTATGCAGCAGCCATTAGCGCTGGCGTTTGTTCATGGTGAAGCTTTAATTGAAAAACCTGAAGACTTATATATTCCTCCGGATGCTCTTGAAGTTATTCTTGAAACTTTTGAAGGGCCCCTAGACTTATTGCTTTATCTTATTCGCAAGCAAAAATTTGACATACTTGAGCTTCCAGTACTGCAAGTTACCCAACAATATATGCAATACGTTGAAACCCTCAGTCTAGTAAAACTCGAGTTGGCCGGTGAGTACTTGGTGATGGCGGCAATGCTTGCAGAAATTAAATCAAGATTGCTGCTCCCAAAAGCTCCCAGTGATGCTGAAGAAGAAGATGACCCACGCGCAGAACTTATTAGACGTTTAAAAGAGTATGAACGCATTAAAGCGGCAGCTCAGGATTTAGATAATGCGCCTAGGGTCATGCGCGATGTGTTTATTGCTCATGCCGACACTAGCGAGAATGTGCAACCAATAAAACAC
>Ga0307981_1000650_pt1 | contig 33795 bp, 28 predicted proteins | sample OrgLakmetagen987_FD_201849 | JGI IMG/M metagenome (GOLD analysis project Ga0307981, IMG submission 201849) | Saline water microbial communities from Organic Lake, Antarctica - #987 | ecosystem: Environmental > Aquatic > Non-marine Saline and Alkaline > Saline | place: Antarctica: Organic Lake... | reverse complement strand
TTTTGAAGCCTTCTTTTAAGTCAATACCTGCCAGCAGCATACTCAGCGCATGTCGACCGGTTGCATGGATACGATTACTTTCGTTGAGTGCGGGATATTGAACATCCACACATAATACATGAGTAACCCAAATCAGTATAGGGGGACAAAATTGAGGCGCTTACATACCTTCTTTCAAAAGGCGTGGCCCAATTGATTGTAGCGATGGCACAAGACCTGTCCTCCATAGCCTTGGCGAAGGGGGAGTGCCGTCGATTGTCGCCCCGAAAGCAGCTCGACCTTGCTAGCGCAACGTCTCTACAAAGTTAGTTAGAGCAGTCGCGACAAAGCTAGGGCAATAGGACAAAAGCATTTGCGAATTGGTATTAGAGAAATCATTCCAAATTCAGCCCACACCCCGATGCGCCATGCCCCTGAGGTCTCAGGCTAATCATTCCCGCCGCAGCAAAGGAACTCCTCCATCTTATATTTGCGCAGCTTGCGGCGCACCCAATCGAGCGCGGCATGCACCGCACGGGCTTTCACGTCGAGGCGCCCGCCGGTATAGCGAACCGTCTTGGCCCAAACACCCACAGGCGAGTGATACCCAAGGTGGATCGTGCCGACGGGGTTCTTTTCGTTGCCACCATCAGGGCCGGCGAAGCCCGTCACGCTCAGACCGTAGTCGGTCGACAAGCGCTCAGCGATGCCGGAGGCCATAGCGATGGCACACTCCGGACTCACGGCACCATGTTGCTCAAGAATTGATTCGGGCACACCCACACGGGAAACTTTAACATCGTTTGAATAGCAAACGACGCCACCGGCAAAAATTTTCGATGCGCCGGAAATGTTGGTAAAGGCATCGCAAAGCAGACCTCCGGTGCAGGACTCGGCCACCGCCAGCGTCCGATCGAGTGCCCGCAGCTCCCGGGAAACGACATCGGCGAGCGAACAGTGCCCGAAGCAGACGAAGTCCTCACCGAGCAATTCGCGCACCTCGTGGGCGATTTCCTTAATCTTCTCCTGCGGGATAATTCCGTCCCTGCTACTCAGCCGCACATCAACGATGCCATAGTGCACACAATAGGCGACATTGAGACCTTCGTATTGCTGGATCGTCGGTTGCAGGCGCTCCTCGACTGCCGACTCTCCGATTCCGCAAGAGCGAAGCTGAATATAAGCTTCCTCTTTGGAAAGCACCCCAGCCTCTTGCAGCACCGGGATGACTTCTTTTTCAAACATCGGGCGTAATTCGTTAGTCGGCCCGGGCAGCATGATCAGGCGCTTTCCTTCGCGCCGTAACATGAGGCCGGGCGCAGTGCCGAGTTCATTATGCAAGACTTCGCCTTCTTTGAAGTAGTAGCACTGTTTCTTGTGATGGGCGGCCATCTTGCGCCCCATGAGCTTAAATCTCGCTTCGATCGCTTCGAGAATGTTCGAGTCAAAAACGAGTTCTGCACCCAGGGCCTCGGCGATGTTCTCCCGCGTCATGTCATCGCTGGTCGGGCCGAGCCCACCGGTGGTGATGACGATATCGGACTGCTTCCACGCATCGAGGAAAGCGCGCTGGATCTCGCTTTTCTCATCCGTGATCACCCGGCTGCGACGAATCGGCAGGCCGTAGCGCGCAAGCTGCCCCCCTAAATAAACGAGGTGCGAATTCTCCCGAATACCGACAAGGAGTTCGTCGCCGAAGTTAATGACTTCAATGATTGGAGTTTTGGACATTGTTGAATTGTTAGGTTAGCGTCATAGCCTATATAAGTTTACGACAAATGCCAGAAGCGGATACAGATAAGTCAAAAATTGGGCTGAAAGAGAAAGTGCGTAAGCTGCCTCATAAACCGGGTGTTTACTTAATGAAGGACCGGCTCGGGCAGACGATCTATGTCGGTAAGGCAAAGGACTTAAAAAAACGCGTGAGCACTTATTTTCAAGCCTCGCGTAAGTTCACCATAGCTCAACCCAAGATCAAGGCGATGATTGATCTGATCTATGACTTTGATATCCTACTCGTCAAATCGGAGGCTGAGGCACTATTACTCGAGGGGCAGCTGATTAAAAAATATAAGCCGCGCTACAATACGGACTTTACCGACGATAAGCGCTTTCTACTCGTGCGAGTCGACCTCCGCGAAACGCTGCCCCGCTTCCGACTGACCCGCAATCGCACCGATAGTGGCTCCCGCTACTACGGCCCGTTTGCGCACTCCGGGCACCTCCGCAAAACACTGGCCGAGCTGCGGCGCGAATTCGGGATCCTACTCAACGACGCCAAACCGACCGATCTAGGCGACGGCCGATGGCGACTCTATAACGATGCACGCCAGGAGATCTACGAGCACGATAACGAAGTTACCGAGGCGCAGTATAAGGAGCGCCTCGATGCAGCCTGCAACTTGCTCGAAGGAAAAGCCAGGCAATGGCTCGGCGAACTCAAAGAAGAGATGAAAAAGGCTGCCGAAGCCCGCAACTACGAAACGGCAGCCTCGATTCGCGACCGTATCGCAGCACTCGAACTCACGGCCGCCCGAACCCGAAAATTCGAGCGAAACCTTCTTCATTCCCATAGCGAGGCGGATATTCTCAAACGACTGAAAACCGAATTGGGGCTGCCTCGCATGCCGCTGCGCATGGAGTGCTTCGACATATCCCATATCTCCGGCAGCTTCTGCGTCGCCTCGATGGTCGCCTTCAGAAAAGGCAAACCGGAGCGGAAAAACTACCGGCGATTCAAGATTCGGTCCTTCGTGGGCAACGACGACTTCCGCGCGATGGAGGAAGTCGTGGGGCGGCGCTACCGCCGCCTGGCCGACGAGGGCAAGGCCTTCCCTGAGCTGATCGTGATCGACGGCGGAGCCGGCCAAGTGACATCCGCACTCAAGGCCTTTCTCTCGCAAGGGCTGGAACCGCCCGCGTTGATCGGCCTAGCCAAGAAGAACGAGACGATCATCTTCTCCGACGGGCGCGAGCCACTTAACCTCGAACACAACGACCCAGCCCTTCGCCTACTCCAACACATCCGCGACGAAGCCCACCACTTTGCCAACAGCTTCAACGCCGAGCTGCGCAGTAAGCGCCTCAAGGAATCCATCCTCGACGATTTCAAAGGCCTCGGCACAAAGCGTAAGCAACAACTCCTGCTGCACTTCGGCTCGCTCAAGAAACTACGCACCGCGACAGCTGAACAGATCGCTGAGATCGAGGGAATCGGCAAGCTCACCGCCGAAAAACTGGTCGAATTTCTGCGTCAAGTATAGGGAAGAGATCAATCGGCTGAATTCGCATGTTGGGCATTATATCAGCTTAATCTACGCGCAGCACCATATAGCTGATGACGACATACCGCAGCAATTTACCCGCAGTCACCAAGACAAAAAACCACCGTAAGCGAACTCTTAAAACACCAGCGATAACGGTTAGTGGGTCACCAATTATTGGAACCCAAGCAAACAATAAGGAAAACATGCCGTATTTAATAAAGCGCTGTTCTGCTCGCACGAAATCATCTTCCGACATCCTTAACCACTTTTTCACCACAACCGAACTACCCCAGTAACCAAGGGCATAGTTTGTAAGCGAACCCAACACATTTCCTGTTGTTGCGATGATCACGAGCGTAGTGGGTGATAAACCACTCAGCAATAGAGCACTCAAAACAATTTCTGAGCTTAAAGGTAAAATCGTTGCAGCTAAGAATGCAGCGATGAAAAGACCAATATGTCCCAATTCTGTGAAATATTCCATCTATGCTTCAATTTATTGAGTGGTTAAATATTGTTCCCAATAGTCAGACTCTGCCATATCCTTTAACTCACAGTTTCTTTTTAGTAGAAATGATTTCATGTATCTGGTTAAGAATAATTTTTCCGCGATACGTCCTAATATTCCAAGTGGAGCTTCGAACTCGAATCGATCAGACATGATCGTGTGATTCTTTTCAGTCCAAAAGATGTGCGTATGCTTCATCTTTGAAAATGCTCCCGAAAGCATTTCGTCTTCAAAATCTTTTGGTTTATTCAAACGGGTCATTTTTACCGTAAGCTTCTGCTTGATCCCAAAGTGTGTTGCCTCCCAAGTGACCGTTTCATTTTCTTCCATCAGTCCGCTAGTCCTTCCCGCAATGGCTCTTTCTTTCGATTGCGAAGTAGACGCGGTGTGGGCATCAACGCTTCTTGCTAGGTCAAAGACTCGCTCAATTGGTGCCTCAATAGATGTTGTGAGTTCAATAACGGGCATTTTCTTTTTGTAGATCAGGAATTTTTAGGCCACACCTGTGTGGAGACCACCACCACCATGATCTACCTGCACGTGATGGAGGATAAGAAAGACGAGACGGTGAGTCCGCTGGATTGTCTTTGAGGGCGGAAACATTAGGGGGAACCCCTACTCCCCGAACCCATCCGGATTCGCTTCGTGCCACTTCCAGGCGGTGGCGATGATGTCCTTCACGTCGGTGTATTTGATCTCCCATCCGAGTTCGGCTTGTGCCTTGGACGAATCGGCATACAGCGCGGGTGGATCGCCCGCACGGCGCGAGTCCTCGACCACGGGCACTTCAAGGCCGGTGACTGCTTCGACCGCTTTTATAATCTCGCGAACCGAGTTTGGCGCACCAGTGCCAAGGTTGTAAAAATGAGCGGCGCCAGGCGCTTCAAGCTTCTCAAAGACGGCGATGTGGGCGCGGGACAGATCATCGACGTGCACGTAATCCCGCAGGCAGGTGCCGTCGGGGGTGTCGTAGTCGGTGCCAAAGATTTTGATATTTTCCCGGCGACCGGTCGCAGCGTCGAAGACCAGCGGGATGAGGTGCGTCTCCGGGTTGTGATCCTCGCCGATGCTGCCGTCCTCGGCGGCTCCAGCGGCGTTGAAGTAGCGGAACGCGGCAAAACTGAGACCGTAGGCGTGCGCGAAAGACTTAAGGCAGTTCTCCACATCGAGCTTGGTCTGGCCGTAGGGATTGATCGGCGCCTGGTGCAAAGTTTCCACCATCGGCAGGGTGTCCGGCTCCCCATAGGTCGCGCAGGTCGAGGAAAAGACGAACTTTTTGACCCCATTATCGAGCATGGTTTCGAGCAGGCGGAGCGTCGCGACGAAGTTGTTCTCGTAATACTTACGCGGTTCGGTGACGGACTCGCCCACATAAGCGAAGGCCGCGAAGTGCATGACGAGGTCAATTTGCTCATCGTTGAGGACCTTTGCCACTGGCTCCGGGTCGCCCAGATCACAGTCATAAAAAGGAATCGAGGGGTCCACCGCCTGACGGTGCCCGAAGACCAGATTATCCAGCACCACAGGGCGATGCCCCGCAGCCTGCAGCTGGCGCACACAATGGCTCCCAATGTAACCGGCTCCTCCCACAACTAATACGTTCATGGACATTTAGATAGTGAAGCGGAGATTTTCTGTCCAAGCTAAAATAAGCAATTCGCCTTGAGATCTGTAGATTTCGTTTACTTTGTTGACAGTAGAGCCCTCAAAAATGCTATGAATGACCTTAATACATGGAGAAATCCCGCATAGTTATCACAGGCGTAGGCCTGACATCGCCCAACGGCAACAATATCGAAGAGTATCGTAAGAACCTCTTGGACGGTGTTGCTGGTGTGCAACTGATGGATGTTCGCTACATGGGCAAGCAGCCGGCCGGTGTTTGCGACTTCGACACGAAGACGTATCAAACGCGCAAAGAACTGCGTGTCGGCACCCGCGCTGGCAGCATCGCGATCTACTCGGCACGGGAGGCCGTGGCAAGTTCTGGTATTGATTTTGAGGCATTCGATAAGAGCCGCATCGGAGTCTACATCGGCACGACCGAGCACGGGAATGTGGAGACGGAGAACGAAGTGTATAACATTTCCAAGTTTGACTACGACACGCGCTACTGGACGCACCATCACAACCCGCGGACGGTGGCAAATAATCCGGCAGGCGAGATCACCATCAATATGGGCATCACGGGGCCGCACTACACGATCGGGGCCGCCTGTGCCGCTGGTAATGCCGGCCTGATCCAAGCCGTGCAAATGCTACGGCTCGGGGAAGTGGACTTTGCGCTGGCCGGTGGTGTCTCGGAAAGTATACAGACTTTTGGCATTTTCGCTGGCTTCAAGAGCCAGGGTGCACTCGGCTCGCACGAGGATGTGAGTAAGGCCAGCCGCCCTTTCGACAAGAGCCGCAATGGAATCGTCGTCTCAGAGGGCGGGGCAATCTACACACTGGAGCGCCTCGAAGATGCGCAGGCCCGCGGCGCACAGATCCTCGGTGAAATTATCGGCTACCGTATCAATTCCGACGCCTCGGACTATGTGCTGCCAAATCCTGAGCGCCAGGCCGAGTGCATGCATCAAGCCCTCGCCGTCGCCGGCATCAAGCCCGGAGAGGTCGACATCGTCAACACACACGCCACCTCCACCCCCATGGGTGACATACAGGAGATCAAGGCGATCCGAGAGGTCTTTGGCGAGTGCCCGACCACCTACGTCAATAATACCAAAAGCTACATCGGCCACTGCATGGGCGCTGCCGGTGCCCTCGAACTCGCAGGTAACCTCCCCTCTTTTCATGATAACATCATCCACCCCACCATCAACGTGGAAGACCTCGATCCTGAGTGTGCTCTACCCAATCTCGTCATAAACGAGCCTCTCAAGGTTGACGCAGTCAAAATTATCCTCAACAACTCTTTCGGTATGCTCGGAATCAACTCCGCACTCATCGTGCAGAAATTTGAAGACTAATTTGATCATTCATCAGCAATCAGCCATCATTCATCAGCCATCATTCATTATTCATCAGCCATTTAATTTAACATGACAGAAGATCAGGTAAAACAAATCGTTATCGATATTATCAAAGAAATCGCTCCGGACGAAGACACCACGGATATTAAGAGCGAAGTCGCCCTGCGCGAGCAAATGGACCTCGATTCCATGGACTTCCTCGACATTGTGATGGAGCTACGCAAGCAGCACGGGATCGAAGTGCCGGAGGCGGACTACCCACAGCTTGCCTCCCTGGAGAGCTGCGCGACTTACTTGACGCCGAAGTTCAACGACAAGTAGTTTCTAGCCGCACCATTTCCTAAAACGCGCAGCGCATACGCCTGCGCGTTTTTTATTGGGTCGGCAGCAGCTTGACACCGGTTCCGCTAATTACAGTTTGAAGGCAGCATTGCGAGCGGGTCACCCTGCAGCCAGCATGCGACGCATCATTGACTCGAGCCTAAGACCAGCGCTAAACCATTTGGCTTTGTTGGAGTCCCGCCTTTAGGCGGTCCTGCAATCGCGGTGGGGCCGCCTAAAGGCGGGACTCCAACAGGGGCAAATACCAAACTTATCGCCAAATAAAACAACCCTGACCACCGTAAAATCCCGCACGACACATCGACCATGGCAGCTCCCACTTCCCTCAACGGCCAACACTTCGACGCGGTAATCATCGGCGCAGGTATGGCTGGCATGGCCGCCGGCATCCGCCTGGCTCTGGCGGACAAGAACGTCATCATCCTGGAGCGGCATAACGCCTCAGGCGGACTCAACTCGTTTTATAGTATCGAAGGCCGTAAATACGACGTGGGGCTGCACGCCATGACGAACTACGTGCCAAAGGGCACGAAAGGCACCCCGCTCGCCAAGCTCCTGCGCCAGCTACGCATCCCTTACGACGCGCTCGATCTCTGCCCGCAATATGGCTCGAAGGTCGCGTTCCCGGGCTGCGAACTGAATTTCAGCAACGACTTTGCCCGACTCGAAGCCGAAGTCGCCCGCGCTTTTCCGGGCCAGATCGATGGCTTTCGCGCACTGGCAGAGGAAGTCCGCACCATCGACGCATTTAATCTCGGCGCCATTCCCACCTCCGCCCGGGAAGCGGTGCAGCGCCACATATCCGATCCGATGCTCGAAGACATGCTCTTCTGCCCCGTCATGTATTACGGAAGTGCGGAGGAGCACGACATGGACTACGGTCAGTTCGCGATCATGTTTCGTTCCCTATTCTTCGAGGGCTTCGCCCGGCCGTTTGAGGGTGTGCGCACCATCATTCGACTGCTGCAGAATAAATACCGCGAGCTCGGCGGCATCCGCAAGATGAAGTTCGGCATTCAAAAAATTAATACTGAAGGCAGCCGCGCCAGCTCGATCACCCTCGACGACGGAGACACGATTACCGCCGATAAAATCATTTCCACCGCGGGCGCTGTGGAAACCTCGCGCCTCTGCTCCGACCAAAACCCGGAGGCCGAAGCCGACAATATCGGCCAGCTCAGTTTCACCGAGACTATTACCGTGTTTGACCAACAACCGGCAGACTTCGGCTGGGATGATACGATCATCTTCTTCAACACGACAGAGCGCTTCCACTACGCCAGAGTCGAAGACGAACTCGTCGACCCGACCAGTGGCGTGATCTGCTTTCCCAATAATTACGACTACGGCGACCGTAAACTTGAAGAAGGTTTCCTCCGCATCACCGCGATGGCCAACCACGATAAGTGGTGCGCACTAAAGGGGGACGACTATCTTACACAAAAAGCGCATTGGTATGGTGAGTTGCAGAAGGTCGCGCTCGGCATTTTACCGCCTCCAAAAGGCAGTGACGGCTCGCCGCAGCTGTCCGCCGAGGCCCTGTTGAGCCAACATCGTCTAGCGCACGATATGTTCACCCCCCGAACGGTGCGCAAGTTCACCGGCCACCTCAACGGCGCGATCTACGGCGCACCAAATAAAATCAAGGATGGGCGCACCCATTTAGAAAACCTTTACCTAGCGGGCACGGATCAGGGCTTTCTCGGCATCGTCGGTGCCATGCTCAGCGGCATCTCCATGGCCAACCTGCACGTCTTGCAGGGAAACTAAGCCAACCTTAACAAACCACCCGGCAACTAAGTTCATGGCAGCCAATCAACGAACCACGCTCTTACTGACTGCACTGGTCTTTCTCTCCGGCTTGGCTGGCTTGATTTATCAACTGCTCTGGGTCAATCAACTGGGCTTACTGTTCGGCAATACTGCTCAAGCTGCGGCCGCGACACTCGCCGCCTTTTTCCTTGGTCTGGGTGCAGGGAGTTGGTTTTGGGGACGGCGCTCCTCAAAAATGCACCGCCCGCTGCGTCTCGTTGCGCTGCTGGAGCTTGGTATTGCCGCCAGCGCCCTGGCCTACTTCGCCGTGCTGGCCGGCTTTGATGCGCTCTACCCGGCAGTCTATGGAGCACTTCGGGGTGGCCCATGGCTGATGGCAGTGAATTTTCTACTTTCACTGGCACTCATCTTCCCCGCCTCGTTTTTCATGGGTGGAACCGTCCCCGCAATGGCCCAAGTCGTCATCCGCGAGCTGAATCGCTTCGGGCAGCTCTCCGCTCTGCTCTATGGCTTAAATACGCTCGGCGCAGCCGTTGGCGTCTTGCTGGCTGCTTTCATCCTCATACCTCAACTGGGGCAGCAACTGAGCTATGGCTTCGCGGTCAGCCTCTCGCTCCTGGTGGCCGGAATGGCCGCTTGGTTATCCCGCGAAGAAGAGACACTCGCGGGCAGTTCGGCGGTTGCGTGTGACGACATAGCCGAGGACAGAAGAGCCTGTTGGCGAGATCGTTTTGCACTCGCTGCACTATGTTTTGTATCCGGCTTTGTTCTGCTGGCGCTTGAGGTGGTCTGGACGCGGTTTTTCGCTCAGGTGCATGAGAATTCGGTCTATGCCTATGCTGTCATCCTCGCCGTCGTTTTAATCTGTTTGGCCGTGGGTGCCGCGATCAGCTCATTGATCGCCCGCAAGAGTCCGCACCCCCTTAAGACGCTCGGGATCCTCGTGCTCGCCGGTGGGGGGCTACTCATGCTCGGCCCGGAAATCCTGATGCTGGCGACCAATGACCTAGAGCCGGTCTACTCTCTGGAGCCCTGGGGGGATCACTTAAAGCGGCTCTACCGGATGACCTTTTTAGGAATCGGCGCTATCGTCATTCTGATGGGCACGGTCTTTCCGTTGCTAATGAAAATAGCCGAGCGAGAGCGACAAGTGCCGGCTAAAATACTGGGGCGATTGCTGGCGATAAACACACTCGGTGCAGTTGCCGGCTCGCTGGTCGCGGGCTTTGTGCTGCTACCCGCGCTCGGCATGTGGGGCTCGATGCAATGGTTGACTGCCATCTACCTCTGCGTCGCGCTCATACTACCCAGCGGACGCAAGCTCCAAGCATGGGCGGCCCGTGCCGGTGCGCTCATCCTGCTCGCTTTGGTTTTCACGGTTTTTGATCCAACCCAGCTTCCTGTTGTCGGCCAAAACCCTGGTAAAGCAGCAGCGAAGCCGCTTCAAATCTGGGAAGAAGCGGATGCCACCGTCATCGCGGCCGAACTCGAAAACGGCCACAGGTCAATCCTCGTCAACGGAAGTTACGCGCTGGGCTCGACTCAGGCCTACCGTTCGCAGGCCAACCAAGCCCGCATCCCACTCTACTTATTCCCGGAAACCCGCAGTATTTGCTTTATCGGGTTGGGCACCGGGATGTCGGCTGGAGCCGCATTTGACAAGGACTTTAGCGCAGTGGAGCGCGTCGTTTCCTGCGAGCTTTCACCAGCCGTGGTCGAAGCGGCTCGACTCTGGATCCCGGAACAGATGACCGGCGGCCTCTTTAGCGATCCCCGTTCAGAAATCAGAATTGAGGATGGCCGCCACTATCTCGCATCAAGCGATGAGCGGTTCGATATGATCAACGCGGATCTATTTCTACCTTATCGCCGGGGCACGGGCAGCCTCTACTCACTGGACTACTATAAAATCGTGGCCGAGAGCCTTGCAGAAGACGGCGTCTTCGTGCAGTGGCTACCGCTCTACCAACTGACTAACCGTGAGTTCGGCACCATTGCCCGGACAATGCTGGAAGTCTTCGATGAGGTCACCATGTGGCGAAACCGATTTGACCCGGGCGGCGAGACCGTGGCACTGATCGCACGCAAGAAAACCGCCCCATTATCACGATTTCCGGCACTGGACGGCGCGGCAATGCGCGAGGCCGTAAGAGAGTTTAATTGGTGGGAGGCGACCCCTGGTATGGTTCGTGTCGAAGCCGAGTCGATGGCCTTCTTCTACGCCGGTAATCTCAGTGAAGCGCGCGAGCTCTTTGACTACTATCCGGTCAACACCGATAATCGTCCCGTTATTGAATATGAAACTCCAAAAGGCTTCCGTGAAGTCGCCGCTCGCGACAAAGTGGTCTGGTGCGTAGGTCCTAAATTAGTCAAGTTGGTCGAGCGTATATTCAAGAAGAGCCCTCCGGAAACCGACCCCGTTTGGAGTGGTCACCCGCCATCAGATTTTCACTTAATTGACGCGGGCGATGCCTTTCACCGTGCCATGGTCGGGAGGGCCATGAATATAGAAGCCGAAACTGAAAGCGCATGGCAGGCCTTCAAAGATGCGTGGCTGCAGGCCTCGCTAGCCGAGGAGGAATAGCTCGAAATCCGAATGGCACTTAGTTAAGAGCGATTGAGTGCAATCTACAGCCGTAGCGGTGTGCTTTCCTGGCCTGAGCTGGTCGAAGTGCAGCCACCGCATCGCTCACAAGATCAGGCAAGCGTCGGTGTGGTGGCTGAAGCACACCACTACGATAAGTGCTCTTAACTAAGTGCCATTCGCTCTAATCCATATCGTCGGCACGAAAGAGGGATGAACTCGCGCCAATATTAAAAGAAATGGACTCGACCACGAAGGTGCTTAGCTCCGAGCCGGCGCTGCGAGTTAAAATCCGATGCGGAATCTTTACTCCATCGACACTCAAATAATCGAAAAACTCGCTAATAATTTCCCGACCATCTGCGCTAGTGCTGTATTCTGAAACAATGGTCATTGTTTTTGGATCCACTAAAACTTTCTTTGCCGGATTGTCCGACCCGGTGACCACATTGACCTCAAGTAGTTTTTTGTCTTTATAAACGGAGGTTTGGATTGTTTCGATCCTGCCCTGTTGAGTCAAATAAGCGGATAAGACAGGACCAAACATGGGCAGGGATTTGCGCATTTGCGCGCTCTCCACTTCAGACATCTCCCGATAGACAGGCGCTTTATCGGGCGTATAGCTGCGAACCCAGAAACGGCCCTCCGCGTGCCCGTGCGTCACTTCCGACTGTCCTTGTCGATAGGTGATAAGAGCCATATCCGGCCTACGCTTGAGCATAAATATTTTTAACTCATTCTCGTCCTGCAGCAATAATCCATTGATCCGCATGGTCTGCAAATTTTCTAAATTCTCCAGCCCACCATTTGCGTCGAGATAGGCCTGCATGAAGCGATCCGGATCCTCGAGCTCTGATAAATTACCATACTGGTTGACTAGAGAGTCGTCCACATCAGATGAATCAGCACCTGTGTTGGAGCGCAGGGCGGTATAAACTGCAAGCACCGCCATTAACAGCGAGAGGCCAATCAATGGCTTCAAAATCTTCGGCCTCTTGCCCTGCCCCCCGACCTTGCGACGCTTTACACTTGTATACTCACCCATTTGGTAATTTCGCCTCTATGACTTTCTACTGCGGTTATGCGACGCTTTGCTCTGGGCAATCTTCTTTCGGCGCTCAGGATGCTTTCGATCCAGCTTTGCGGCGTCCTCGCCCATCTTGCGAACGCGGTTTTTATTTTGGATCGTATCACTTTGTTTCGGCGCGCTCTCGCCATCGCCACCCTCGTAGCGCTTGTCCTTACCAACCAGATCGAAGCGCACGGGGCAGCCGCTGAGCCTGAACTCGTGGATGATGGCTTTCTCCAGGTAGCGGCGATAGCCAGGGTCGAGACGCTCGATACGATTACAGTAAAAACGAATCTTCAGCGGGCGCGAACCAATCTGCACGGCGTAGAATACTTTAAACCTTTTAGTGCCTACGATCTTGGGAGAGCGCTCTTCAAAGAGCTTTTCGATCAAAGCGTTTAGCTTACCAGTGGGGAGTTTTAGATCAAGGGTGGCCTGAACCGAGGCGGCGGCTTCGAGCATAGTCTCGATCTTAAAGCCGGTCATCGCCGAAACAAAAAGCACGGGCGGATCAGGTAGAAAAAACATCTCTTTACGCAGCGACTCTTCGTAGCTCTTTAAGAAGTGCTTGAGGTTTTTATAGCCGTCGATCGGATCCTGATTCCAGCGGTCTATAATCAAGTCCCATTTATTTATAACGATGATGAGGGCCCGGCCGGCGTCGAGCACTTCTCCGGCGAGGGCTTGGTCCTGCTTCGTCACGCCATCCAGAGCATCGATTACCAGGAAAACCACGTCAGAGAGCTCCATCGCGTGCTGTGTGCGCACACTGGAAAAGTATTCCACGGGGCTGTCGACCTTACGCTTCATTCGTAGGCCGGCCGTGTCGGCGAGGCGAAACTTAAGGGTTTCACCATCGGGATGCTTGTAGTCGAGATCGAGTTCGACCGAGTCGCGCGTGGTTCCGGGCACATCACTCACAATCAGGCGATTTGAATCAAGCAGGCGGTTGCCGATGGAGGATTTACCGACGTTCGGGCGACCCAGCAGCGAGATACGAATGCGCTTATCTTTGTCGGCCTCGGAGCCTTCTGGTTTGGGGCCGAGCAACTCGTCGATGGCCTCATTCAGATCGGTGATGCCACGGCCGTGTTCCGCAGATACGGGGTAGGCATGGCCAAGTCCAAGACGGCAGAACTCATCTGCCGTTGCCTCGTTCTCCTCGCGGTCGACCTTGTTGGCCACGAGTATGACCTGCTTGCCATAGCGGCGCAGCTTCTCCGCTACCATTTCATCCAGCGCGGTGACCCCATTGAGCACATCGACGACAAAGAGAATAATACTCGCTGCCTGGATGGCGAACTCGACCTGCTCCTCGGCAGCAGTCGCTATTTTCTTGGGCGTCATTTCGATCTCCATCCCGATACCGCCGGTATCCAGAAGCACATAGTCGTCACGCACCTCGGTAGAGATGAGGTCGCGCGTGACGCCGGGCATATCGTGCACGATGGACATACGCTTACCGCACAGCCGATTAAAGAGACGGCTTTTCCCGACATTAGGGCGCCCGACGAGGGCAACGGTTCTGGATGGATCGATCATGCGCTTCGCAGTGTGGAAAGTAAAGGTGAGTGTGGAAAGTGGATGTGATGTATCTAGTGAAACATCGCGGGACACAGGCATCTTTGCCTGCTTCAATATGAGCTTACACAGGCAGGATGCCTGTGCTACTTTAAATTAGCAACATACCTTTCGATGCGGTCGGTCGCTTCGAGGATGCGTTCGTAACTGGTGGAAAAACTGGCGCGGGCGAATCCGGCACCGGACTCGCCAAATGCAGTGCCGGGCACGATGGCGACTTCTTCCTGCTCAAGCAGACCCTTGCAGAACTCCATCGAGCTTAATCCGGTTTTCTGGATCGAAGGAAACGCGTAGAAAGAACCTTTGGGCAGATGACAGTCGAGGCCGGTTTCATTGAAACGGCGCACAATCAGGTCGCGGCGACGTTGGTAGGCCTCTTTCATCTTGGCGACGGCAGGCGCGCCATTACGAAGCGCTTCAATGGCAGCCTCCTGCGACAGGATCGGCGCGCAGAGCATACTGTATTGGTGGACTTTCATCATCGCCTCAATCAAGACCTGCGGGCCACATGCGTAACCGATACGGAAGCCTGTCATGGCAAATGCCTTGGAGAAGCCGTGCAGGAAAATAGTGCGTTCCTGCATGCCGGGCAACGATGCAATACTTGTGTGCTCACCATCGAAGGTGAGTTCGGAGTAGATCTCATCGCTGATCACAAGTAGATCCTTCTCGATGGCAAACTTTGCAAGTTTTTCGAGCTTCGCTTTTTCAGTGACGCCGCCGGTCGGGTTGGTCGGGAAGTTGAGCAAAAGCACTTTTACGCCCGGCTCCCATGCTTCGATCACGCGATCCGGATCGATGCCAAACTCATCGTCGGCGCTCGTTGCCACTGCGATCGGTTCGGCGTAGGCGAGCTTGATGCTTGGACTGTAAGACACATAGCAGGGCTCGTGATAAATCACCTTGTCGCCAGGGTTTAGCACGGCGCGCAGGGCGACGTCGAGGGCCTCAGAGACTCCGACAGCGACGAGCACATCCTTTTCGGGATGGTAGCTAATGCCGAAGTTTGTTTCAACGTAGGTGCTAATTTCCCGGCGTAGCCGAATTAGACCTAGATTATCCGTGTAGCTGGTCTTGCCTTTCTCCAAAGCAAAAATAGCGGCCTCCCGGATGTGCCATGGCGTAACAAAATCCGGCTCACCGATGCCAAGTGAGATAGCTTGCGGCATGGCCTGAACGATGGCAAAAAAATCACGAATGCCTGAACGTGGCAATCCGCTCACGTGGTCCGCCACAAATTGTTGTCCGTCACCACTCATTATGCGCTGACTGCAGGTTTATCATTACCCTCACTCGGAGGCAGAAGGAGGTGGCCTTGCTCCTTGTATGCACGCAGCATGAAATGGGTGGCTGTAGACAGCACGCCATCGAGCGTGGAAAGGCGCTCGGAGACGAAGCTTGCCACCTCGCGAAGGTCATGACCCATCGCAAAAACCAGAAGGTCGTAGCTGCCAGACATGAGGTAGCAGGACTCGACAGAGTCGAAGCGGGCAATGCGGGCGGCCAGCCGGTCGAAGCCGCCGTCCCGCTCAGGGCGAATCTTTACCTCGATGACTGCACGCACAATATTCTCTTGTGCTCGCTCCGGGTTGAGAATCGGGCGCATGCCGAGAAGGATTTTTTCGGCCTTCAACCGCGCGACTTCCTCTTCTATTTCAGACTCGGACAGGCCAAGCACCTGCGCCATTTGGACAGTATCAAGGCGTTCACCTTCAAGTAATAATTGCAGTACAGAGCTCATATGTGGCGGCAGTTAAGGCAGAAAGTATTGAAAAAGCAAAAGGCAAAACGGCAATTTTCTCGACCGCAGGGGAGCGTGCCGCAGAGACCTCGGAACTGACTCATACCATTTTGCAGAAGGCTTGGCCTAATGACATCTCCTTGTAGCGACGTTGCGATAGCAAGGTCTAAGTTTATTCACAGGCCGACAGTCGACGGCACTCTCGTGCCATCGCTACAATCAATCGTGCCACACCTTTCTAAAGAAGGCATCAGGGCTCTTTCGAACTCAGCGCGGCCTCCATCTCTTTGGATAATAAATGCAAAGCGGAGATCAAATCGAACCCGGCACGAAGTAAATCCTCCGCCGCCTCGTCACTGCTCGCCTGCTCTAAAGCACGAGCCAATTCTAAGGCCCCTTGCATACCGAAGATGCCGATAGCGCCTTTCAGTGTATGCGCTAAGAAGTAGCTTTGCTTGTAGTCTAGCTCTTTAAGAGCCTGCTGCAAATTTGCGATGTCCCGAGGTAGGTTGTCCAGAAATACTTTAGCAACCTCTGTCAGATCCTCCCGGTCATCATGGGTCAAGCTATTCAGATGATTCACGAAATCGAAGTTTTCACTACTTTGATTTGAACCTTTGCTATGTTTAGCCGCAAGACGGAGCACTTCAAGGAGACGTTGGCGGCGAAAAGGTTTGGCGATGTAGTTATCCATGCCTGCCGCCAAGCAAGCATCCTCATCCCCTTTCATCGCATGCGCAGTCATCGCTACAATATAATGGGGTGGCTGGCCGCTCTGTTTTTCAAATTTCCGGATGTCGGCTGTTGTTTCGTAGCCATCCTTGCCCGGCATTTGAATATCCATAAGTATGCAGTCGAACCGCTTCTCTCGAACCGCTTCAAGTGCATAGAGACTGTCTTCTGCGAGAGTCACCTCATGGCCCATTTTAACTAGCCTCTGCTTGGCGACGATTTGATTCACCGGATTATCCTCTACCAGTAACACATCGAGACCCGGCACAGGCTCCCCAGCAGTATCCTCCTGCTCCGACTGCTTGTCTCCGGTGTAACCCAATTCAAAAGTTTCGAGGATGACCTCCAACAGCGTATTGCGCTTAACGGGCTTAGAGAGTGCACGAGCGACGCCAAGTTCTTCAGCACGCTGAGCTTCGCCTCGATCAATAGATGACGAGAGCAGAATCAAACGACTCGATTTGAGGTCTGTTCTTGATTTAATTAAGCTCGCAACATCGAGTCCGCTCAATCCGGGCATTTGCTGATCCAGAAGGACCAGCTCGAAGCGATCGCCCTCCTCAACAGCTTTCTCCAAAGCTGAAATCGCACTTCTACCATCACTGGTGATCGCATATCGGGAACCCCAGCCCGCACACATCTGGCTGTAAATATCTCTATTTATCTTGTTATCGTCAACGATCAGGACCCGCAGCCCGGCCAGTTCCGGATTGAAAGGCACGGCCTCTGCCCCATGATAAGAAGATCGCTTGAATGTCAGCTCAACGGTAAATACTGAGCCCTCTCCCGGGTTACTATCCAGAGTAATTCGCCCCCCCATTAGCTCAATTAACTCCCGGCTGATTGATAGCCCCAGGCCGGTGCCTCCATACTTTCGGGTGGTTGACATATCACCTTGGGTGAAACTCTCGAAAATGGCTGCCTGCCGATGTTCTGCGATACCAATTCCAGTGTCGCTCACGATCAATCGAACCTTCGCGTAGCTCTTAGTTATTTTTTGCGTCTCAGCCCGTATCACGATTTCGCCCACCTCAGTGAATTTCACTGCATTACTCACCAAATTGTTCAGTATTTGTTTTAATCGGGTCGGATCACCCATCAAATATTCCGGAAGCTCCTCATCGTAAGCTGTAATGAGTTCAATGCCTTTCTGACGGGTCTGCTGCGCAAAACTGTCAGCCACATTCTCCAAAAGTGCGCGGGGCACAAAGTTTAGCTGCTCTAAATTCAGCTGACCCGCCTCTATCTTCGAAAAGTCGAGGACATCGCTGACCAATGACAAAAGTGTGTTTCCGCACTCAAGCACTGTATTGATATAACTGCGCTGCTCGCTGTCGAGGTGTGTCTCTTCGCACAATTCAGAAGCACCGATGATGCCATTAATCGGGGTGCGTATCTCGTGGCTCATTGCAGCAAGGAACTCGCCCTTCGCCCGGCTGGCGGCACGGGCCTGAACAATCGCATGGCGCAAGTCCTCCTCTGTTCGCTTTAACTCACTGATATCACGCGACACGCTTAGGGTGCCGATTATCTCGCCATCTCCGTTGCGCACTGGCAAGATGGACAATTGCAACCAATGCTTCAGACCGCTGTTGAGGGCTACATTGTTGACCTCGTTAACCACGGCTTTTCCTGATTCAAGCAATTCGCGGTCAAGCCCGGCAAACCATGCCGCACTTTCCTCTGAAACAAAGTCAGCGATCGTGTTATCTGCTTGGGGGATCTTGCTACCGTCAGAGACCGCCTCATGGAAGGCTTTATTCGTTAGAATAAAGTGACCTGAAGTATCGCGGAAGTAGATATACTCCAAAGTATTATCCAATAAAACACGGAGCATATTTAGCTCACTGCGGCTACTACGGCGCACCTCTTCTTGAACCTTCGGATGCTCTAGCGTGTAGAGCCAAACCTTTGTTGCCTCTTTTTCGTCGCGCTGCAGCATCACATCGACCGAGGCAATCCCCATCCGGTTTTTTTCCGGGTATAACCGCTCTGTTAATGCTTGGCCAGCCTCCAACTTTTCAAATAGAAGGCTGACGCTAACACCGCTCTGGGCATGGAAAAGTAGATCTAAATGCGTGCCGGCTGCGCAATCATAGAGTTCTTCCATATGGGCATTCGCAGAAAGCACATGTCCATCACTAACGTCAATGAGTGCAACACCCCATGGGAACGCATCGGGTAAATTAATTGGAGATTGATCTGTGGGCCGAATGGACAAAACGATGTAGGGATAGAACAGATAATTTTTTAGTCAAACGAGCAAAAGTTCAGTCTTTAAGAAAATTCCGGATTTCCTGCCAAACGCGGAGTCCACCATCTTCCAGGATGTAGTGACCGCAATCCTGATAATAATGTTTTTCTGCATCTGGAAATATCTCCTGCCAACGACTGTAAAAATGGTCATTGAAGCAGAAATCCCTCCCACCCCAAACCAGGCGGACCGGCTTTCCGCGTAAGGCCTCCAGGCCTTCTTCCACCTTTGTGAGCTCCGCGAATGAAGGGTGCAATGGTCTGAGGGGAATATCTTTCACAAAATTCCAAACCGCGACGCGCTTCGACCAGCTCCTGTAAGGCCAGAGAAAACCACGGCGAACAATTTTAGAGAGAGGACGCACCACCGACATATTTGCTGCCGGGCCAGCAAAGCCATTCAAACCCCGTATCAAAAGTGGCCCGAGGATCGGCACCTTCACCAACGCAATTCGCAAAGGGATGTGCTTCGAGTGATAAGCCGCAGTATTGAGCAGTAGGAGCTTCTCGAGCGCCTCAGGCCTGCGGCCGGCAAGACCACAACCAATTGCACCACCCCAGTCATGCACCACCAAGCTGAAATTCGAAATCCCCAGGTGGTCGACAAGGCGCTCCACGTCGTCAATGCGCCGCTTCAATGTATAGTCATAATCCTGCGGCTGATCCGAGAGCCCACAACCAACGTGGTCAGGCACGATGCAGCGAAAGCCCGCTGTGACCAACTCGTTGATCAAGTTGCGGTAGTAAAACGACCAGGTTGGATTGCCATGCAGCATCAACACGACCGGCCCGCTGCCTTCATCGAGATAGTGCATCGCGACTCCCTCCGGCTGCAGAAAGACATTCCCGGCAAAAGGATATTCCAGCCGCACTTCCGGCGGCAGTTGACTGGCTCTTGACTGCGTCATGACTTGGGCCACTCCAGAGCCATCATTATACTACTCAAACCACTGCCAATGCCGAGTAAAGCGGCCTTCTGGCCGGGCGCATAAGCTCCCGCGTCAATGGCATAAGCCAGAGTAATCGGGCAGGACACCGAACCCACATTGCCCAACGATTCGAAGGTGGTGAAATCCTTCGCGAGGTTCAACCCGAGCGCCCCGAAGAGTTCGCGCGTGTGCGCCTTGCCCACTTGGTGTGTGATCACACGATCAGGCGACTCAGCCGACCAGCCGGCCACCTCCGTAAAGCGCTCCCAGTTGCGCTTGGCCACATTGATACCGGCGACCAGCAACTCTTCCGAATCTGTTAACATCTCCAGCACGTCGCCCGAGCTATCCCCCTGGCAAAGTTGGTTCGCCGAGGTATCCGTCTCCACCGCCGCAGCTCGCAGTTGGATACTGGATACCGGCGCTAGATCCTTGCGGCACAGCACAGCCGACACCGCACCCGCGCCGATCGTCAAATTAGCAAAATAGGGTTTGATCGTCTTGCGCGTCAGCTCCGGGTTATGAAGCTGCCGGATCGTGTTCTCCACAAGCGGCCGGCCATCCTCACCCGAACAAATCAACGCCCGCTCAATCTGCCCACTCTCAATCATACTGCCTGCCACGACCATCGCATTTAAAAAACCAAGGCAAGCGTTCGACACATCGAAGATCTGTGTGTGACCCGGCAGGCCGAGCAAGCCATGCACGTAAGCCGCTGTCGCCGGCTCTAGCCGATCCCGACAGACCGCTGAGTGGATTAACAAGTCGATCTCGCTGCGATCGAACGCGGACTTCGCCAACGCAGCCTCCCCCGCCTTCGCCGACGCCTCGGAAGGCGCTGTGCCCTTCGGCCAAAAGCGTCGCTCACGGATGCCCGTCATCAACTCCAGCCGCCCTTCTGGCAACTTTAAGCGCTGATACACCTCTGCGAGCTTAGCCTCGACATCCGCAGACGACCAAACCTCCTCCGGGAGGGCGTAGGCGATAGACTCGATAGCGACTTGTGTGAACTTCATAGTGAGATAGAGACAGGAAACCCCGCCCCTGTCACGAAATCAAGCCACGATGCGCCACAAATCAAGCGGACTGACCATCTCCTTCTTTGTCCGGCTCTGTACCGCATGCGTAGAGCGCGGTCATCTCTATATCATACCGCCTCGAAAAAGGGTTGATCTGTATGATGGGAGGGTCAGTTCACACCTACACAAGGTTTAACCCTTCGGAGAGGGCAGCTTCGACCTACTTTAGAGCACCTCTTTCGGCTCTTCGGGCGGGGGTGGCTTGCCCTCAAGCGCATTGATACGGAGTTCGCGGGCTTTCAGGTCTTCGGTCATTTGCTCGAGGCGGCACTCCTCCTCCTGCTGTTGCATGCTCTTATCCAGCAGGGTGTTTTCGCTGTTTTCGATAAATTGCTCGCGATCTTTCAATTCGATTTTTTGCTCCTTCAAACTCTCCTGTTGCCGGGCGACCTCATCACGCAGGCGTTCAAGCGCTTCAAGTTCTTCCGCGCTCCCGATCGTGCTGGCCGAAGTCTTTAAATCCAACCGGGCTTCACGCGCCTCCAACAGTTCCTCTCTGGCGTAGAGCAGTGCTTCAGACTCCCACAAATTGCGCTCGCGCTCGAGTAGCCGGACCTCTCTCTCCTGCACATTCTGTTCGCGCTCGAAAAGCGAGCTTTCGAGATCCCTCAAACTCTTTTCGAGGGCACCAATACTGAACTCATGCGACGGGTCGAACTCAGAACCTACACCGGGATGAGCTCTTTTGACAAAATCGTTAATTCGCTGCCTTGCCTCGATTGAACTACGGGCGGACCGTTCGCGCTCGGTATGGAGGACCAGACGACGGTGCGGCTTTCGCTCTGGAGGCGGCAACTTACTGAGGTCGGTTTCTTCGGTTAATACAGGTCGGTTTCGCATTGTAATTTTCCTTTCTTAATTGCGCCTAAAGAGCCAGGCAAAGAAGCCACGGCGGCGGGACGGCATTTGGGTAGAGTTGCAATCAGACTGCGAGCTTCCACTCAGGGTGCGCTCAAGTCGCATCAACCATATGCTGGCATTCGACTGCGTATCCAGATCGACGAGAAGCACGCGCTTACCCATCTGCGCCAAACTCGCGGCAGTGTTAACAATCAGAGAGGTTTTTCCGACGCCTCCCTTATAATTAATGAAACAGATTTTTCTTGGCATCTTTTTGGGGCTAATTGATAAATCGCTTGTAGACCAAGAAGAACCATCACAGCCCCTTATAACAACCAGAAGAAGCACTTCACTGACTCTTTAATGGTTTATTTACGAAGTTCGTAATTTATTTGTAAATAGCCAGTTACCACCCAGTAAAAGCTACTCAGGCCTCATGGCTAGCTTCACGACTTCTTTATCAAAGTAGTTTCGGTCCATCCCGGCGTTGACGACAATGCCTTGACCGTTGATGCCACTGGAAGCCGGGCTGAGTAAGAAGACGGCGGTGTTCGCCACTTCCTGAGTGGTCAGATTCTGTTTACGGAACGTCAGCTTCTCGGCGTAGAGATAACTTTCAAGGTAGCCGGGGATGCCGGCGGAAGCGCTGGTCTTGAGCGGGCCTGCGTTGACCGTGTTAAAACGCACGCGCGTATCTGCCCCGAAGGACTTCGCCAAGTTGTAAGAGCAGGTCTCCAGCGCAGCTTTGATCGGGGCCATGTAGCCGTAGTTCTCGGCTGTCACATCAGTCGATGAGACACCGATCGAGACGACGGACGCGTCATCCTTGAGAATGGGCTTGAAGGCATTGGCCACTTCGACGAGCGAGAAAGCGGATATGGACGTGGCCTGTAAAAAGTCTTTGCGAACCGTCTCGTGGAAAGGTTTGAAGCCTTCGGAGTAGTTCGCAAAAGCGATCGAGTGCACAATCCCGTCGAGCGAGCCGTAGTCGGCCTTCACCTCTTCGGCGAGCGCGGTGATTTGCTCAGGGAATTCAACGTCGCAGATATAGGCCTTCCTGTCGCCGAGGAGCTTTTGCAGGCTCTCCAGTCGCTGCGGCGAGCGCACGCTGTGGATGACCTCGGCACCTGCTTCTTCGAGCGCCTTTGTTGTGGCCCACGCCACACTCTTGCGATTTGCCACACCCATCACGAGGTAGCGTTTATTTTCTAAATTCAGGAAACTCATGTTTGAATAATTAAACCGTTAATTTACGTCCATTTACATTAATGAATGAATGACAAGTGCGGAGGCTAAGATAATGTTTTACTCAGGTTGTGTTCAAGCACGCCAAGATTAAATTGATACACCCGAGGTTTGAAAAAATTAACGTTAATTTACGTAAATTAACGGTTCAAACAATCTACTCTTCAATCATTGCTAGTGCGAAATCGATGGTCAAAGCGGGCTTACCGCCTTTGAGGACTTTACCCTTCATAAAGAAGAATTTGCTGACTGTTTCCTTCATGGTGACGTCAATCGTGATCTCATCGCCGGGCTTAACCATCTGCTTGAATTTGGCCTCGCCGATTCGGGAGAGCACGGGCGTGACATCGTTGAGCGAGCGCCCCTCTTTTTCGATCTGCTTGGCGAGATAGATGGCACCGGTCTGGAAGCAAGCCTCGCAAAGTAGCACGCCTGGCATAATTGGATTTCCCGGATAGTGGCCCTCAAACTGTGGTTCCTCCATCCGGATGGTGCGCTTACAGGTGGCCCCGTCCTCACGAACTTCGACGATCTCGTCGATAAAGAGAAACGGTGGGCGGTGGGGTATGGTTTTTAGTATTTCATCCATGAGCCGTCATTGAAGGTCGAATCCACAAGGAATGCACGCTTGAAAATGAGAGCCCTCGCATCACGCATCTCGCATCTCGTGCCTCAGCAATCATTCATCCGCCATCATAAATCATAAATCACTCATGCCGCAGGGCTTTTATCGGGTCCAGGCGTGCAGCACGCAGGGCCGGATAGATGCCGAATACCAGCCCGACGCCCAGACTGATTCCTACGGAAAGAAACAGGCTCCACCACTTCACGACTGTGGCCATTCCTGCAAAGTGAGTGATTAACCCGGGCAAGGCCACGCCGAGGGCAATACCCAACAGCCCTCCGATCAATGAAAGCACTGTCGTCTCGACCAGAAACTGACCGACTATCTGACTTCGTCTAGCCCCGATTGCGCGCCGGACGCCAATCTCCCGGGTACGCTCGGTAACCGAAGCCAACATAATATTCATAATGCCGATACCGCCCACCAGTAAGGAGATCCCCGCGATAGCCCCCAGCACGATATTAAAGCGCCTCTTGGTGGCTTCTGCCTGGCGGAGCAGCGCCAGCGGGACACTCATGCTATAGTCCTTCTTGTCGTGAAAACGCTCCAGCATGGTTTGTATTGTAGCCGCAGTTGGCTCGACGTTCGCCTCCGCATCGACCTCAACGACAATCTGGTGCAATTCGACCATTTCAATGATACGACTTCCGCTACTCAGTTGGATGTTCATTTCCCCAAAGCGGTCGCGGCATGTGCTTAGGGGGATGTAGGCATCGGTAGGCTGATCCGGGGTCTGGATGCCACCGGTGCCTGATTCCGTTTTGATGATTCCGATGACTTCAAACACCTGATTTTGAATACGGACCGCCTGCCCGATTGTGTTTTCATTTGCGAGCAGGCGCCTGGCTCCACTCTCGGTTAAAACACAGACGGGCCTGGCCTCGTCCAAGTCACGCTGATCGAAAACCCGGCCAGCCAGAAGGTGACGCTCAACCAGTTCGAACCAAGCGGTTGTCGTGCCCACCACGCGCAGTTCCAGTGTTTTATCGTAGATGCGCGCAGTTTTCGTCAGCTGTCGAGCAGGAGCGGTGCGCCGTATCGTCGGGATAGTTTCTTCCAGGCGCTTATTGTCGTCGTATAGCAACCCGTAGGTATTGACGCGGCGGTTGCGCGAATTGCCGGCTTCATCCTGAGGCTGCACTGAGCTGAGGATTATATTTTTACTGCCTAATTTTCGAATTTGCTCGATCGCTTCCTGACTTGCGCCCTCACCCACGGCAAGCATGGCAATTACGCTGGCGACGCCGAAGACAACACCTAGTATAGTCAGCCCGCTGCGTAAACGATGCAGCCAGAGGGTCTTAATGCCCAACTGAATATTTTGCACGAGGCGCAGATGCTTGAGCTTAATCATGATTCTATCCGATCGATTTGGCCATCCCGCATGTGCATCTGGTGGCTGGCATGTGCGGCAATGTCATTCTCATGTGTAACCATAATAATGGTGACTCCGGATCGATTTAACTCACCCAGTAGCTCCATGATTTGATTACCGGTGGTAGAGTCGAGATTTCCCGTCGGCTCGTCGGCCAGAAGGATGGCAGGATCATTGGCCAGCGAGCGAGCCACCGCCACCCGCTGCTGCTGCCCTCCGGAGAGTTCAGCGGGGCGGTGACTCAACCGGTCAGCCAACCCCACCCGTTCGGCCAATTCGGCTGCGCGCGCCGCACTCTTCTCCTGCTCCCACCCCTGATAGAAGAGAGGCAGTTCAATATTTTCCTGCACCGTCATTTGTGCGATCAAATTAAAACTTTGGAAAATAAACCCGATCCGTTTGAGACGAATGTCACTTAGCGCATCATCACTCAACCGGCTGACGTCTTTACCTTCGAGTTCATAGACCCCTTCCGTAGGTCGGTCCAGACAGCCAAGAAGATTCAACATCGTGCTTTTACCTGAACCGGACGATCCCATGATTGCCCAGAAATCTCCTCTGCCAAACTCTGCGCTGATCCCAGCCAGCGCGTGCACCTGAGTTCCGCCCATTTCGTAGGTTTTCCATAGCTCGTGCATGCGGATGATGCTCGATTGTTGATTGTTCTGAGTGGCACTCATTGTATGACCAAAGCCTTTTTTAGTAGGACTCGCCTTGAGCGCTGCTGCCCTCTTGGGAGGAAGGCGCATCAGATGGCCCACGCTCTGCCTCTTCAAGTGGAGGGTTCAATAGGACTTTAGTGCCTGCACTCAAGCCGTCCAGGATTTGGATCTTACGATTATTATCCATGCCGACTTTGACCGGAACCGGAACTGGCCTCCCACCCCAACCGGGTGTGAAGACGGTTGGCTGATCGTCGACTCTAAGCACAGCTTGCACCGGCACGGTCAGCACCGCATCAAAATGTGCAACTAAGACTTCCGCCTGGCAGGTCATGCCGGAACGCAAATCGGCTGAAGTTTCGTTGATCGCAATATTCGTCACATATTCTTTAAGGTCCGGGTTACGCCATCCGCCATCCTCCGGCATGACTGCAATATTAGTGATCGTTCCGGTGAAGATCTTTCCGGGCAGTGCATCGACAGTAATCGTCGCCTCCTGACCGACCTCAATCTTGTTGAGGAGAGACTCATGCACTCTGACCTCGGCACTCATTGCATCCGCGGTGGGCAGATAAATCAGTTCCTGCCGCTCGCGCACACTAAGCCCCTCCTGCAAGACTTCCTCCTGCCAACGGTTCCCCTGCGGAGCGTAGATGACCATGCCGGCCGAGGGTGCCTCGATTCTACAATTTTCGATGCGAGTGCGCAGGTCACGTGTCGAGACCTGCTCGCGCTGAACCTCAGCACGTCGTGCTGAAAAACGGGCCTCAGCCTCAGCGATGTTGGCCCTTGCTTTCCGTTCGGCACGCTCCAGCGCGAGGCGCGCCTGCTCAACATCACTCTCCAGCTGCGCGACCTGACGATCATAGGTAAAAGTCTCCAGCAAAGCTTTTTCTTGAATGGCAAGTTCGAGATCCATTTGCGCCCGCTGCTTGGCAAGTTCATCACTTTCCAGTTCGGTCTCCGAAATGTAGCGCTTCTCGAAGAGCTCCTGCGAACCATTCAGGCGGTCTTCTGCCTGCTGTAACTCTGCCTTCGCCAGCGTGATCTTGGAATTCGCCCTCTTCAGACTCATCGCATACTCCCCCTCGATATATTTATCGAGGTCCTGCTGCGCGAATCGATAGTCAAGCTTTGCCTGGGCGATGTCAGCCTCAGACTGATTTTTAACGACTGCCAAATTTTCGCGAGAGCTGATGAGCTCAGCCTCGGCATCCTCTAATTCAATCTCCTCCTCCACAAGTTTGTCCTTAAGAGCGCTCGCGTCCATTTCCACCAAGAGATCCCCTTCCTTTACGATAGTTCCTTCTTTGATCAGGTAAATAATGACCTGCGTGCCGGCGACCTGACTTTTGATGACGACACGATTCTGAGACTCGATGGAGCCGGATTCAGTGACCTTGATCGTAAAAGGCTCAACGCTCGCCTCATAAGTCAAACCAAGGCCCCCCGAATCGCCGGGATCATCTCCCGCACCTAATATAAATATGAGAAGGAGAAACAACGCGACAAGCCCTGCGACAGCGGCATAAAAACGGCGCCCCCTCTCGGCTACGATCCAATCTTTTAATTTCATCTTCTTAATTTTCATTGAGGTTCGGGGCGGTATTCCTTCCAAAGGCCTTTTTCATTAACTTCAAGTAGGCCCAAATTGGCCTGTAATTGTAATTCTGATACGCGATAATTGACCAGCGCTGAGGTTAGGGCATTTTGCGCCGTAAGCAGGGCTTCCTGCGCTTCTAGTACGTCGCGAATTTCTGCGCGACCCAGTTCCAGCAAAAGGCCCGTGCTATCGACACGGCGCTGAGCCAGTCGTACAGCTTCTGCTTGAATGCGAAGCGACTCACGCGACTCAAGCATGTCCCGTAACTGATTACGAATATCCTGTTTAATCGAATCCTCCACCGACTGCAATTCGCGCACCGACTGCTCAAGATCGATCAAGCGGTTTCGGTAGTTGTTTCTTTCCGCTGTTCGCTCAACCGGCAGATCAAGCCTCAGCAGAGCGTTGTAATTCCCCCGGTCCAGGCGAACCTGAGCGTCGTCAAGTGCTGCGTTGCCAATTGAGCGACGCTCCCCCACTGAGCCCCCGGCCAGCAGAGTCAATTCAGGGCGGAATCCATCAGCTGCCACAGCGACTGCGCGCATCGCATCGTAGACACCCCCCTCGGCGACACGAAGATCAAGCCGATTCTCCAGAGCAAGTATGATCGCTTCCGCGGCATCCATCTCAAGTGGGCCACGATCGTTTGTGTTTGGTGGTTCGAGCACGATCGGGGCATCTGCTCTGGGCACTGAAGCCACTTCGTTCTCTTTCAACAATTCGTTGGCAAGCGCCGGAAGCTCAGCCTTCACCGAATCAGCGAGCCGGCCTAAAGTGTCGCGATCCAAGCTTATCTCTGCGTCGGCGGGTAAACCCAGAAGAAGCTTCAGTCCATCAAGACCGGCAGCAAAACCCTGTTGAGCTGAGATCCAGCCATTACGCGCACGCAATTCATCCTGAAGGGCTTGGTCCACTTGTATTTCAGGCAAGCGCCCTTCTTCCGCCAACGCTTGCGCCCGCCGCGAAGAAGTGACCAAGCGTCGATAGTTTTCCTCCGCATTATCCACTTGGTCCAACAGGCGCAAAACCCCAAGGTAATTCGATGCGACATCGACTGCAAAGGTTCTTTTAAAACGCTCAAAATTGTAAATCGCATACACCGCATCGCGTTCCGCTTGGTTCAGGGGCTCGGTGACAATCCACCGGCCCGCACCCCGCAATAGCGGCACTTCAACAGAGGCATCTGCCAGTAAGCCGAGCGCTGAGCCACCTTCCTGAGTCAACAGCTGCGTCAAGTCGACAGCGATCCGGCTAGTCAATACAGCGCCCTGGGTCAGCCTTTGGCTGACTTGACCAACTGCCGACTGCCCTGCATTGGCTACATTGCCCAAGTTAGTGCCTTGCCCGTCCAGTCCAGCTTCGGCAGGGGTAGCGAAGATCGGGCGAAACGCATCCCTTTGTAAATCCAGAGCAAGCGCGGTGCGAAAGACATTTTCTTTCCGGGTTTGGTAGTCCCGATTGTTGCGTGCCGCAATCTGCAGAGCTTCATTTAAACCGATAAAGGGAACGATCCCCTCACCCAGATCTACATGCGCCGCTGTCGGCCGACCCTCACGCTCACCGTCGAGATAATCCTCCTCCTCTGGCCAGTGCTCCGTCGGCTCGAGCGAATCGGCCCCCAGAGACGCCTGCCCTGACTTGGGCAGTTTTTGATCGATCAACAAGCGTTCCCTCAAGGTCTCCGCTGCCTGCTCGATCGAAAAATCCTCAGTCCGCCCTAAAGCCTCCAGCTGTTTCTCACGAATGATCCCCTGGCTTGCCTCATCAGCCTGCTCGCGAAAGCTCTCAGGAGAACGACAGGCCGATAACGTAAGACATAGCCACGCCGCAGCGGCGAAAACCCGCCACTTGCTGGGTCTGAACAATAATCTGGTGAAAAATGAATACATTGGCCAATAGCGGAAAGAGCATGAGCTTAACACGCCAACCTGTAACTATTATTTTATTAATCAATTGATTGTAGATTAATTCCTTATTCAGCAGATTACTGAGACTGTTCCATTATACTGGATATCGCTTCCAAAAAGGCCTGCTCTAATGAAATTGTAGCGGCAGCATGACAATGATGCCGTTTGATACCCATGCTTCTTCGGAACGACTATCGTCGATCCGCTACCAGGATATGCATTTAACAGGTCAACCCTTTTGTGAACTCGTGAAGAATAACCCTAGGGATTCGGCTGCTTAGCCGTTCCAATCCAGCACAACCTTTCCGCAGTCGCCCGCGTTCATCACTTCGAAAGCTTTTTCAAAATCTTCATAACCCATTCGATGGGTAATGACGGGCTTAATATCTAGACCCGCGCGTAGGAGCGAAGACATTTGATACCAGGACTCGTACATCTCGCGCCCGTAAACCCCCTTGATCGTGAGCATACTAAAAATGACCTGATTCCAATCGATGCCCATCTGCCCGCTGGGAATGCCCAACAAGGCAATCTTTCCTCCGTGGCTCATGTTGGCGATCATCTCCTGAAAGGCCTGCGGATTCCCCGACATTTCCAGCCCCACATCGAAGCCCTCCTGCATGCCGAGCTCTTTTTGCACCTCAGCCAGCGACTTCTCGCGCACATCGACAGTATGCTCGATGCCTAGGCGGCGGGCGAGTTCCAGGCGCTTTGGATTCACATCCGTGATCACCACATGCCGGGCGCCGGCGTGTTTCACAATTGCCGCCCCCATAATACCAATGGGGCCCGCGCCCGTGACCAGGACATCCTCGCAGACACAGGGAAACTGAAAAGCGGTGTGCACCGCGTTACCAAAAGGATCGAAGATCGAAGCCACATCGAGATCCACATCATCATAATGCTCCCATAGGTTGGTATCAGGGAGAGCAATATACTCGGCAAAACAGCCGGGGTGATTCACCCCCACTCCACGCGTCTCACGGCAGAGGTGGCGGCGGCCCGCCATGCAGTTTCGGCAGCGCCCGCAGACCAGATGCCCTTCACCACTGACGAGATCGCCCACACTGAAGTCCAGCACGTCTTCCCCGATCTCAACGATTCGCCCAACGAATTCGTGCCCGACAATATTCGGAACCTTAACGGCTTTCTGTGCCCAGGCATCCCAATTATAAATATGCAGGTCCGTGCCGCAGACTCCTGTTTTTTCGACCTTGATCAGCACCTCACGGGCTCCGACTTCCGGCTCGGGCACATCCTGAAGAACGAGACCTTTCTCCGCGCGTGTTTTGACTAAGGCTTTCATATTTGTTTCTGATTAAAGTTTCGAAAAAGCGTCGAGCACCTTCTCAAGATGGCTGTCCTCCAGCGCGGCGGATACCTGCACGCGCAAGCGTGCCTCTCCACGTGGCACGACGGGAAAGCCAAAAGCCACCACCCAGACACCGAGTTCCAGTAGCCGCTCGCTCTTGCGAATCGCCTCGGCCTCGTCGCCGATCATGATCGGAATGATCGCACTGGGTGAATCCTGCACTTCAAATCCGAGTTCCTTTAACCCCCCGCGCAGGCGACTGGTGTTGGAACGCAGTCTGTCCACCAAGGTCGTATCGCGCTCCATGATATCGACGGCCGCCGCCGCCCCGCAAGCCACCGGCACCGGAAGCGCGTTGGAAAAGAGGCTCGTGCGGCTGCGCTGCACCAGCAGATCGATGAAGGCCTGACTCGCGGCCACATAGCCGCCGGCCGCGCCACCCAATGTCTTACCAAGCGTGCCAGTCACCACATCAATCTCGCCCCACACGCCGCAGTGCTCGGCGGTGCCCTTACCGGTCGCCCCCATCGGGCCTACGCCGTGCGAGTCGTCCATCACCAGCATAGCATTAAATTCGCGGCAAAGTTGCACCAGCGCCTGCATATCAGCTACCGAACCTTCCATACTGAAGACACCATCGGTGATCACCCACACCACTTCCGCCTGCGTGGACCACTCCTCTAGTTTAGCGCGCAGATCCTCAAGGTCGCCGTGCTTATAGACTGTGCGCTTTAGCGGTCGGGCCAAGCGACAGGCATCGATGATACTGGCATGATTCAACTCGTCGGAGAGGATCACATCCTGCTTACCCACTGCAGTCATGATCGCGGCCTCGTTGGCATTCCAACAGCTGACGTAACTCAGCGCCGCCTCCGTGCCGGCAAATTTAGCCAGCTTCGCCTCCAGCTCACGGTGCGCATCAAAAGTCCCGCAAATGAAGCGGACTGACGCTGTTCCGGCCCCGTAGTGATCAAGCCCACGGCGCGTGGCTTCGACCACCTCAGGATGGTTGGCCAGTCCCAAGTAATTATTGGAGCAGAGCACGATGCACTCGCCCTCCCCCTCAATTTGAACAGTGGCATCCATCGGGCCAGTAACGTGGCGAAGCCGTTTCAAGGTGCCCGCCAATCGCATCGAATCGATGTCTTGACGGGTGCGGGTTTCAAAGGTGGTTGAGCTCATTTTTGTAGGTATTAGTCGCTATTAAAAACCAGATTCCCGCAATTGGGTCAATCGACAAAAACCGTCCTTTAATTTCAACGATGCAAGGGCAGCACGATCGTGCTGCCGACCTGCGCGATGCGAATCGGAACGGGTATCGCCGCTCTCCTAGGTTGTAGAAAATTTAGCGAGGACTCTTACCGATTCTTCGTTATGTGACGTAAACTTCGCGCTCAGCACACTAGAGCTTCAGTAACTCAATATTGCGCATATAAATAGGCGCGCCGCCATGCTTGCCTTGAAAGCCAATTTTACCTTTCTGCGGCAAGCTGGCCGGAGCCTTCTCCAACCATCCTGGAGCAGTGCTGCCGTTCGGGTTGGTCTTGGCGCTGGTAAAGTCACCAAGGTCAAAGGAGTTCACCCGTACACCGTTGAGGTGTACCGTGATCAATGGTCCCGCTGCGACGATGACCATGGTGTTCCACTCGCCCGCTGGCTTAACTGCTCGCTGGTAGGCTCCCTGCCGACCAAAGAAAGCGCCGCACTGCCAGCTGCGGGGTTTTTTCAACCACCGGTCAGCATAGTCGTCGGCAATCTGTATTTCGACAGAGTCCGTCACCCAGGCCTTGGTGTCACTGGCATAGAGAAAGACGCCGCTATTGGCAGCCTCGCCGTTCTTGAATTCCAACCGAAGCACAAAATTCTCATACTCGTCGTTCGTCCAGATGATCTTGTCCTTGGACGCGGTCATCACTCCGTCCGCATTACGCATCCAAACCCCCTCCGGGAATGTCGCATTGGATAAATCCTCATTAAAGAGCGACTTGAACTCGGACGCCTGGCAAAGGCTGGCAACGAAAGAAAGGAATAGAAGATACTTTATCATAGTTGATCTTCTTACACCGCTCCCATTTCGCCGTAAAGTCCGTTCTTGTTATTAAATTAGCTTTCAGTGGCATGCGAAAGCTTTTGTATTAACCTAGACGCCAGTCTCTTACCGGAGACAACCGCACCTTCAATCGAAGCCGTGAAACAATGGTCACCGCAGATATAGATCCCTTCATGCTCGACGAACGCTTTTTCAGTTGAGCTATTCGGCAATTGCTCCGGCAGTGCTTTCGAGATCCGGTCCGTCCGCAGGTGCTCCCAACGATCCACTTCCTGTCCGAACCAGTTGCGCAACTCATCGGTCACCCGCAGCGGCAGTTCATCGTCTTCAGGCAGGCCGAGCAGTGAGACCGATATCAGCGCCCGGCCATCGGAGGAATAATCTGGTGCGGCATCCGTCAACGCACACACATTATTGACCAGGCCGCGCCCTTCCCCATTTAGGCAAATAATTGGCTCCTTGAGAGGCGATTTTTGAGCCGCGAAATAAAGATTCGTTACGGTTCTCCAGATTGCACTCCCACTCTGAGCACCGGGCAAAAGGGCATTAGCCGCAGAAGCGTCCGTAGCGATAACAACGGCGCGAGCCTCTAGGTGCTCGCCACTCGCAAGCGTGACACCCCCGGCATCAACCTCTCGCACGGGAGAATTCAACGAGACAGCATCCGCCGGGAGTTGCGCTGCAAGCTGCTGTGGGATTTGCCCCATGCCCTTGGCCGGTAGAGTTGCACTGCCAAGCCCAAACATCTTAAAGGTGAACTCGAACATTCGGCTGGACGTGCGCAACTCGCGCTCGAGAAAGATGCCGCCATAGAAAGAGCGAAAGAAACTATCCAGTATATCGTCCGAAAACCCACGCCCCCGGAGGTAATCTTCGGTCGACTGGTCTGGGCGTCTCGCAATCTGATCGAGCGAACTGTTTAGAATCGCGGTGCGCATCCAGCCCACCCTGAGCTTGTCTCCGAGTGAGCCTATCGGGGCAAGCAAGCTGGTCATGGCTGACCTAGGACGCCGAAAGACATCCATCAAACGATACATTTTTCTATTCTTGTAGATCCGTGCTCCAGGCTCGAATCGCTTCAGATCCAAAGCGTCGAGGTTGAGCAATTTCCCAGTTTCTGGGTAAGCATCCAGATAAACCTGAAACCCGCGATCGAGGCGAAAGCCTTTCACCAAGTCGGTCCGCACCCGGCCGCCGACGGCATCACTCGCTTCCAGAACACGAACCGCGATACCGGCACGAGCCAAATGCAGCGCACAGGAAAGGCCCGCCATGCCGGCACCCACAATGACAACTGGCTGCTTTGAAGATAAGGTGCTCACGATAGAAGCAGCAAATCCGCATGCACTGGACCGTCAAGCGGTAGCT